>RCNF010003766.1_pt1 | contig 10499 bp, 8 predicted proteins | sample 2041311 | NCBI WGS metagenome assembly RCNF01 (sample SAMN09708228, study PRJNA481090) | Marine sediment metagenome, whole genome shotgun sequencing project. | biome: marine sediment; feature: ocean; material: sediment; isolation source: Sewage treatment plant 2 marine sediment (STP2) ... | reverse complement strand
TACGACGTCGTTCTCACCTATGGTGGGGCGCTCGAAGCACAGCAGTACCTCACGCGCCGCACGAACCCGGATGGGCATTTCAGCTACTTCGTCCTACCGCTCCAATACAATTACCAAGGTGATTTCTCGAACCCGGATCCGGATGATTGGCCCTGGCGCGACTACCGCTCAGACCTCTGGTACGAATTCGGCACCGACGCCCTGCGAGAGCCGGACAATGCGGACTCGTTCGACAACAACTGCGCAGGCTGCCATTTCACCGGCTATGAGCTCGACGGGAGCGAAGCGGACGGTTGGTCTGCGCGAGCTGTCGTCGACCCCAACGGCGCGTTCGACTACGACGGGGACAGCAAGCCCGAGCTGATCAACACCGGATGCGAGAGCTGTCACGGTCCGGGCTCCGAGCACTTGGAGCTGCCCCCCCGAGGGAGCCACATCGTTTCGCCTGGGCTGCTGACACCAGGTCGCGCCGCCATGATCTGTGGAAGCTGTCACTCCCGGCCGCTCGGCATCGGCGGCGGAGTCACGGGGCTGCCACTTTCGGAGGACGATACGATGCCCCCGCCGGGCATTCGTCGCCGGGAGTTCGCTCCGCTCTACACCACCCGGGTCAGCGGCGCGCCCGAGGACTTCTTCCCGTCGGGCGATCCGATGGCGCACTATCAACAGTACTCCGACCACATTCGTTCGAAGCACTATCGCAATCCCGTCCGGCTCACGACTTGTACGGGCTGTCACAACCCGCACACCAACACCGCGGACCTGGCCAGCATGGATGACTCGGACAACCCGAACACGGTCTGCACCACGTGCCACAGCCCTGCGGTCAACCCCGAGCTTTACCCCGTGCCCGAACACGTCGCGGACGTCACGGGTGTCGATGGGCACGCCAGCTTGGAGGATTTCTTTGGTCCGTTCACCTGCACCGAGTGCCACATGGTGCCCACGGCCCGGTCCGGCGCAGCCGTCCCCGCGCTGACAGATGCACTGGGCGGACCGCCGACGGTTCAGTACTACTGGAACGATACCGCCAGTCATCGCATGACGGTGACCCGGTGGGCCGAGTTCACCGGACAGCCCGACCAGCCGATCGCTTTCACCAATGTCTGCGGCGAATGCCACGCCGAGTACCTGCCCAACACCGCGACGCCATGAGCTCGGAGGCACACCGGCGGTGGGTTGCCGGGCTCTCGTTGGCAGCGCTCATGTTGGGGGCCTGCAACGAGGAGCGCGACACAACGGAACCGCCGTCGGTGTTCGCGGACGTGGCGCCGATTCTGGAGGCGAGCTGTGTCGAATGTCACAGCGGGGCCCTCGCGGCGGCGGATTACAGCGTGGAAGACTACCTGCACACGATTCGGTGCATCCCAGACCCCGAGGGGCAGCCGGCGACGCTGCCGTCTGATGCAACTGCGCCGATCTTGGCGGTGCTGGGACAACCGGATCACGCTGAGTTGTTGCAGCCGTCGGATGCCGACGACCTCACGACCTGGGTCGAGCAGGGCGCGGTTCCTCAGAATCGAGGGACACATCCCGGTCAGTGGATGGACCCACGCACCGACGCCTGGCACGGAACTTACTTGGCTGAGACCGACTGGCAGCCGATCGTGGACCCGACGCGCTCCGATGCCTGTGGCCTCTGCCATGCCGGTTCGCCTGCACCCGTTGCTGATGTCACCAAGTATCCGCCGGGCGCGACCGATTGCACCACCTGCCACGATCTGCCCCGCGGGGTGATGGCGTGCGGCACCTGTCACGGCGACGGGGAGCGCGCCTATCCACCGAGGGACCAGTGCTACTTCCGCGGACCCCCGGCCGGCTACGCCCACGGACCACACACTGAGTCCTCCGCCAACAATTCGAGCGGCCTCGAGTGTCAGGCGTGCCACTTCGGTATCGACTTCACGGTGCTCGAGGGCGAGCACGGGGACGGCGAAGTCGACGTAGTCTTCCAGCCGGCGTGGGGCCCCGAGGCCAGCTACGACTTCGAAACACTCTCCTGCAGCACCACCTGCCACATCCGCGGCGGTACCACCCCCGACGTGGCTTGGGACGAACAAGACCTCGCCTTAGACTGCAACGCCTGCCATCAAAACCCGCCCATCGGACACTTCAGCGCCGGCTGCAACAGCTGCCACATAGGCATCAACGCCGCCGGAACCGCTCTCACCCCCGAAGCCCCCCACATCAACGGCCGAGTAGACGCCTTCTAAAAAAGGGGACAGTCCCCCTTTTCCCGGCTGTTCGCCTTAGCGGGGTTTTTTGGCGCGGGGGGTTAGCGGGGTGCGGGGTTTGCCGCTGATGAAGGTGTGGCAACCGGTGCAGATGTCGGCGTCGGGTTGGTGGTCGGCGATGTCGGTGTGGGAGTCACGGTCTGCTCGGACGGTCGATTGATGAACGTTGTGACAGGCCGCGCAGTCGGAGTGGCCGGGACCCTGGGGGTCGTCGGGGATGCGGTGGAGGCCGGGGAGCTTGCGGGTCGCGTGGCAGCTGATGCACGTCGTCGCGGCGCTGACCCTACCAATGTGCGGTTCGTGGCAGGACGCGCATTCGCGATGTCCCTCAGGGCTCGCCGTAAGGATCTCTTCGTGACAGCTGGCGCAGGCTACCGGTAACTCCAGCTCATGGGCAGTGCCCTTGTGGCACGACTCGCAGCTCGAATGGTCGGCAATACGGCCGGTCTGCCGTACCTGCGTTTCATGGCACTCGGCGCACAGCGCGCGCTCCGGGATGTTGCTCAGGTCAAAGCCATGCGGTTCATGGCAATCGGTGCACACGGTCTTGGGAGCGTGGAAGGCGCGTTCGGAGCGGGCCTCTTCGTGGCAGCTCGAGCACCGGAGGGCGAGCTGGGTGACGCGCCGGGGATGCGGGTCATGACAGGAGATGCAGTCGGACTTGTCCTTGACCACATGCGTCGAGACGATGTCCTCGTGACAGCCTTTGCAGGACCGATCGCCGGCCGCGCGAACCGCGTGGGGCTCGTGACAGCTACTGCAATCCCGGTGCTCTCGCGCCGTCCTTTGAGCAAAGACGGGTGTGCGTTTGTGGCAACTTTCGCAGCGGTTTGCGCTCGACGCCGAAAACGCGTGTGGCTCGTGACAGTCGACGCAGGCGCTGTGGCCGTCGGTGGCGCTTCCAAAGACGGCGGTGCGCGGAACTCTCGACGGTGGCTTGTTGTGGCACTCCATACACGCTGCTGCCTCGGAGGCGAGCTTATGACCCCCGTGGCAGTCGGCGCAGGTGCCGCTCAGCTCGGGCCGTCCGTGACGCACGTTGAGCGAGTCATGGCAATCGCCGCACTCCCCGACCGTCTCTTCGGGCGGCATGTGAGGATGATGGCAGTTGGCGCAAGCGATGGAATTGTGCATCGCAAGGCCGCTGTGCGTCGGCGTATCGAACGGTCCGTGGCAGCGCACGCAGTCCCAGGGGCTGTCGGGCTCGGCGTTGAACTTGTAGGCGTGGCAGGTGAGGCAATCGGTAACCTCGCCGTCGTGATCGAGGTGGGGGTACGTGGTCGGCTCGACGTGGCAGGCGGTGCAGGTGCCAATGTCGACCTCTTTGAAGTCCACTCTCGCCGGGTCGTGACAGTCGTCGCACTTGAGCTGCAGATTGATGACGTGCAGCGAGTGCCCGGGCGAGTACTTGTCGACGCGCCAGTCGACCGATACCTCACGGGTTGGCCCGGCAGCGCGCTGCTCCTTCATGGTCGGGACGACTTTCGTCGTCAGGCTTGCAACGAGGAACCCTGCGACGAATCCGAGCGCGGCAAACACCAGGATGACGACCGCAGCGCGCTTCATAAGCCACCCACGTGACACAGTCGGCACGGCAGGTCGTTGGCTTTGCTCAGACGGCTGTTGAAGCCCGGTGGATGTGGATTGCCCCCCGGCCCGCCGACCTGATGGCAACTCACACAGAGGGTCTCACCGGCGCCGCCGTGGCAGCTCGCGCAGGAGAGCGGGTCGAGCCGCGCTGCCGGACCGTGGCTGTTGGCGGAGCCGGGCGGGCCGGACCAGCCGGGCGGATGCGGGTTCCCACGAACCGAATTCTGGCCCGAGATGCCCAATCTCGTGTGGCAATCGACGCAAAAGAGCTCGCTGTGACAGACGAGGCATTGTGCCGGGTCGGCGACCGCCTGTTGGTCGTGAACCGAGATGAAGTTCGCGCGGTGCATCGAATTGCGCAGTGGGGCATCAAAACGAAATCGTGAGGGGATCGTAGGCACGGTCACGCCGTGGCACGCGGCGCATTGGCGCTGGGTGTGACAGCTGGTGCAGAGGTCGCCCTGCGCGTTGGCCTGCACGCCGTGCTCACGCAGGAAGTTGCCGTCGTGGATGACGTGGCTTTCGGGTGGCGCCATCTCGCCGGGCAGGTCGACATGGCAGCCGCCGCAGTCCCGCGTGTCCCACTGCCCTTTGTGGGCGTGGCAGCTGAAGCAAGTCGGATGCTTGGTACGAACGTAGTCTGAATCGGTGGTGACGTTGACGTGACATCGCACGCAGTCGCCAGCACCTTCTTCGCTATGCGTCAGATGCGAGAAGCGCAAGTGCTTGCGAGCCATCTCCGCCGATTGACGATTTCTCGCGCGCCCATGGCAGTTCGAACAGGTGTCGGGATTGTGCGGTTCCTCGTGGCATTCCACGCAGTCTGCCGTCGTCGGGAGATGCAGCGGCCCCGTGTCCCCCGCCTCTTCAATCCCGCCATGGCACTCCAGGCAGTTGATCCCCTCGATCACGTGCGCGCGGTGTTCGAAGGCATTCGATTCTCGCTCCTGCTCGAGGCCGAGCATCTTTGCGCAGGCTCCAGCCCAGGCGGCAAGCAGAATCAGTGCTGCGATGGCGACGACGTTCCTCATTGTTGCCCGTGCCACGTACGCTGAAAAGAGACGCGCGCCAGCCCGCGCACGTCGAGCCGTTGGACCTGATTGGCACTTGCTTCGGCCGCTGCGGCGAAGGACCAACCGCTTTCGTGCCGGTAGCGGAGCGCAAGCCGCCCCCAGGGCCAGGCCCTGCCGGTGATCGAGTTGCGGTCATCGGGGATGATGACCTCGAATTCAGGCATCAGGCCAACGGTCTGGTGAACGTCCTCGAAGAGCTGAATGACCGAGGCGAGACGAATACCGGTCCAACGAGCCGTCGCGACCTGCATGCGGCGCAGCTCGCCGAGGACGCTCCCCTTGCCTTCGTCGTCCGTGCGCAAGAGGCCGCGCAGGTACCCGCTCCAACCCCATTGGTCTTCGGCCTGCCGCCCAGCCCCTTCGACCGTCAAGTCCAGCCTTGGCGCGGCACGCCAGAAAAGATTCGCGCCGGTCGCGAAGATTCCCGGGTCGCCCAGAACGGTGAACAGCGAGGTCTGTTGCAGGAAGCGCGTGGGATTGCGCTTGCTCGCGAAAACCTCGGCGCGAAATTTTCGGTCGTTGGTTTGCGAGGAAACGGTCGCAAGCACTTCGGCAAGGCCCGGGTTGACGATCTCCCACGAAAATTTGGCGGCCATGTCGAGCCAGTTTGCGGCTCGTAGCGCGAAGTCTACGCCAACCTCTTCGTCGGAGCGCTGACCGGCGTTGTACCGGTTGTAATATGAGGCGCCGAGCACCCCGACCTTGCCGAGCCCCTGGGAGACCCGGCCTCCTGCGATCCAATCGTACCTCCGCCCTTCGACGTTGCCGTCGACCGGCACTCCACCAAAGAACTCGAAATGGGTCTTGGAGGGCGCGCGCAGGATCAAGTGGCCGCCGTCGACGTGCAGAGCGCGCACCGCGCCGGTTGCCAGAATGAACCGGCCCAGCCTTGCATCGCTGATGCCCCTCGGATCCCTGACTTTGAGGGTCGCCACGAGCGCCTCGAAGGTGAATTCATTGTCGCGCAGACCGTACTGGGGCGAGCCAGCTCCGGCCCAAACGAGCGCTTCTGCGTCGACGTACGGATACTTGCGCGTCGAGCCTTCGACGACGATGAGCCCGACGTTGGGGTCGAGCTGCCCCCAAGCCTCGACGCCCACGCTGTGGGGTTGGGCAACTGCCTGGGAAAAGGGCAACAGGAACGTCAACGCAAGGGCTGCGGCAAGCCCCAAAGCCCAAGACCTTGGGCGGCTCATCTGCCCACTTGCACTGCGACCCGATCGTGGATCATGTTGATATGGCTCGGGACGCCATGGACGCAACGAGCCCGTTGAATCATGCACGCATCGCCCCTGTCTTGGATCGCCTTCGCCTGTGCCGTCGTTGCCGCTGGCATCATGCTCTACTACTTGGTCCGCAGGCCGCCGCTCGATGCCGCAGGCAAGTCGGTGATGATGCTCGGCGTGGGCGTGCTGCCGATCATGGTTGCGATGATCGGCAACATGGAGGGCCTCGCGGCGACCGAGCACCAGTCGTTTTGCGGGAGCTGCCACACCATGGACATGTGGCTCGAGGACGCGAACGACCCTGAGAGCGAGACCTTGGCGGCGATCCACTCTCGCACCCAGAAGTTCGGGGACAAGAGTTGTTACGTCTGCCACAAAGACTACGGGATGTTCGGCTACGCCATGACCAAGATCGGTGGAATGAACCACGTCTACGAGTTTCTGAGCGCATGGATGTGGTACGACCGCGACGAAGTTCTCGAGAAGATTCACATCGCGCGGCCCTTCAAAAACGAGAACTGCATGCAATGCCACAGCGCGACCGGGAAAATCTGGAACGACGTGGCGGACCATAACGGACTCACAGAAGACCTGCGCACCGGGGAGACGAGCTGCGTCAGCGCAGGCTGTCACGGGTACGCGCATCCTTTTAGCAAACCGGACGAGGAAACTCCATCGGATGCCGAAGTTCATTCGGCGCTCCAAGCCCCGGCACCCGAGGGCAGATGAGCCCTCGAGCCAAGGTTGAAAAATTTCTCGATACGGCTTCCCGGTCGCGTCTCATGGTGTGGGCTTGCGTCCTCGGGCTCATCGGCCTGGCGCTCATGAGCTGGTCGCTTTTCGACCAGGGTTGGATTCCCATCATGATGGCGATGTCGGTCGGTCAAGGTATTGGAACGCTATCATTCGCGCTGTTCTTGGTCATCGTGATTATCGACCTGCGCCAAGCTGAATTCCGGCCTTCGCTTCCACCCGAGTCGAAGAAGTCCAAGGACGACTAGGCGCCCGAACGCGCGCCGCGCAGGAGCACGAGGCCTCCGCCCAGGGCGACGATGATCGCGGCCGTGAGAAGCGAGCTTCGGGGCACGAACGGCATCAGACCGAGGCAGCTGAGCGCGCCCACGAGAGGGACCCATCGTGGCGCGCAAAATGTGCGCGAGCTGCTGCGATCGCGTCGCTTGATCACGACAAGCGAGATGTTGACGGTGAAGAAGACGAGAAGCAGGAGCAGGCTGGTCGTGCCGGCGAGATAGCTGAGCGTGCCCGAGAGCGCCAATACGAGCGCGACCGCGAGCACCGTGAGCACTGCGAAGTGTGGTGTGCGACGTCTCTGATGCACCGTGCCCAGTGCCGTGGGCAGAAGCCCCTGCCGTGACATGCCGTAGATAAGGCGCGAGGCCATGATGAAGTTCAGCAAGCCGGTGTTCGCGACCGCGAAGAGCGCGATCAGCGTGAACAGACGGTCGGGAACGACTTCGGTAGCGCGCTGCACGACGGACAGGAGAGGGGCTTTGGAGGCTCCGAGCTCGTCCGGTGCGACGACGCTTGTTGCGACCAGAACGACCAGCAAATAGACGACGCCAGTGACGCAAAGGGCGATCAGAATCGCGCGGGGCATGTTGCGCTCCGGGTCCTTCACCTCCTCGGCGACGTTGACCATGTCTTCGAAGCCAATGAAGGCGAAAAATCCCAACGCGGCGCCGCGGGTGATTTCCGTCCAACCGACGGCGCGGCCGACTTCGATGGTCTGTAGGATCCCGGCGTCTGGGCTGCGCCCAAGGAAGAGTGCGCCAGCGACGATCACGATCAGAAGACCTGTGAGCTCGACCATCGTCGCGATGATGTTGGTCGTCGAAGACTCCCGCATGCCACGGAAGTTGATCGTCGCAAGCAAGATCAAGATGCCGACGACGGTTGCCCATGGCGGAAGCCCCGGGACGAGCCCGGTCATGTAGCCGCCGAATGCGACCGACACGGTTGCCAAAGAAAGAATGCCCGAGCAAAGTACGGTCCACCCGACCAGCAGCGACAGGGCCGGGCGCCCAAACGCCTGCTCCGTGAAAAACGACTCGCCTGCGCTTCGGGGGAAGCGGCCCCCGAGCTCGGCGTAGGTGACGGCGGTCAGGCCGGCCACGACGAGCGCAACACCAAAGGCGGCCCAGCTCGCGCTCCCCGCCACGCCCGCCACCTTCCCGACGAGCGCGTAGATTCCGGCGCCCAGGATGTCCCCGACGCCGTAGAAGACGAGCGCCCAAAAACCTAGGGATCGGCGGAGCTCGGCTGGTTTGGAGTCGTTCATCAGGCCAAGCGTCATTTCTCGTCGAACTAGGGGTCGTCTACGACGCAAAGCGCTGGTAGGCTGCCCGACGCCATGAAGCAAACCAAGATCACCCTCGAAGAGAATGAAATCCCCGAGCGCTGGTACAACATCGTCGCCGACATGCCGAACAAGCCGTTGCCGCCGCTCAACCCGGCAACCCAGGAGCCCATCGGCCCCGAGGCGCTTGCTCCCATCTTTCCAATGGCCTTGATCGAGCAGGAGGTCAGCCAAGACCGCTGGATTCCGATTCCCGAAGAGGTGAGACAGATCTACACGAGCTGGCGCCCGTCTCCGTTGTACCGTGCGCATGGGCTCGAAAAGGCGCTCGATACGCCCGCGCACATTTACTACAAGTACGAGGGCGTCAGCCCGGCGGGGTCCCACAAGCCGAACACCGCGGTCGCGCAGGCGTTCTACAACAAACAAGCAGGCGTGAAGCGGATCGCGACCGAGACGGGCGCCGGCCAGTGGGGAAGCGCGCTGGCCTATGCCTGTCAGCACTTCGGGCTCGGCTGCGAGGTGTACATGGTGCGTATCAGCTACGACCAGAAGCCCTACCGGAAGATGATGATGAATACCTGGGGCGCAGAGGTGGTTCCCTCGCCCAGCCCGCAGACCGAGGCGGGTCGCAAGATCCTCGCCGAACACCCCGACTCGCCTGGAAGCCTCGGCATCGCGATTTCCGAAGCCATGGAGCGCGCGGCGACCGACCCCGACACCAACTACGCGCTCGGCAGTGTGCTGAACCACGTGCTCACACACCAAACCGTGATGGGGCAAGAAGCGATCAAGCAAATGGAGAAGGCGGGCGAGCTGCCCGATGTGGTCATCGCGCCGTTTGGCGGGGGATCGAACTTCGCTGGGCTCAGCTTTCCATTCCTTCGGCTGAACTTCGTCGAGGGCCAGAACATCCGCTGCTTGGCCGTCGAGCCGACGTCTTGCCCCAAGCTGACGCGCGGCGTCTTCCGCTACGACTTTGGCGACTCCATCGGAATGACTCCCCTCATTCCCATGTACACCTTGGGTCACAACTTCGTGCCGGCCAAGATTCACGCCGGCGGCCTGCGCTACCACGGCGCGGGTGCGCTCGTCAGTCAGCTTCTTCATGACAAGCTGATCGACGCGGAGGCCGTCGATCAGATCGAGAGCTTCGAAGCGGGCGTGCTCTTCGCGCGCGCCGAGGGCATCATTCCTGCGCCGGAAGCCAATCACGGTGTCGCGTCGGCGATTCGCGAGGCGAAGGAAGCCAAAGAAGAGGGCAAGAAGCGCGTCATCCTCTTCAACCTCTGCGGCCACGGTCACTTCGACATGTCGGCGTACGAGGCTTACTTCTCGGGCAAGCTCCATCGACACGAGCTCAGCCAGGAGGACATCGACTCGGCGCTCTCCGAGCTTCACACGCCCGAAATTCCCGAAACGGCTGCCTGAGTGCGCGTGTAGAGAACATGCGCATCACGTCCATCGAGCTTTTTCACGTCTCGGTTCCACTTCGTCAGACGTTTTGGCCATCGTGGATTCCTGGGTACCCGCAGACGCACAACCGCTTCACCCTCGCGAAGCTGGTGACCGACGAGGGGATCGAGGGCTTCGCCGCCGGGCAGTCGATGGGCAAAGAGCGGCAGGGCCTCGGGGACCTGCTTGGCGGGTATCTACTCGGAACCGACCCGACCGACATCGATCGCGTGCAGGACTTGCTGAAGCAAGCCGGGTTTTTGGGGTGGCGAAACTTCTGGTTGGAAGCGGCCTGCTGGGACATCAAGGGCAAAGCCGCGGGCAAGCCGGTGTACGAGCTGTTTGGCGGCACGCCGCGCCCGCTTCCGGTCTACCTCTCGACGGGCGAAGTGCACCCGCCCGAGCAGCGCGTCGACGAGCTGCTCCGGATGAGAGATCGGGGATACCGCACGGCCAAGCTGCGGGTGAAGAGTCCTCGTCTCGCAGAGGACATTCGCCAGATCGAGGTGGTGCGCAAAGGGATCGGCGATGACTTCGTTCTCGGTGTCGATGCGAATCAGGGCTGGTTGGTGTCGATCGTCGATCGCGTCCCGGCCTGGGATCT
>RCNF010002165.1_pt1 | contig 10501 bp, 12 predicted proteins | sample 2041311 | NCBI WGS metagenome assembly RCNF01 (sample SAMN09708228, study PRJNA481090) | Marine sediment metagenome, whole genome shotgun sequencing project. | biome: marine sediment; feature: ocean; material: sediment; isolation source: Sewage treatment plant 2 marine sediment (STP2) ... | reverse complement strand
TGGGGCTTTGAACACGGGGGCACCGACTATCGGGTGTCGCTGATTCCGCTCGGGGGCTATGTGCGGATCATCGGTCTCGGCCCCGATGAGTCCGACGTCATCGGTGAAGGCGCCGAACCAACCGAGCTTCTTCCGCGGTGGAAACGGGCCCTGATTCTCCTCGCCGGCCCTCTGACCAACATCGTCGGGGCCGTAGTCTTCGTGGCTCTTGCCCTCACCATGGGGGTGGAAACCCCGATTTACCTCGAAGAGCCGCCGGTTGTCGGATGGGTCGAGCCCCACTCTCCGGCCGATGAAGCGGGTGTCCTCGAGGGCGATGTCGTACAGACTCTCAAGGGAGAGCCGGTCGCCTTGTGGCGTGATCTGGAGATCGCAATGCTCACCGCCGGCAAGGGTGCCTTGCCGTTGACGGTCGAACGAGCGGGCAGGGCCATCGATATTTCTATAAACATCGATCGTGAAAGCCAGTTCGGATTCGGGATTTCGGGCATCGAACCACGGCTCGAGGCGGTAATTCAGACGTCTCCCGGTGGCCCCGCCATCGCTGCGGGCATCAAGAGCGGAGATTTGATCGTTGCTATCAACGGCGAGCCCGTGGAACAGTATTACGACCTGCCCCGTTTGATCGTGCCCCACCCGGCAGAAGAGATCACTGTCGAGGTGCTGCGCGACGGATTGCCGCTTCAATTCAACGTCGTCACCCGGGACGAAGGTGGTGTCGGGAAAATCGGCGTCGGCCCGGTCTTCCCCACTGCAATGCAGAAATTCGGGCCCGTGGCAGCCACCCGCGCGGCGGTTGAAGAGGGTATCGTCCCGGGTGGAGGCATCACCCTTCTGCACGCCGCTCAGGTCGTCGAGAAGATGAAGCTCGAGGGCGAAGAGAAGCTCGGCGCCGAGATCGTCGCGAAGGCCCTCTACGAGCCTGCCAAGATGATCGCCAAGAACGCGGGCCGTGAAGGCTCCGTGGTAGTCGAGAGGCTCTCCCACGAGAAGCCCGAGATCGGCTACAACGCTGCTAACGGCGAGTACCAGAACATGATCGAGAACGGCATCGTCGACCCGACCAAGGTCGCTCGTTCCGCTCTGCAGAACGCCGCCTCGATCGCCGCTCTCCTTCTCACTACGGAAGTCACAATCACTGACATTCCGGAGAAGGACAAGGCTCCCGACATGGGCGCCGGTGGAATGGGCGGTATGGGTGGTATGGGCGGAATGATGTAAGTTTCCGCCATTTTGACCGTTACAGGGCGCCGGGACCGCAGGGTTTCGGCGCCCTTTCTGTTAGAAATCGCTTGAATTTACCCCCGGACATTCATATTTTAACTCAGGTACATTAAGGTATATCCCACCAAGGATCTGTATGCTCCGCGGCCCCGCTCTGCCGCGGCAAGACCGGAAGTTATTAATAGACTGACCTGGAGGTTCGATTTGAAGCGGTGGAAGAGATTGTCGGCATGGTATTTCATTCTCGGAATCACACTTGCGTTCACAGTTATCAGCGGCTGCGATGACAAAACGGTAGAGCCGCCCAGTATCTGCAATCCCAGCCTGACGATGAAACTTATCATCACCAACCCTCTCGCGCCTGCTCCGGGGGACACGACCCTGCTTACGATCCAGGCCGAGGGTGAGGGCTGCGATAACTGGGCGAACTACACCTGGACCGTCGAGGCCGGAGAGCTTCTTCAGACGACCGGGATAACAGTCCAGTGGGTCGCTCCGATGGAGTTTGGCGCATACCAGATAGAGTGCCGCGGTTCCCTTTCGGGGGTTGATCCCGTGACCTCACAGGCGCTTGTCATGATCAGGCAGTTCGATTATATCGACACAGGCAAGATCGCCTCTGTCAATCCGAGGACGATTCTCGGCGGCCTCTACTTCATCGCGGAGGAAGGCGATGTAGGGCCGAGGAGCAACTCTTTCCTCGGCTGGTGTGTCTACCAGATGTCCAGCGGCGGCAGGATCACACTTATTACCGATACTGCTGAATCGGCTGGCGGAGGATCGTATGAATTCGATTTCGCGGCATCAGGGGAAGCGATCTACGGATCTTTCTTTACCGCCTATTATTCAGGCCTGAGAAAGCAGCGGATGAATACATGGAAATTTCCGACACGCTTCGGGGCCGCGACTAACGTCAGCGACGATTCCGGTGGTCCGGGTGTCCTCAGAAAGAACCAGCACAGATATCCGCAGACGACCGTTCTCGGCGACAAGGCTGTATGGAAGATGGAGAATACTGGCGAAAGGTCTGATGGAACCGAGGATCTCTTCAACGTCGTCTTCTGGGATGAGATGGACGGCGCGGGAAACTGGAACACGATCACGACAAGTCTAGATTCAGCGGTTGTGGTCATCGGACCGGATACCATTACCCAGTACCGTTACTTCAACAATATCAGACCGATGTTCACTCCGAGCGAGGACAACATACTCTACTTCGTCGATACGACTGATGTTTTTGAGCCGTGCCTTATCCCGATGGTCGGTGGGCAGCCCGACACACTTCAGCGCAGCGCTCTGATGGTCGATGAGACCACGGGTATATTCGAGCAGGCCGGAGTGTCGATCAGCGAGAATACAGTCTTCCAGTGGAACCCTGCGACGCCGTTCCTTTCATTCATATCCCTCGGCAGCATCATTTACTTCGATTACGCCACCGAGGCAGTCGCTCCTGTAAGCGGGCTTGAAAAGGTTACGGATTTCGCCTGGGCTTCCGACGGTTCCCAGCTTGCCGCGGTGAACGACGAGGGAGTATATCTCGTAAGCGTCGGCGGAGCGGTCAATCCTGATCCCATATTCACGAGAGAGAGATTGACTGACGGCATCCACGGCATCGGCTGGAACACTGATCTGGCCAATCCGCAGGTCGCCTTCAGGCTCGTCCGCAAGGGCAAGAGCGATATCGACTCCTGGTCAGCCCTGGTGATCGTCGACCTGACTACGGGCTTTTGGGCATACGCTTCAGAGACTATCGCCTGGCACAGCTCACGTGAGCCGGCCGAGATCGACTACACCTGGATGCGCTGTCTCTTCGACGAGGACAATACGGGCGTTTACGCTCCGTTCCCTGTGCTCGACGATGTGAACTATCCGGGCAAAGACATTATCCTTATCTACAGCCACGAGTAGAGTGGCGGGAGAGGGTCAGGTCGACGCCCGATGCAGTCAGACAGGCTGACAAGTTTACCTCCTTATCTATTTGTCGAGATAGACCGGCATAAGGCTAAGTATGTCCGCTCGGGACGTGAGGTCCTTGATCTCGGCATCGGCGATCCCGACCTGGGTGCGCCGCCTGAACTCGTCGAAACATTGCGCGCCTCGCTCGATACTCTCGAGTATCACCGGTATCCCTCTGACAGGGGACTGCCGCGCCTCGTTGAGGCGATACAGAAATGGGCGGAGGAGCATTGCGGCGTCTCGCTCGGCAGCGACGAGATCCTGGTCACGATCGGCAGCAAGGAGGCAATCGGCCACCTTCCGCTCGCCGTAGCGAACCCGGGCGATGTCGTCCTTATCCCCGATCCCGGATATCCCGTCTATAACTCATCAGCCGTCTTCGCGGGCGCCGTGCCGGTGAAGATGCCTCTGCTGAGGGAAAATGGGTTCTTTCCGAGGTTCGACGGGATCGACCAGGAAGATCTGAAGAGAGCAAGACTCATATATCTGAATTATCCTAACAACCCTACTGCGGCGACCGCGGGAAAAGAGCAGCTCGGGGAAGCGATCAGCTTCTGTGGAGAGAACTCGATAATAATGGTCAATGACGCCGCCTACAGCGAGATCTCGTACGAGGCGAGGCAGCAGTCGCTCTTTCCGCTCGCGAAAGAGGCGGGTATCGAGTACATCGAGCTCTTCTCCTTCTCCAAGACATTCTCGATCACCGGCTGGCGCGTAGGTTTCGCGATCGGATCGCCGAAGGTCATCTCGGCTCTCGCCCGGTTGAAGGCGAACGTCGATTCGGGTGTCTTCAGCGCCGTCCAGGCCGCAGCCGCATCTGCCCTCGAGAAGGATTTCACGGAAATCACGGGACGGATAAACGATATATTCAGGAAGAGGCGCGATAAACTCGCCGCCAGCCTCGAAAAGGGCGGATTCAGTTTCACCTCGCCCGAGGCGACATTCTATTTCTGGATCGAGGTGCCGGGCGGCGGTTCGTCGATCGAATACTGCGGGAAACTTCTCGAAGAGACGGGTATCGTCGCTACACCCGGAGTGGGTTTCGGCGAGTCCGGCGAGGGGTATTTCAGGTTGTCAATAACCGCTCCCGACGATACAATCCTCAAAGCTGGCAAGAAGCTCGAAGAGCTCGGCGCCTCTCCCCTGTAAAAGCCGGAGGTCGAAGGATGCTTGAAGAAAAGATAGTACTGTCGGGAATCACCGTCCACGGGTACTACGGCGTATCTTCCATGGAGCGCGAGGTAGGCCAGAAACTTCAGCTGGACCTGGAATTCTGGAGCGATTTCACCAAGGCGTGCGTTACCGACGCTCTCGAAGATACGATAAATTACGAAAGGGTCTACTCGAAGGTCATGGAGACCGTCGAGAATAACAGGTTCAACCTGATCGAGACCCTTGCCGACCGGATATGCAGGGAGATACTCGGCAATTTTCCCGCATCGAAGGTAAGGACCACCATCAGGAAGCTTACCCTTCCATTTCCCAACAATCTGGACAATGTTGCTGTCATCGTCGAACGGGAAGTCTGACGGCCCGGCCGCTGTGAAAGCGGTCATCTCTCTCGGCTCCAACATCGGAGAGAGGGAGAGGCACATCCTGGCCGCGGCGGCGCGGATCGCCTCCTCGGCGGGCGTAGCCTCGGCGCGCCTGAGCCCCCTGTACGAGACCGCCCCGATGGGTGAGGGGTACTCGCGTCCGTTCGTAAATGCGGTGATGGTGATAGAGACGACTCTCCCCCCGCGTGCCCTTCTGGCACTGGGACAGGGACTGGAGAGGGAAACGGGAAGGGCAGGAGGGAAGGGAGACAGGCCCCTCGATATCGATATCATCCTTCACGGTGAGAATACAGTCGATGACGCGGACCTGAAGATACCCCACCCGCGCTTCATGGAAAGGCTCTTTGTCCTGGTCCCGCTGGTCGATCTGGACCCAGATCTCCCCCTTCCGGGCGGAGCGACAGCCTCCGAAGCGGCAAAGGCTGATGAAGCGGGTGGCAGGGTCCAAAGGATCTCATTTCGGTCCAGGATAAGCCGGAAGTCGTTGTAAACAGTCAGTTATTGACTTCCGAAACCATTTTGACTACGGTAGGGCGCATGGGAGATCTCAGCAGCAGACTTAGCGATGCCGGCATAAGGTATATAGCCGTAGAGGGTAACATCGGCGCGGGCAAGACGACCGTGTCGAGGCTCCTCGCCGAGGAGACCGGATCGCGACTCTTTCTCGAGGAAGTCGACGATAATCCCTTCATCGAGAAGTTCTACGGGGATATGGGGAGCTACGCATTCCAGGCTCAGATATTCTTCCTGCTCAACAGGTACAGGCAGCAGACCGAGATCGCCCAGCAGGACCTCTTCACCGACCTGATGGTCGCCGACTACCTCTTCGCCAAGGACAGGATCTACGCACATGCGGTCCTCGGCGATGACGAGCTCGTCCTCTACAACAGGATGCACACCCTTCTCGAGGGAAGGATAGTCAGGCCCGACCTGGTCGTCTATCTCCAGGCCGACACGGAGGTCCTGATGCAGAGGATCGGCAAGAGAGGCCGGTCATATGAAAAGAGTATAAGTGACGAATATATCAGCGGGCTCAACGAAGCGTTCAACCATTTCTTCTTCCATTACGATGAATCGCCCCTCCTGATAGTAAATACTGACAGGCTCGATTTCACAGCCAACCGGGATCACCTCGACGATTTCTTCTTGAGGATCTCGGAGAAGTTCGAGGGCACCCAGTACTACGTGCCTTCCTGGGAGGGCGATCTGTAATGAGGGACAAGATTACCAAGACGACTCTTCTCAAGATGAAGAAGAAGGGCGAGAAGATAGCGGCGATCACATCGTACGACTATCTCTCGACAAAGCTGATCGACGACGCCGGTGTGGATTTTATTCTCGTCGGCGATTCCCTCGGCATGGTGATAATGGGTTACGAGAACACCCTTCCCGTTACGATGGAGGAGATCATCCATCACCTCAAGGCCGTCACCAGGGCGAGGCCGAAAGCGATCGTCGTCGGCGACATGCCTTTCATGTCGTACCAGGCGAGCGTCGAGGATGCCGTGAGAAACGCCGGCCGCCTCGTCAAGGAGGGCGGCGCCCAGTCGGTAAAACTCGAGGGGGGCGAACGGTACGTTCCGGTCATCAAGGCGATAGTTCAGGCCTCGATCCCGGTGGTAGGCCATCTCGGCCTGACCCCTCAGTCGCTCCACGAGTTCGGAGGATACCGGGTCCAGGGAAAGGACACCGCATCAGCCGACATCATGATAAGCGACGCGAAGGCGCTCGAGAAAGCGGGCTGCTTCGCCATAGTGCTCGAGGGGATCCCCTGGCAGCTGGGCAAGAGGATTACCGATGAGGTATCGATAGCGACGATAGGAATCGGCGCCGGCCCGCACTGCGACGGCCAGGTGCTTGTGATACAGGATATGCTCGGCATATACGACGAACCGCTCCCGAAGTTCGTCAAGATGTACGAGGAGCTTGGCGAGAAGATAAGATCTGCTGTCTCCGCGTATGTAAAGGACGTCAAGGACGGCTCGTTCCCCGGTATGGAGCACAGCTACTCCTCCGAGAAGAAGAAGGGCTCGTCCGATGACCCGGAAGATGAAAAAGGCAACCTCGGCCGCTGAGGCCGCCGGTATCCTCGCTGCAGCGAGGCAGAAAGGGCTCAGCATCGGCCTCGTCCCCACGATGGGCGCCCTTCACGAGGGGCACATAAGCCTCGTGAAGATGTCGCTCGAACGCTCCGATTTCACAGTGGTATCCCTCTTCGTCAACCCGATGCAGTTCGGTGAGGGCGAGGATCTTGATAAATATCCGAGGACGGAAGAAGAGGACGCGAAGATACTGGAAGAACTCGGATGCGACCTTCTCTTTATGCCGGAAAAGAATTCTCTCTACTCGGACTCCGACAGCACCACAGTCAGCATCTCGAACCTCGGCGACCACCTCTGCGGCGCTTCGAGGCCGGGCCACTTCAACGGTGTGCTCATCGTGGTAGCGAAGCTCTTTAATATTATCAACCCGGACTTCGCCTTCTTCGGACAGAAGGACGCCCAGCAGGCCGTGATCATTCAGCGTATGGCAGCCGACCTCGACTTTCCCGTAAGGATATTCCTCGGCCCGACGGTGAGGGAGCCCGACGGCCTCGCGATGAGCTCGCGCAACAGGTACCTGGCGCCGGATGAGAGAGCAAAAGCACCAGCAATGAGAGCGGGATTGCTCAAAGCAGCAGAAGCGATTAAAAATGGCGAGCACGACACGACGATTCTCAGAAAGATGATCTCCGACAGCATGATTGTTGCCGGATTCGAGATAGACTACGTGGAGATAGTAGACGGAGGGACCCTAAAGCCCGTACAGTCGATCGATGGGACAGTCCTCCTCGCGGCAGCGGGCGCGATGGGGAGAACAAGACTGATAGACAACATAGCGATCAAAGTAAGCCCGGAAGGGACCACGGAGACGCTTCTGGAATTTCCCGAATGGAGTAGATATGAACGGTGACGGAGCGGTCGCCGCGGTAATACTCGCCGCCGGTGAAGGGACAAGGATGAAATCGGACCTGGCGAAGGTCCTCCACGAGATAATCGGACTGCCGATGATAGTGCACGTACTGAACGCCCTGAGCGAGGTGGCTCCCGCAACGACAGTGGTCGTAGTCGGACATCAGGCTGAGGCGGTCAAAAACAGGCTCTCAGGCGATGATATCGGCTACAAGGGCCTCGGCTTCGCCCTGCAGAGCGAACGCCTGGGAACGGGCCACGCTGTGATGCAGGCAAAACCGGCTCTGCAAGGCTTTACCGGGACGATCATGGTCCTCACCGGCGATACGCCACTTCTCGAGAAGAGCACGCTGGCAGGTTTCCTGAGATTCCACTGGGAATCGGGAGCCTCAGCCACAGTGATGTCTGCCGAGGTCGACGACGCCGCAGGATACGGCCGTATCCTCAGGGACGACAGCGGCGACCTTCTCGGCATCGTCGAGCACAAGGACGCCACAGAGGAGCAGCGAAAGATCGGCGAGTACAACAGCGGGATGTTCTGCTTCGAGAGCGATATCCTCTTCACCGCCCTGGAACGTGTCGATACATCGAATGTTCAGGGCGAATACTACCTCACCGACATAATGGGGATCCTCAGGAACGATGGGAAAAGGGTCGCCGTATTCAAGATCGACAACGCCGACGAGGTCATGGGGATAAACGACCGCGACCAGCTCGCACTGGCCGAAAGGATGATGAAGGGTGATCGATAGAGTATACGCTCCCTGGAGGAGCAGGTATTTCACGATGGAGAAGACAGACGGCTGCCTCTTCTGCGAGATACAGAAGGAAGAGGATGAAGCCCTGGTCGGAATACTCGCACGCGGAGAGCACTGGTTCGTTATCCTCAACACCTTCCCGTACACCAACGGCCACGTGATGATAGTGGCCAACCGCCATATCGGCAGCCTCGGTGATATCAGCCCCGAAGAAGGTGCCGAGCTCGTCTCATATCTCGCTCTCTGCGAGAAGGCGGTCGAAGATGCCTACTCTCCAGACGGGATGAACATAGGAGTAAACAGAGGAGCGAGCGGGGGAGCGGGTATCATAGGACACATCCACTTTCACATCGTCCCTAGATGGACCGGCGATACGAATTTCATGACCGCTCTTGCCGAGACGAGGGTGGTATCGGAGGAACTGGAAGGCTCGTACAATAGACTGAAACCTTACTTCGAATAGGGATGGAGCGGGATGGCCGCGAAGAAGAAAAAGAAGAGAGGGATCTCACCCGCGGTGGTAATGATTATCGTGGCACTTCTTCTTATGGTCTTCTCGATCGCCGTCAGGTGGTCCGGTATCGGCAGCAATCTCTCGGTTCCGGAGGACCCGTTCCAGGTGGAGGTCCTCAACGGTACGGGGGAGCCCGGTGTGGCAAGAGAAGTGACGATGACGCTGCGCAAGATGGGGATAGACGTCCTGATAGAGGGAAACGCGGGGAATTTCGACTACCGCGAGTCGGTTCTGGTAGACAGGAAGGGCAATCCCGAGCTGATGAAAAAAATCTCCCGAAGGCTCGGCGTTACGATGATAGTCACCCAGGTCCAGGAGAAACCGAGGGTGGACGCCACCCTCATAGTGGGCTGGGACAGGGAAAGGCTCAGGTTGCAGCGCTGACCGATTGATGTTACATTGAACTGCGGAGGTAACGGATTGCACGCTAAGAGACGATTAGGAATGATAGCTCTCGTATTTATCCTCGGGGTGGTCCTGGGAAGCGTCGTGGGCGAGCTTATCGGCCTGCTTCTCAACGAGGGTAACGTCATCCGTGAGCTCTTCGTCTCCGGCAAGGAATTCCGCGTAGGCCCCGTGCACCTCGATATGATAGTATTTACATTCACCATAGGATTCTCACTCAAGGTCAACCTTGTGAGTGTGCTTGGAATAATAATAGTGGCGTTCATGCTCAGGATATACGCCTAGGAGGTCGGCAAATATGTTCTCATTACCGCAATTCGCGCTTATTGGCCCGCTCGGATGGTCCGAGCTCCTGATCATCCTCGCGATCATCCTGATCTTCTTCGGTCCGCGCCGTCTCCCTGAGGTCGCCGAGGCCATCGGAAAATCGATGCGCAAGTTCAAGAAAGCCTCCGCCGACGTAAAGGATGAGATCCAGGCGCAGACGAAAGAGATCACCGAAGACGAGGACGACAAGGAGGGTTGATAGCAGCCGCTGACAGGAAGTTTTGATATTCAGAAAAGCCGGACGGTTCGCACCGCCCGGCTTTTTTCGTATCCGTTATCCTTGACGCGACAGCCAGCATCACCCTATGATTCACTGGTCGGGGGACATCACTTAAAACCAGGGATACTGCTATGACAGGAACAGCTGTGCCGGTTGCCTATCGCCCGATCTATGAAGCATGGAGCAATTCCGCTCCTGATGATCCCAGATTTATAATCCGGGAACCCTCCGATTCACATGAAGATCCCCCGAAACTCCTCGATCTTGTCAGTATGGCTATACGTTCGAGGCACTACAGCCGCAGGACCGAGGACTCCTACAGGAGATGGATCAAGCGGTTTATCCTCTTCCATGGCAAACGACATCCTCTGGAGATGAGCGAAGCAGAGGTGACGAGATTCCTTTCCCACCTGGCCACGGCAAAACGTGTCAGCGCATCGACGCAGAACCAGGCACTAAACGCGATCCTGTTTTTGTACAGGGAAGTCCTGAAAAGAGACCTCGACTGGCTCGACGGGATAGTGCGCGCGAAGAAACCCCAGAGGCTGCCGGTCGTCCTGACACATGCTGAGGTACGTAAGGTCCTCGCT
>RCNF010002163.1_pt1 | contig 10504 bp, 9 predicted proteins | sample 2041311 | NCBI WGS metagenome assembly RCNF01 (sample SAMN09708228, study PRJNA481090) | Marine sediment metagenome, whole genome shotgun sequencing project. | biome: marine sediment; feature: ocean; material: sediment; isolation source: Sewage treatment plant 2 marine sediment (STP2) ... | reverse complement strand
AATGCTAAAGGTGGCTCCTCTCGGGAAGGGCGTGCTAATACGGCCCGCGTGCGGCGGAGGTGCCATTTTTTGCATTGTTTGACGCCTTAGTCATCTGCAGGCCCGTGGGGCGTCTCGGGCAATCAATGCTAAAGGTGCCTCCTCTCGGGGAGGGCGTGCCCAAAGGCAGCTTCACCCGAAAGATCGAAAACGGTGCGATTTTGTTCGGGAGGAACGGGCCTTCTCCCTGCAAGAGATTTCTCCACTCGCTCCGCTCGGTCGAAATGACAGGGTGGGGGTTGCTACGTTCGGTCGAAATGACAGTCTCTTGTATTGATACGTGATAACGAGCGAGTTTCCCCCGCTCCCCTGCTCCCATTCCGCTTACACAGATCACGGTCGGCGCAGCTACACTCTCCAGGAAATCGACTCCCGCGGAGGTCCCATGCGCCACGTCACCCTCGTCCTGATCGTCATCGCCATCGCCCTGCCCCTCGCCGCCACCGAACCCCTCGTCCACACCTACTCGATCGTTGCCCGCGACGCGGCCACGGGCGAGATGGGGGTGGCCGTCCAGTCGCACTGGTTCTCGGTCGGCTCGATCGTCACCTGGGCCGAGGCCGGGGTCGGCGCCATCGCCACCCAGAGCTTTGTCGACCCGGCATACGGGCCGCGCGGTCTCGAACTCATGAAGAGCGGCTTGTCTGCCGAACAGGCGCTCGAAGCCCTGCTGCTGGTGGATGAAGGCCGCGACGTACGGCAGGTCGCCTTTGTCGACACCAACGGCACCATCGCCGCCCATACCGGCGCCAAGTGCATCGAAGCAGCCGGCCACCACGTGGGTGAGGGCTACAGCGTCCAGGCGAACATGATGCTCAATGACAAGGTCGTGCCGGCGATGGCCAAGGCCTACGAGTCCACCGAGGGGGATCTCGCCGACCGGCTGATGGCGGCCCTCGTCGCTGCCCAGTCAGTCGGTGGTGACATCCGCGGCAAACAGTCAGCGGCCATGCTGATCGTCAAGGCCGAATCGACCGGTCAGTCGTGGGCGGACCGCGTGCTCGAACTCCGAATCGAGGACCACCCCACCCCGATCGCCGAGCTCGAGCGATTGCTCACCGTCCACCGCGCTTATGAACACATGAATGCCGGTGATGTTGCTGTGGAGCACGAGGACCTGAAGCTCGCGATGGTCGAATACGGCGCCGCCGCCGAGCTCCTGCCCGGCAACGTCGAGGTCCAGTACTGGGCCGCCGTCACGCTGGCCACCAGCGGCAGCCTCGAACAGGCGCTGCCGATGTTTCGCGAGGTCTTTGCAGCTGATCCCAACTGGGTGGAGTTGACCAGACGGCTTCTCAAGCCCGGCATTATCCCTGACACGCCCGAAGGCCGGGTTCTGGTGGAACAAATCGTCGCCGCAGCACCATGACCAGTTTTTAGTTTTGAATTTTTAGTTTTGAGTTGCCGACCACCCTCCGCCGCGACCCGCGAGCCGGTGAGGTGTACAGCCTACAAGGCGGTGGCGATCCAGCTCGCGTTCTGCACCAGCTGATCGACCTCGGACTCGAGAGGCTGGAGCTCACCGGGGGGGGCAGAAGCCGCCAGGATATGAACATCGTCAAACTCGCGATCAAACAGCATCCAGCGAACCCAGAGAAACGGCGCCCCTTCCTCGTCGACTCCGTCCTCGATGATGCGAAGCCCATCGAACCCACCGATGGTGGTCGGCTCGACGAGGTCGGGACCCATGCTCTCGGTGACGGTCGCGATGAACGCCTCCTCGGTTTCGTCAACGCCAAGTGGCATCGACCACACAAAAAGTGCCTGGCCGTCGTCGCGGATCCACTCCGATCGTTGGTCGTCTTCGTACCCGAAGGCCCAAAGATCCGGATCGTGACCGCCGCTCCACCCCATGCCCGTAGCCGCGAAGTCGAGGTCGCGGTCCACAACATTGACCATGCCCCCCAGCACACCGGTAAAGACCGGAGGCACCGCCATCAGCACGAGGCTGAGCACGGCACCAACTACAGCGGCACGTTGCCACTTCGATCTCTTTGGGTCCGGCCGGGTCCGATGCACCAGGATCGTTGCCAGGTGGGCGCTTTCCAGTTTGGTGAAGAAGAGGAACGCCGCACCGATCAGAACGGCGGCCCCCACCGCTTCAGACCCGGATGCCAACAGGAACGAGACGGCAACGATAAAGAACAACATCACCTCGCCCAGCAAATCGAAAATGGCCAGGATAGGGTGTCCAGCGTAGGCCAGACCCGCGCCGGGAAAGGCGAGGGCGAGCAGGGCCGCCAGGTTTCGCGATTTGAATCGGGTTCCACAGTGCGCACATTCATCGGGATGTTTTGGCGAAGCCGCGCCGCACTCCGGGCAGTGCCAGAGCGGGACCGGTCGCGGGGCGTGAATGTCTCCCGGCACCAGCTGTTGTTCGATCCTGGGCAGCAAGAGCTTGAGGACCTTTCGATCGCCCCGTTCCTGGATTTTCCACTTCTGGGTGCGCCCTTCGGCGGGCTTGAGGGTGAGGGTGCCGAACTTGAATTTCAGGTCCTTCACCTGCCCCCAGGAATAGGAACAGATGCGGGTATCGGCCTGGTCGGCCTTGCGGAGCATCACCTCCACGACACGCCGGTCAGTGAGCACCAGGGCTGCACGGAAGAAGTAGACGTACCAGACGCCAAAGCCGAAGATCTCGAGAAAGCGGGGGTTATGGATGACCGGCGCCACGTAGAGAACGGTCTCGTCGGTTTCCAGCACACGCTCGAGCGACGGACGAATGGCGGTCCAGAGCCGCTCCCGCGCATCAAGCTTGCGTTTGGAGAGGTAGGAATCCTCTCCGGCAAAGAAACGAATGACCCCGGTGACCGGTGCGAACTCGTCGTCCAGGGGACCGAAGAACGCAGGATTCCATCGTTGTCCGTCGTGTGGTTCCACGCCGCCACCCCCGCTTTCGACATGTCACGGCGTAGCCGAAGGCGTCGCCGGATCTCACTCAAGTGTATCGATCGGAAGGGACCATCCTGAAATACCCATGGGGCTTTGACATAACTGTAACATTTGGGGACCGCACGGCGAAGCCGCGGTCACCCCTCGACCAGCTGCCTGCTGACCAGTCGCCGGTAGAGACCGTCCATCGCCATGAGCTCGTCGTGACTCCCGGTCTCGACAACCCTCCCACCATCGAGCACCACCACCAGATCAGCGTTGCGAACTGTGGAAAGGCGGTGGGCAATCACCAGGCTGGTACGGTGAGCCATCAACCGCTCAAGAGCGTCCTGTACGAGTGATTCGGACTCGGCGTCGAGCGACGAGGTGGCCTCGTCGAGTACCAGGATCGGTGGGTCCTTGAGGATGGCGCGGGCGATGGCCAGGCGCTGCTTCTGTCCGCCCGACAGCCGCACCCCACGCTCGCCGACCTCGGTGGCATAGCCGTCAGGCAGTGAGGAGATGAAGTCGTGAGCGTTGGCTGCCCGGGCCGCTGCCTCGACCTCGTCGTCGGTTGCATCGGGCCGGCCGTATCGGATATTGGCGGCTACCGAGGTTGAAAAGAGGACCGGCTCCTGGGCGACTGTCCCGATCCGCGAGCGCAGCCAGCGTGCGTCCATTTCGCGGAGATCGAGATCATCGAGGCGCACGGCTCCGCCATCGGGGTCGTACAGCCTGAGCAACAACGCCGCGATGGTGGATTTGCCGGCTCCTGACGGCCCCACCAACGCCACCATACGGCCGGGGTCGAGATTCAGACTGACGTCTGCCAGAACCTGGACATCGGGCCGCACCGGGTAGGAAAAATCCACTCCGTCAAACTCGACACGCCCCTCGACGGCGGCAGGCCGTGCCGCCCCCCCGGCATCAACGGTCGGTTGGCGGTCGATCAGCTCGAAGACCCTCTCCGACGCACCGCGGGCGCGGGCGAAATCGGACCACAGGTCGGCCAGAGCGCTCAGGCTCATGGCGACGATCAAGGTGTAGAGGATGAATGACGCCAGCGCCCCGACCGTCATGTCGCCGGCCATCACCATGCGACCGCCAAACCACAGAACCGCAGAGACCGAGCCAAAAGCGGCCATGGTCATGACGCCGATAAAGACGGCCATCACCCGAATTCGGCTTCTGGAAACTCTGAACGACTCCCAGATCCGTTCGCTGTAGCGTCCGGCCTCGGCCTCCTCGCGAGCAAAACTGCGCACCGTGCGGATGCCCCCGATGGTCTCCTCGGCGGCCTCGTTAGCCCGGGCGAGGGCGTCCTGGGCCGCCTTGGCGAGCTTTGACATGCGGCGCCCGACCACCACCGCACCGAGGGCTACCGGCGGAACCAGGGCCAGCATCAAGACGGTGAGCCGCAGGGACGAGGCCGCCAACAACACCAGCCCACCCACCGCCATCACCAGGTTGCGCAACCCCATGGAGAGGTTGACGCTGACGGTGTTCTGCATGACCGTCGCGTCGGCGGTGAGCCGGCTGGTGAGCTCTCCGGTCTTGCGGGCGTCAAAGAAGGCGATCTCCTGGTCGATGATCGACCGGTAGACATCTTCCCGCAATCGAGTCACGATGCGCTCACCAGCCACCGAGAACAGGTAGTAGCGCAGGGCCACCGCCACCGCCTGCACCGCAAAAATGGCAGCCATGATGACCGCGACGCGATTGACGGTTGCGGCGCCACCCGCTACAGCGGCATCGATCAACACACCGATCACCCGTGGATAGGCGAGGCTGGCGGCGCCTCCAACCAGCAAGAAGAGCGAGGCCACCGCCAATCGCCGCCACTCGGGCACCGCCAACGCCAACAAACGCCGCACCGGCACCTGCGGCGATACCTCGCCACCCTCCAAAGTCGATGAATCTTCCGCCAACCTCGAGGCCTCGCTCGAGTCCCCGCCGATCGAATCTGGGGGTTGGTGCCCGGCCATTCCTAATTCCTAATTCCTAATTCCTAATTCTATTTCTTGTACTTCACCGAACAGCCGTAGGGCTTTGTCTCGGCGGTCGTGACCGCCTCTCCGGCAATCACCTGGTCGAGAGCGGCGGCAACGTAATTGTTGGCCGAGCCGGCGTTGGAGCCGCGGGGGTCGTCATCGATGGCGCCGATGTATGCAAGCGTCCCGGTAGCATCAATGACGTACATGTGAGGCGTGGTCGCCGCGCCATAGAGGTGGCCCACTTCTCCACTCTGATCGACGAGGATCGTGTACGGCAGGTTGTTGGCGGCCTTGAACTTAGCATTGGCCGCGGCGTCCATGTAGTTGGTGGAGTTGATGGTCAACCACACCACGCCCTGGCCGCCGTACCGGGTCGCCAGGCCCTTCATTGTCCCCGCCGAATAGTGGCGTTTGACAAACGGACAATCGGGGTTGAGCCACTCGAGGACGACGACCTGGCCGGCGTAGTCGGACAGGCTGACCTCGGCGCCGGTCGTATCCGTCAAGTTGAAGTCCGGAGCGGCGGATCCAACCGCTGCGCCGTCACCAGCCACCACCACACCCGCCAGCGCGGTCATGATCACGCACGCGATGATCGCAATCTTATGTTTCATCATTTCTCTCCTTTTGCTTGAGGGTTTTCGAAGTCGACAGCCAGATTCCAGCCGCGACGTTGGTTGTTCTCGTCCGTGACCACCACTACCGAATCCAGGTGATCATGTCCGGCTTTCGATCCTGCCAGTTCCCGTACCACCGCATCAATGCGCGTCAGACCACCCCGGGTTTGAATCGCAACGCTCTCCACTTCGAGGCCGTCGGGCGGATCGGGAAACCACTCGACCGGTTGTGGCGCCACCTGCCACTGCAACCATAATCCGATCGTCCCTGCGGACCGCCCACCCCGCACGGTCACCGTGAATGGCGGGTCCGAAGCGCTGACGGATTGGGGCAGCTCGTCGCCCCAGGTCGCGAAAGCGGGTTCGACTGCGATTTCGCTCCACCGACTTTCGAGCTCGGCCGAACCGAGCACGCACACATCCTTGCACGCGAGCCACGAAACCGAGGCCCCGACCACGGCATCACCGGGCACGGCGGGTTCTGATCGAATCCGCGCCGCCAACACCACCGTTTCTTCGTAGCCGTAACCCGGGATGTCCCCGCTCTGGGTGAAGGCGACCGGCAGCGGCCACAGGAGGGGGCCCGCATTCACGCCCGTCGGGAGCCGCCAGCTGATGTCGGTCGCGAGCCCGGCGCCGCCAGGGTTTCTCCAATAGATGTGCCAGCCCGGCTTGATCTCGAATTCAACGCCGAGGAGGACCGGTTCGGAGGGATCCAGCCGGTCGGCGCTCGCCACCAGCCGCACCCTGGCGTTGCCCTCGCCGAAATCCGTAGCCGACGCCAGCCCCGTGCCGGTGGCGGCCCACAGGATCAGAGCTGCGAGGAATGGGCGATGGTCCATGCCAAACAGAAATCACGCCGGACGTTCAGTATTCCCCGGTTCGCACATCATGACGGCTTCGGCGGTGTCCCAATCGAGCTTCACCAGGCTACCGGTGGCAACAAAACGATCAATTCCGAGGTCCTGAGTCAGGGCACGGATGACGCCGCCGTGGACAAAGAGAAGGTGCCGGCCGGGCTCGAGCTCCTCGACGAACTGCAGGATCCGGCCACGAAATTCTGAGTGGGATTCACCTCCGGGCGCCTGGAAGCCCCGGAAGTCACGAAACACCTCGCCATAGGTCGAGTCCGCCTCTTTGTAGCTGCAACCCTCGAGCGAACCGAAGTTGCACTCGCGCAACCTGGCATCGGGAACCGGTTCGCCCCACGCGAGACGGGCACTCTCCACAGCCCGAATCAGATCCGAGGACCAGATGCCGGAAAAGTCGGTGCCGTCTATGACCGTACTCAGGGCCTGAGCCTGGCTGCGTCCTTTCTCGGTTAATTGGGGGTCACTCCACCCGGCCACGCGCTTCGACGCCGAATAGGTCGTTTCGCCGTGGCGAACAAGCCAGAGTTCAAGATGCGGATCCATGACGGATGAGAATAGCGCAATCTGAATTCGGAATTCGGAGTTCGGAATTTCCATCACACTCCCTTCGGGCAAGTTCGAGTGCTCGAATCGGCAGAGTGCGGGGAAACGAGTCGCGTGCGGCGGAGGTGCCTGGCATCCGGCCCGTCCGACGGGCCGCGTGCCTGGCTCCTCTCGGGAACCGCGCTAGGAAACGATTTCAAGATGGGAAAGCGTATCCTGTCCCCGGAGGCTCCGATGAAACTCATCGCCGACATCAGCATCATCCCCCTCGGGGTCGGTCTTTCACTCTCGAGCTACGTCGCAGCCTGCGAAGAGGTATTTGCCGGGGCGGGGCTCGAGCCGAAATTGCACGCCAACGGCACCAACGTGGAAGGCGATTGGGACACCGTGATGGCCGCACTCAAGACCTGCCACGAAACGCTCCACTCGCTGGGCGTTCCGCGGATTGCCACCAATGTCCGCCTCGGCACCCGAATCGACCGAGAGGCGTCGATGGATGCCAAAGTCGAATCGGTCAAGGAGAAGTTGGAAAGATGACCAAGGTAGGTATCCCGTTCGCGAAGTGGCAGAACAGCGGAGACTACGACGCCATCGTCATCGGTTCGGGCATCGGCGGGCTGGCGGCGGCAGTCATGCTCGGCACGCACGGCGGCAAGAAGGTTTTGGTCCTCGAGCGCCACACCACGGCGGGTGGTTTCACCCACACCTTCAGCCGTGAACGCTGGGAGTGGGACGTGGGGGTCCACTACATCGGCCAGGTCCACCACGAGGGCTCGATGCTGCGGCGGATTTTCGACAAAGTCACCGGCGGCGAACTCCAGTGGGAACCGATGGGCGAGGTCTACGACACGGTCGTCATTGGCGGCCGGCGCTGGAACTATGTGACCGGCCGCGAGAACTGGCGGCGTCAGATGCACGAGTATTTTCCGGCCGAGACGAATGCCATCGACCGCTACCTCGAGTTGATCAGCGAAGCGACTCGGGGGGCACGCTCATTCTTTGCCGAAAAAGCGATGCCATTCCTCCCGGCCCTGGTGGCCGGGCCGTGGATGCGTCGCGGCTTCCTGAGCTTTTCGGACCGCACTCTTGGAGAGGTCCTCGACGAACTCACTCAAAACCCAACCCTCAAAGCGGTCCTGTCCGCCCAGTTCGGCGACCACGGTCTGCCACCGGCCCAGGCCAGCTTTGCCATCCACGCCATGATCCTCAACCACTACCTCGGAGGGGCGGCCTTCCCGGTTGGTGGATCGGCGCGCATCGCCGAGACCATGGCGCCGGTAATCGAAGGGTCGGGTGGCGCCATCGTCATCGGCGCCGAGGTAGCCTCGGTGGTTGTCGAAGACGGCCGTGCGGTCGGGGTGCGTATGGCGAAGGGGGGCGAGATTCGCGCCCCGCTGGTTCTCAGCGACGCGGGCGTCCCCAACACCGCCCACCGGTTGCTGGCCGAGGGCACTCCCGGGCGCGAGGCTCTGTTGGCGACCCTCAAACACACCGCCCGATCGGCAGCCCACATCTGTCTCTACGTCGGTCTTGACCAAACCGACAACGAGCTCGGTCTCGAACGCCCCAATCTGTGGGTCTACAACAGCCCCGACCAGGACGGCGATATCAAGCGTTTCATGAACGACCCCACAGCGCCGCTGCCATTGGCCTATATCTCCTTCCCGTCGGCCAAGGACCCTTCATTTGCCTCGCGTTATCCCGGCAGAGCCACCATCGAGGTGGTCAGCATCGCCCCGTACGAACGTTTCCGTGACTGGGAAGACACGCGGTGGATGAAGCGCGGTGAGGATTACACCCGCCTTAAAGACGATCTCTCGCAGCGGCTGTTGGATGTGTTGGAGCGGGAGGTCCCGCAGGTTGCGGGCAAGATCGCCTACCACGAGTTGTCGACACCGCTTTCGACACGTCACTTCGGAGGTTATCCGGAGGGGGAGATCTACGGTCTCGAGCACACCCCGGCTCGTTTCCGCGAACGCGCCCTCCGCCCGCGCACGGGTTTGAAGGGCTTCTACCTCACCGGCCAGGACGTGTGCACCGCGGGCGTTGCGGGCGCGCTGTTCGGCGCCGTGCTTTCCGCCTCGACGATTCTCGGACGGAATCTGCTGAAGGAGATTTCCCGGGGATGACGGATATTGGCGATTGGATACCGGATCTTTGCTGTCCAAAACGATTTCCCCACTGAGATTGCCCACCTGAAAACACGGTAGCTACAGCCTCGATTTGGGATTTCTCCGGTCGAGAGACCCACAAATGCCGACATGGCCCTTCGATCCGCAAGACGTTAATCCGAACAAGCCTCGGAGAGGCGACAGATTCGGCATACGGCGTCACCTGTGGACATCGGCGGCAATGCTCTGCCGCCCCTCCGGGGCTCGAACAATTTTATTTGGCCTCGATCCTGGGGCCCACGCCCCAGGCTAAGTTGTGTCGCCGCTCCGCGGCTCTGCTTCACGTTCTGGAACCTTCATCGGTTCTGGTTGGATTCGCTCGGCCGGAACAACGGTGGCAACGGAATTCTGCCCGCAGATTGACGCAGATACACGCAGATAAAACCCATCTGCGCTCATCTGCGTGATCTGCGGGCCAACTCCGGGCGGGTGAAGGTTTCTTGCTACGGATTCGCCACCCTAAAGGTGTCGCACGCCGCGACGTCGCCGCTTTCGAAGCCGACCCGGAACCACTTCACCCTCTGTGCCGAGCTGCCGTGGGTGAAGGAATCGGGGACCACCCTGCCGGAGCTCTCGCGCTGGATGCGGTCATCACCGATAGCTGAGGCTGCGTTGAGAGCTTCTTCGAGATCGCCCGACTCGAGCATGTTCCGTTCGCGTTGGGTGTGGAATCCCCAGACCCCCGCCAGACAGTCGGCCTGCAGCTCGAGCCGGACCGAAAGCTCGTTGGCTTCGGTCTTGCTGACCCGGCGCTGCATGCTCTGGACCTCGGCGTTGATGCCCAACAGATTCTGCACGTGGTGGCCCACCTCGTGGGCGATCACATAGGCCTGGGCGAAATCTCCCGGGGCCCGAAAGCGCCGTTTGAGTTCGTCGTAAAAGCTGAGGTCGATATAGAGTTTGTGGTCAGCGGGACAATAAAAGGGCCCCATGGCTGCAGCCGCCATGCCGCAGGCGGAACGGACCTGCCCCGAGAATATGACCAGGTGGGGCTCTTCGTACTGGCGGCCGATGGAGGCAAAGATCGGGTTCCATGTGTCCTCGGTGTCGGCCAACACCACCGACACGAAGTCCACCATCTCGTCCTGTCCCGGCGGTGGCGGACCGGCGCTCGTCGAAGCAGACGGTCCACTGTCGACCGGCAGCTGTTCGACGAGCTGCGACGGATCGCCGCCGAGGAAAAGGTAGAGCACGACAATGATCAGAAAACCGATGCCGCCCACGCCGCCGACGGCGGCCCCGCGACCCACGGACATCCCCCGCCGGTCCTCGACGTTCTGACTCCTCCGCCCGCCTTTCCAACGCATGTCTCACTCCTCCAGATAATGGTGGAGACATGCTACACCAACCATTCACCAGACGACCGGATGCTCGCATCCGGTCGTCTGGTGAATGGT
>RCNF010002162.1_pt1 | contig 10504 bp, 11 predicted proteins | sample 2041311 | NCBI WGS metagenome assembly RCNF01 (sample SAMN09708228, study PRJNA481090) | Marine sediment metagenome, whole genome shotgun sequencing project. | biome: marine sediment; feature: ocean; material: sediment; isolation source: Sewage treatment plant 2 marine sediment (STP2) ... | reverse complement strand
GATTCTCACCATTGGCCCCTAAAGAAACCACTAGCGGTCGTCCCGCAGCCAACTGCCCACCCAGCTGTTCCAGGGTCCAATCGTGAAACGCAGTTGTCCCTTGATAGCCGTGCTGCCTGGCCAGGTAAGCTAGTTCTTCCACTCCGGTGCCATTCTCATATAATAAACCGCCGTTTTTGAGATCACCGACAAGAGTTTCCTGGGAGGGAGCCTGCCCCTCTCCATTTAAAGACAAAAACTCCAGGGCCATACCCAGGGCAGCCGCTCCACAGGTCACGTCATTGGGATCCTGGTAGCGCTGGGGTACAGCCAGCGAAGTTACACTCGGCACAGAGTCCCCAGCTGACAAAGGTTCCAGATCAACATAGCTGGGGGGAGCGGCTATCAAAGGGACTTCCACTCCCTGCCAAGTATCAATTATTCCGGAAGCAGTCAGGTCCTCTTCCGGGTTGGATGATATGGAAACAAGGGGATTTTTACCTGTAATCCAGGGCGGTTTGACAGGTTCCGGATTGGGAGGCGAATCGCCTTCCGCCCGGACAGAAAACGGGGTGGCTGCGGCTGTTAACAACAGCAAAAAGATCACCCCCACGAAGAATAATTTCTTGCTCATAATGACTCCTCACCAAAAATTTTATTGAGGGCAGCGATGAGGATCGGGATCGGTGAAATCCCAATAAATAATTTCTCCTGAATTTGACCTGGGGGATGGTCAATTCGGAGTGTATTTGTAGTGTACTCAAGTCTAATACCAATGTCAAGCGAATCACAGTTTTATTGCCAGATTGTCATCTCCAGAAAACCACCTGGAGTTTCTCTTTCCCATTAAGATCAGGATCATTTGATTTTTCTGGCTTGAGTTTGATCAAGCTGAGACCGGAATAAATCGTTATCCCTACTGCGAACAAGCTTGTCTTTCGATCAGATCTCCAATATTTATATTGAGGGTTTCCAGACCATAAGCGTATTAAAGGTTGAGCTAAAACAGGGGATTAAGACAGGTGAGCAGGGCAGGACAAAAATAGTCTGCCCCCTGGGGTATCGACAACCAACTGAGATAATGGGGAATCACAAATAATGCCAATGAGAGACAACCTAGCCTGCTTTGAAAAAAATAAATCGAACCAATGGCTAAAAAGGCCGCTGCTAGCTGGTTCTGTAAGACGCTTGCCGGTCTTTCCCCAACCACCGATAATAACATCATTCCACTCCTGAAGGTGGGTAAAATGGTCGGGTATAATCGACCTGGTGACTACCACTTAACCCTAGAAAGATATGATTACCCCGATCCGGCAAGTTCGAGTAAGCTCTTTGCAGTCTGATGGTCTGTAATTAGAACATTCACCAATTCCCCACGTAATGCCCCAAAAATAGCTTGTATCTTTTCGGTTCCGCCTGCAACCGCAACTACACGATTTATGGCTTTGAGTTCATTCCAACCAATACCGATGATCCTTTTTTCCAAGTCTGAATCCACTAACGCACCATGAATATCATAGAAATGAAGAGCAAATTCACCAACGGCACCGTGGTCACGAAGCCACTTGACTTCCTCGCCGGAAATGATCGTTTCATCGCGCACCAGCAGAGCATTTTCGGAAAGAGAACCTACGCCCGCAAAGATAATATCGGCTTTAGCTACTGCATCCAAAGCTGCTGAAATGTGGTTGTCAGACTTCAAAAGCCTTGCAACTTCAATCGAGTCAACAATCCCCGGTGCGGGCATCAGGCGCACAGTCGATTCGAGTAAAAAGGAAATCCTTCGGACGATATCAGTACCGTGTAAACTCACATCGGGGTCGCCTAATCCACCCATCAGTTGCACCACAGTAATATGTTGAGCTTTGGTTGCTTTCAGGTTATTCACCATTGAAGACAAAGTGGTCCCCCACGACACCCCCACTACATCGCCATTCCGAACAGAGCGACTAAAATAATAAGCAGCGGTCACCCCCAGTTCCTTGGCCACTACTGCCCGTGAAATTACATCGCTCACCCTCGTAACTACAACTTCTACCAGACCATATGTCTTGGATAGTTGTTTTTCAAGGTCAGCAAAACTTTCCGCTTGGTCTGTTATAGTGATCTTGACGATTCCACACTTGATTGCATCCTTCATCAATCGCGAGATCGTCGGCCGTGAGATCCTGAGTTTTAGAGAGATCTCTTTCTGGGTTAGGCCATCTTCATAATAAAGTTTGGCCACATTTATCATTAAACGGGTTCGGTCGTCCATCTCCAATTCATCCCATCCTAGTATAAGATTACGAAATTTTTTTCCAATTATTCAATAAGTTCACTAACACCATGTAATTTATACTGATATTAACCTCTCCCATTGTTGACTTAGGAATTTTTCTTCTCATTGAGGTTATCAGCACATACTGTAATTATTATGACCAATCCGATGATTATCTGCTGAAAGAACGAAGAAACGTTAAGGATTGTCAAACCGTTTTAAAGAATACCAAGCATTAACGCACCAACCAAAGTTCCAACAATCCTTACCTGCCCTCCTGAAAGTGCTGTGCCGCCAATAACCACTGCGGCGATCGTATCCAGTTCGTATCCGTTGCCAGCTACAGGTGAAACGTAGTTCAAACGGGCGGTCAGCAACACTGATCCAAGCCCGGCAAATAAACCGGATAACTCGTTTTGGAATAAGCCCCAGAAAGGATTTTGATTAAGGTGGATTTTCCTGCTCCATTCTCACCAAGAAGAACATGCGCTTCGGCTTTCTTCAACAACAAATCGACATCCTGGAGAACCCACACCCCGGAAAACTCTTTTGATATCTTTTTCATTTCCACTAAATAATCACGCATAAGCGGACTCCAATCAAGCCAAACTTGTATGGTTACCTTTCCTTTTGTTTCATGCCTATTACTGCTCGGTTACAGGTATCCCTTATATTCCAGGTATTGAGAGTCGATCAACGAAGTATCACGCCCGGGATCCGGTTGGATTGTATTGATCGATGCGGATTGCCGAACCATCTCACGAATATCCTTCAAGCTAAAACCATCGACATGGGTCATCAGCTGAACACCAATATTACCCAATGAGGTAGCTTCCCTTGGTCCTGCAATCACATTTTTGCTGGTGAAATTAGCTGTAAGTTGGTTTAGATATGCGTTTTGTGAACCTCCACCAACAATGTGAATTGATGGGTAATTCTTACCGGTTATCTCTTGAATCTGTTCTATTGCTAACCGATAGCTGTATGCAAGAGAGGCATAAGTCGATGCAAGAACTTGCCCGAGGGTTCCATCGCTTAATGTCATCAAACCTTGGATTGCTGCGATCATACTTTTAGGATTGAAGAGAGCAAAAGAGTTGGGGTCAAACAACGAGACTTTCCCCTGGTAATCCTTTGCCATCCCGACGATCTCATCCCAAGAATATTTTCTACCTTCTACCTCCAGGTTCTGTTTGATTCTCTGCGGGATATGCATGCCAGTCGAATTGCGAAGCAGGGTGATCGTATCCAGAACACCACCTTCGTTAGCAAAATCTCGAACATAAACCAGATCGTCCATACACGGTTTTTTCAATTCCGTACCAATCAAAGACCAGGTTCCGGAACTGATAAAGATGAAATCATCTTCTTTTGCGGGTACTGCAGTAACCGCGCAAGCAGTATCGTGGGAAGGCACACAGACTACCTTGCAAGAGGGAATGTGTAATTCCTCAACGATCGATTCCCGTAAGTTGCCAATCACAGTACTGTGCTCAAGAAGTGGTGGAAAAAAGTTTGGATCAAGTCCAAATCGTTTCATCACTTTTTTTGAATATCTCTTAGTACGCACATCCAGAATCTGGGTCGTACTGGCGATGGAAAACTCAGAAGACATTTGCCCTGTAAAGAAATAGTTTAGCAAGTCGGGTACCAGCAGGAAACGATCAGCGGTCTTGAATAGACCTGGCATGATTCGTTTGATACCTTGCAGCTGGTAGAGCGAGTTGATGCGATTATTCTGGATTCCCGTCTGGTCGAACATCCAACGTTTCTCGATATCTGATAGAGAGGAGAGTTCTTCTTCACCAATCGTATTACGGTAGGATAAGGGATTCGCTAAAAGATATCCACTTTGATCCAGAAAACCAAAATCAATACCCCAGGTGCAAATGCCTATAGAATCAATCTTTTCCACCATATGAGTAGCTTCCCGCAAGCCTTGTTTCAATCCTTCGAAGATTTTCAGGATATCCCAATAATACAAACCATTGATCTCGATAGCGTTGTGTGAAACCTGGGAGACAACCTCCATGGAGAGACGATTACCATCAAATCTTCCCAGGATCGTCCGGAATGATGAATTACCGCAATCAAATGCAACACAATTAATTGTCTTTATAGGGTTTGACACGGATACCTCCTAACATTTTTAATCATTTGGCACCGATCCTGACGGTGACTCCGCAATCCACACCTATCTCCTTAAAAAAGGCAAGGGATTTTTTCTGAACTGGTTCAAGATCTTCCTATTTATAAAAACGCAATTTAATCTACCGGTATTCTATAATAGAATTTACATTATTTCAATATTGAAATTAAGTAAATTCTTATTCAAACAAGACTTGGGTTAACACAGTAAATTGCTCAAACCGGAATACAAAACCTATTGATAATAGCGCAGCTTTTGGATCACTATTACAGACGATGGCGAGATATGATCCCTTTTCGCCTTGAATCTCGACGTTAAGGAGGGAGGGGCGAACCTGCGATCATCCAGACACCATTGGCATGCGCCAGCTCTACCCGATCAACATGTTTCGCCAAAAGATCATTGAAGAATGGCCAGTTCTGGGTTGCCTCCATCACCGCCTAAGTTTCTTTGGGTATATTGTTAGAGATATAGGCTGCCATCTCTGTGTTCTTCAGTCGCCTTTTATCGATCCCTTCCCCCTCGGCCTCCATGAGAACAAGATAGGTTCGCTTGAGATGCAGGTCACTTCCAAGGTAAAAAGGAAACATAGCATTCCCCCTTCTGCTAAACCGGTTTGTGACTACTCTAAGTTTAGCACTATGGCAGGAACGAGATCGATGCCGAGAAATTTATTCAGGCACTCCACCTCGTTTTTTGAAACTGTTTACTGAGATGATTTACAACCATCACCAAAATCAGGATGATGCCCCAGATGGCTATGGTCAAAAAGTTGTTCACACGCAGAAGATTAAGACCGTTGCAGACAGTCTGTAAAATTAACAGGGCAAATACCAATCCTGAGACTTTACCAAAACCTCCTGCGGCACTTGTTCCTCCCAATACTGCTGCTAATACGGTCATCAATAAATAAGATTCGCCGTAATCGCATTTTGCAGAATTGAACCTGGACATCATGATAACTGCCGCAATCCCAGCGTAGATTCCCGAAATTAGATATGTTTTAATCAATACTTTTCGATTGTCAATGCCAGAGAAGTGACAGGCGGTCGCGTTGGACCCCAGCATATAGATGCTTTCCCCAAATCGGGTTTGTGTCAGCAGCAGGGCTAAAATAACAGCGCAAAGTACAAAGACGATCATAGGCATAGGTATGCCAAACAAATAACCATTCCCGATAAATAGAATTGCGGGTGGAAATCCCGAGATAACATAGCCTTTGGTTAATACAATCGAAACACCTTTAACCAAGATCATGGTGCCCAGAGTCGTGAGGATTGGAGATACATCCAGCGTGGAAACTAAAAATCCATTCAGTAATCCAATCAAGATTGATACCAACAGACCTGCTCCAAACGCCAGAAGAACAATCCCCGGAGAACCTCCCTCGCTCATCTGAGAACCCAGGAAATGGGTGAGAACGAGAGCAATAACGATACTGGAAAGGTTTGCGGATGCGATGATTGACAAATTTATCCCGGCGGTTAACATCGTGATCATCATCGCCATCGAGAGAATTCCTAATTCTGGCATTTGAAAAGCCATCGACTGGATATTTCCTATCGAGAAGAACTGGGCCCCATTCAGCCCTGCCATAAGCCCAAAGATGCCGGCTAATACCAAAAATAAAATCAAATTTTCAGATAATGCACGCTTCAACAGGTACCTCCAAAATCATTCGACTTCATTTGTTATCTTCTTTGTCTTTTTCTTTTTATGCTGTAATGCACTTACACTTACGCTGATTACGATAATTAACCCAATAAAAACATCGTACCAAAATGCTGGAATCCGCATCAATGTCATCCCATTATTCATAGTGGCTATCAGGAAAACCCCCAACATTGCTCCGCCTAAAGTCCCTACTCCACCCACTAAACTTGCCCCGCCAAGGACAACCGCCGCTAAAACATCTAATTCTTTCCCTACAATGGAATTTGGCGCGACAGATTGCACCAACAAGGTCAAGACAACACCTGCAATACCAGCCATCCAACCCATATAACCGTACACGAAAAGCTGTAAACGCAGGATGCTGAAACCAGCACGTTTTGCAGAAACCGGGTTGCCGCCCAAGGCATAAATTCCCCTCCCAATGATAGTATAGCGGAGGATAAACCAAGACAACAATAATAAAGCGAACCAGATCACCGTAATGATCGAGAATCCATATTCACCGCCTGTAGGTTTCGTTATAGTAAGTATACGTACTTGGGCGAATTGGCGAAACCAGTCAGGCAAGCTGTAAATCCACTTTCCACCAGAGAATACAGTAAGCAATCCATAATAAATATTGAGCGTGGCAATTGTTGTGATGATGCTATGAATTTTGAAATAATGCACAATAAGAGCGTTGATCATCCCTAAAATAATGCCCACCACACTGGCAATCAAAAAAGCAGTGAACATATTCCCCCCATAACGATTGACAATCACTGCCATCACATACATTGCAACAGTCGCTGTCGCCGTGAAAGATATATCAATCCCCCCAGATACCAACACAAATAAAACACCTATAGCCAGGATTCCAATAAAGGAATAGCTTTTCAGTAAATCAAGAATGTTCTCCAAGGTCATGAAATTTGGATTCACCAAGGTGATAATTGCTCCAAGGATCACGATTGCCAGGAAGACTAACGCTTCATAGCTGGAAAACAATTTTTTCATGGATCTACCTTTAACTGATTTGTCCAATAAAATTACGGATTTCATTTTCTTTTGCTCGAGCTGTATCAAATTCGGCGACAAATCTGCCTTTATGCATCACAATAACCCGGTTGCAATTGTGAAAAACCTCAGAAAGTTCATCCGATATTGTGATGATGCCAACACCTTGCATCGCCAAATCCCTAATGATGTCATGAATGGCGCCCTTTGCTGCTACATCTACACCCACCGTGGGTCCATCTAAAATCAAGATTTTTGGTTCAGTGGCGATCCATTTAGCCAGCACAACACGCTGCTGGTTTCCACCAGATAACGTCTGAACAGGAGAATCTTCTGACGGCACTTTGATGGAGAGATTCTTGATCCAGTTTTGGACACTTTTTTTCTTTTTCTTGTGATTGATGAATCCCAGGCGAGTAACCAATTTATCAAGTATAGTGATAATGATGTTTTTGTTAACCGCTTGCGGCATAACTAACCCTTGAATCAGGCGGTTTTCTGGAACGTAACCAATACCTAATTCCAAGGCTTCACCCACACTATTAACCCGCACGTTTTTCCCCAGCAGTTTTATTTCACCTGATTCGGCCGGGTACAAACCAAACAAGGCTTGAGCTAACTCTGTTCGGCCAGAGCCTAATAATCCGGTGATACCCAAAATTTCTCCTGGGTGAAGAATAAAATTAATATCAATAAAATAACCTGGTTTTGCCAGATTCTTCACTTCAAGTAAATTGGTTTCTGTTTGTACTTTTTCGCTAAATCTGGATTGTTCAAGTTTCTTGCCTGTCATCAGCATGATGAGTTTTTCGTCATCCAGTTCCTGACATTTATAAGTACCTACTTTAATCCCATCTCGCAAAATGCTTACACTTTCAGCAATTTCAAATACTTCATCCAATTTGTGGCTGACAAACAAGGTAGCAATCCCTTTTGATTGCAGGTCTTTTACAACCTCAAAAAGGGAGTCCACTTCCATCCGTGTTAGGGCCGAAGTAGGTTCGTCCATGATGACCAGTTTTACATCATGGGTCAAAGCTCTGCAAATGGCAACGAGCTGTTGATCAGCTAATGAAATTTCACCTACAAGGGCATCCAGGGGTAATTCCGCGCCAATTTTACCCATAGCCGACCTGGCAATTTGCCGAATCTGCTGCCAGTTGATCAGTTTATGCCCCGCAGCAATCGTATCGCTGAGAGCAATGTTTTCAGCAATAGTTAAATTCGGAAATAAAGACAAATCTTGATAAATGACCTCAATCCCCTGGTGAATGGCGTCAATCGCATGAAAATCCTGAAATCGTTCACCGTTAATTTCAATGACTGCGCCTTTATCTGGATTCACCACTCCAGAGATTATTTTTATGAGAGTAGATTTTCCCGATCCATTTTCACCTACCAAACAATGAATCTCGCCTTCCTGCACCTCAAAATCAACAGAATCTAAGGCGCGTACTCCAACATAATTTTTGCTCACGTTCTTCAATGAAAGAAATTTATTTGACATAATCTATCAATCACTTACTTTTCTAACTTGAGTGGCTGATTTTCATTATTAAGAAAACTACCCATAATTGACGAGGAACTCGCTTAGTAGCGAGTTCCTCAAAATCAATAGTAATAGTAGAAACCTAGAAACCTAGCTCCTCGGCATTCTCATCGGTGATGTCCAACATAGCATCAACCTTGATGACTGTGTCGTCCAGGGTAATTATGCCTACACCTGGAACATCCATTCCATCCACGATTTCAACCCCATCTAGCATTTGGATTGCTGTCCAAACCATTGAATAACCAGCATCTTTGGGATCCCAGAGGATACCATGATCCATGGAACCATCTAACAGATAAGGTGCTGCATGGAGGGGGAGAACAGTTCCAACAACAGCTACGTCATCCGTCAGCCCTTTTTCAATCAATGCTTGGGCCGCTCCTGGAGGACCTAAACTGCCGAATCCAATGATACCTTTCAAATCAGGATAGGATTGCAGCAAGTCGAGGGTGGTCTGGCGTGAAAGTTCTTGATCCTCGCCACAAGGGATGCGTTCAGTCACTAATTCGAGGTTGGGATACTTTTCAGCAGCATAGGCAAGTCCTTCATCAGCCCACAGGTTGTGGAGCGGGACTGTGAGTCCCCCAACGAAGATTGCATATTGACCAGTGTCGCCCATATTCTCTACCAGCATATCCCAGTGATGGCGGCCAAACTCTACATTATCGATCAGTTCCAGGTCATAGTCATTACCAACCTGATCTGGGGACTCGTGGGTTATTACGATGATGCCCGCATCGTGTGCTTTCTGGAAGATTGGTTCCAGAGCAGTAGCGTCATTTGGCACAACAGCTATCGCATCAACACCTTTGCTGATCATGTCTTCCACAATTCTGGCCTGCTGGGCAGGATCTGCATCTGCAGGGCCAACCTGGTACGAATTCACGCTAAAATCTTCAGCGGCCTGGAGCACACCTTCTTCCAGGCGATTGAACCAGGGAATACCTGTGATTTTAACAACCACAGCAATCTCATAAGGTTCTGCTTCTTCTACAACTTCAGCTTCTTCTACAACTTCAGCTTCTTCTACAACTTCAGCTTCTTCTACAGCTTCCGGGGCTGGCGCAGCTTCTTCAACAGGTGCACTACAACCCGCCAACATCGCGACCAATAACGCCCCAAGAACAGCAAACGACATTAATTTTCTTAAATCCATTTCTAACTCCTTCCACATTAATTACATAATAGGTTTGAAATTTTTCTTAGGATTATTTTTCACTCACCTCCTTTAATTCAAATAAAGTTAATGATCTTTAATACCACTATTGAGTTTTTGTGCAGTTATTTGATCCGTAATCAATACATTGATGTAAGCACCGCGCAAAGCTCCCAGTATGGCTTTGAATTTATTGCTACCACCTGCCACTCCAATTCTTCGGTCAATGCCAAGAAGCTGTTCTATTGGAATTCCCACCACACGCTGGCAAAGACTTGAATTAACCAGTTTTCCAAATTCGTCATAATAACGTGACATAATATCGCCGACGGCGTTCAGAGATTCTAACTCGTTGGTAACCTCATCAGACAAGAGACCTGCCCGCCCCCAAAGCGTATCATCAGCAATCGTACCGATGCCCAAAAACGCCGTGTTTGCTTCCTGGGCGATATCAAATACTTGCTGGACATGAGTGTCAGACATGAAAATCTTCTGTGTTTGAGGAGAGTCAACCACACCAGGAGCTTGGATAAAACCTGCTCTTGGGCCGCAAGCGCGCCCTCCACTTGGCACGCATCGAAGGCCGTCCTGGCTTGATCGGCCGAATACATGGCGTCACTCCACTTCGCGGAGTCCGTGCTGGTCCACGCCCCATGGATACGATCGAACCAGCCGGCGGCCTGGGTCGGCGCACGTGCCTCCGAGAACGACGTGGATGTTCTGCTCGACGATGATGTC
>RCNF010002160.1_pt1 | contig 10508 bp, 8 predicted proteins | sample 2041311 | NCBI WGS metagenome assembly RCNF01 (sample SAMN09708228, study PRJNA481090) | Marine sediment metagenome, whole genome shotgun sequencing project. | biome: marine sediment; feature: ocean; material: sediment; isolation source: Sewage treatment plant 2 marine sediment (STP2) ... | reverse complement strand
CTATGTACCGAAGGCCGCTCGGCAATTGCTCCTGCATTGCCCTACTACCTGCCATCCATGGCAGTATATGCAGTTTTTGGGAAAATCTCAGCATTCCTATAAAATATCCGGGTTAAGCAATCATAAAAAAGCCCGATACATTATAAATGCATCGGGCTTGTATATAACACAACTAAGTTGTTACTTTTGGCGTTATTGTTGGATTGCTGGAGTGAAACTGTGATCAAAGGCATCTGTCCAGTTTAAGCCATTGGGATAGACTGTTGTCAGATAATCAGCATTGTTGATTTCAGTTGAGCGCCAGTCCAGTGGATCAGCGCCCTGATTTTGTTCCTGACCGGCAAATCCACCGGTAAACTCGAACACTGCGCTAAGCAGATCGATACAGTCATCACCTATGAGAGCACATTTTGTTCCAGTAAAATAATCACTATCAAGACTTAATGCAGTAATGATTAAATCAAGAGATGGATCAAATGGAAGCCATGTGCCGTCTGTTGCGGGCGTTGTGCGGTCACCGCGATACTCTGCGAAAAGTACCATTTTATTGATGTATTCCCAGTCCATATCATGTTCAAAATAATAGACATCTTTTTTAGTGAATAAATAATTACCCATATGATTTCCCGAATTTGCATTTAATTCCAGGGGTAAAGAAAGGTGCTGAAATTCAGCGATTGATGCTCCATTACCTAAAGTATCAGAAACGGTATATAAATGTACATCAGGAATTTCTGAGATATTATTAGCTGGTGCGAATTGCGCTTTCATCTTTATTAGTCCACGCGCTTCAAAGACTTTCAACAAAGGATTTGTTTCAAGATCTTTTACCATGGTGATTCTGAAACCGTCTGCCCATGCGTTATTATCGTCGAACTGAAGAAACATATCGGCTGTTTGCTGTGTATCGGTATAATTAAAATCCATTCGCATCATTGATGGGTCATCACTATCCTGGTTCTCCCAGTCAACACCGACACCATCAATAATCATACGACCTTCAACATTACCGTTTTCTGTTTCATTCCAGGAAATATAGAATTGTGCCGCCTCACCGACAACCGGTGGTTGTGAACGGGTGTAGTTGTAATACAGGCGAACAGTAACCTGTGTCTCAGAATCATCGGACACACTATAATGTGTTGGTTCATCCGATTCAAAATCTGCTGAGTTATTGTCGTTTTCAGTTTCGATGATATCACCATTGTGTGGCACAAAAGCAGAAACATCTATTAACAGGTCGGCGATACATGTCCAGGTTGCCATGATTGAAACCATAAATTTGCTGGTTTCATATCCATTATGAAAAGGGTCATCCTGGTTTTCAGTACCGAGATATGCGCAAGGTTGACCGGTACCGGCTTTTGCTGCCTTTATAGAGCTGCTAGCACTCACCATTGTTTCAGTGGTTCTCGCCAGGCTCGGTTGTGTCGAGGTACTGCCACCAGTCAAACTTGTAGGTATACCAAGGACTAAACTTGGGTTACTTGTATTTAACGGTGTAGAGCTGCTTTGTTCCTCTCCACAGGCAACTAATAAACTGCTTAACACTAATGTTGAGACAGCAATGCTGGTTCTAAAATTTGGTATCAATTGAGTATTAAACCTTTTATTGTTGAGCTTCATCTTGTTTCTCCGTTTATCTGGCTTATGCTTAACATGACATTGTTAAGCCAATTCTTTTGTTCGATATTAAAGAGACCGGCAATCGATCAGGATTTGAAAAAAATTATTTAAACTTTTGTTTACAGCAGTGACACTGAAGATAAACTTTTGCCACAAAGAACGTGAGCAACGGTGACTTTGCGATCTTCATCGTCATTGTGGCAGAATTTTATTTTTTATTTTTTGTTCAAATTATAAGAATATCAGTGTCTCTTTAGAGTTACGATTACATGAAAGACAATTAAGTATATGACGTTCTGCATAAAAAAAGCTGTAAAACAAATAGTTAACTACTTTATAAGCACCTGTGCTGTACTCATGAGTATTGCCCTATTATGTAATAACACGGCTTATGCCGAGAGCGGCTCCAGGTCATTAATTCCACCGGCAGACCCCACGCAGTCCATTACATACTGGAAAAAATACGCACTTGATGACGATAGCGAGCTGGTCCAGCTGTCTCAGCAGGTATTTTCGGTGCTGCTTCGGGCATGGGACCAGTCGCGTATTGAGCCCGGTTTATACGTGGTTGAGTCTGACTCAGGCGCCTGGGCAGCATCACTCGCAGATGGTAATATTTTATTAAGTAAACAGGCCATCAAAACCTGTTTGTCTTTTGGCAGACAGCGTGGCGAGCATCTTTTAGCCTTTGTCCTGGCGCATGAACTGGCACATCAGCGTGCTGATGATTTATGGCATCAGCGGTTTTTTCGCATGATTGGTACACAATCGGCCGAATCCCAACAAAAAATGATGTCAGGACTTGAGTTAGATACTGAATTGCTGGCTCAACTGGAGCAAAAAGAAGCACAGGCTGATCATGATGGTCTGGTTTTAATGTCCAGCGTTGGCTTTGATGCTTACCAGATTATTAATGACAAAGATTTTTTTACCTTGTGGGTTGAAAATATCTGGCAGCAAAACTGTGCCGATAATCAAACACACAGGAGTAATTATAATGCCTGTAAACAGGCACAGGCACGTGCTTTAAGAGCACAGCTACAGCTTGAGACTGTGGCAACACAATCCATGCTTTATGAGTTGGGCGTACAGGAATTTGTTGCTGGAAATTATCAGCAGGCCAGAGAATATTTCACCATCTATGGCCGTGAATATCCAGGCAGGGCAATTATTTCGGCGATTGGTTTAAGCTATTTTGCACAGGCGCAAGCTATGCAAAAGCAGTTGATCGAATTGAGTACTGATGCTGGTGTCAAGCAGCCAGAAAATTTTTATTACCCGGTAATTCTTGATGCGCATGTGAGTACTATTGATGCAAATCAGTCGTCAGATAACAAGCGTGCAAATATAAAGAGCCTGATAACGTCCTTACAAAAACAAAAATTAGCGATAATAAATCAAAGTATCAGTCAGTTTGAAAAAGCGATACGACTGGCCCCGGATTATCAACAAAGCTATTTATTACTGGCTTGTGCACATCTTCTGGCCAATAATTCTTATCGTGTTAGAGGTGTGCTTCAGGGACAATATATTCCCAGGTTTGGCAATGACGCGGCGGTAGAGTTGTTGCTCGCACTTACCATGCAGATAGAAGGGGATACCGAGCAATCGATAAAGCAACTGCAAAATTTGCTTGATACCTTGAAAAACAGCATAACGGCCTCGCCGATACCCGAAAACATATTGCGCTACAGTGTGTATTACAACCTTGCTGAACTCTATAAATCTATTGATAAAACAGCAGAAGCTAAAAATGTCTGGCTGGATCTGGCGCATTTTTCGAAGAATGAAGGCGACACCTTATTATTCAGGCTGGCATTAACACATATCAGCCAGAAAAAGGAGTCGATAATAACGCAGAAGTTACAGCAGGCTCCCTCCATAAATGGCAACAGATTAGGCGACACTATGCGCGTTTCACAGGAACTAAATAAATCTGATTTGTGGGTTGACGGTGACCGTTATCAGGTAATCATAGACAACGGTTCACGCTACATAGCACAAAACAATGGAATACTGATCAGTGCCTGGCAAACAGACAGTAAAACCAATAGTAAGATCGATAGTAAGATCAATAGTAAAACCGAAACATCTCACATTAATAATAAGTTGAGTGTTGGCGATTCTGCCGACCGTCCATTCAAAATACTTGGTATCCCAGACCGTCGCTTAAACATGACATCAGGAGAATATCTGGCCTATGATGATTATGGTCTTGCCGTTCGAATAAGTAATGAACAGGTAAAAGGGTGGTTTTTATATGACACACATTGATGTATCTCATAAAAAATTTACTACAATTGTGTAGCACATTCGTCATTTCGCCATGTTTGTCGCCTGAATCAACCGCTAGTAGCATGGATTTTGGCGACAAACATGGTGAAATCACCAACTAGAATCTTACAGGTAACACTTTGCCCCAGTCTGCCAGCCCATCTGAGCGAAATAAGGAGAATCTCCAACTTGCACAAGATGCGGCTGAAAATAATGCGGCTGCCAGAAAAAAAGTAAATGACTTAATCGCACCGATAATCCATTACCAGACTAATCGCTTCTGTAAACGCTTTTGCAAAGAGAATCGATCGCGATTTAAATGCACTCTAAAATCACCGACTGGTTCACCACCAGCTGATGCTATTTTGTGTGAGTGGGGTAATGGCAGTTATGCCTGGATGTTAAATGACTTAAGCAGCGCCAATCGCTTAAAAAAATATCGGGCGAACAATAACGCTACTTTATTTGATTATTGTTATGTTATCGCTAATTCATTGCCATTTTATGAACGCTGGAAAGACTGGCGATTTGGTCGAAAGGTCTATATTCCTACCTACATTCAAGCGCTAGGTAAAAAAGCAGTAACTGTTTTTTATGCTTTACGCTCACAACAGTCACTTGAGCAGATAAGCCAGCAAACTTCTCAATCTGTCGATCAGACTAAAAAACTTAGCCGTGAGATTATAAAACTGCTTACGCAAAAAAATAGATTATTTTTGCTTAGCTCTTCGCAAAATGTATCTTTAACGCATGACGATGATACTAGGACTTTATCAACTGTCGAATCTGAAACAGCTACCTATGATGAGCCAGTTGAAACCTATGAAGAAAATTTATTATTATCAAAAGCATGGAAAAAATTAAACCCGGTTGAGCAGTTTGTCATTGAAGCGCTGGTGATAGAAGAACAGGATGCTGACATTGTCCTCAATTCACTGAAAAAGCTGGATATAAGTTTTAAAGCGAATGTCACGGCGGAAGATCTGGATCGTCAGCAACTGTATTATTTCAGGCGAAAAACACTGGCAAAGCTACATACTTTGTTACAGACGTAAAAAAGTATGCAAAAACACCATCATTTCGGCAAGCTTATATGTACCGCACGGTGACTAATTTTGTAGGGAACAAAATTGAATGTCGATAGCCAGCCGGGCCGGCAAATTACAGGATGTAATTTGTATCGCATGAAGCTGAAATAATGACGAGTTACTACTGATACAGAATAAAAGGATAGCCATTATTTATGTCTATATTTTCAAATAAAACAAATGTGATTGTCTCTTTATCATCATAGGTAATAAAGGCAGGATTATGACGCAACAACATATTGATAATGACACTCTTGACCTGTTTGTAAAAACAAGGTCTTGCTCTGATACTTTTACTGCCGGTTCCAGCAGGTTGAGCAGTGCATTATATGAAAACATACTTGATCATCTTGCCAGCTGTGAGAAGTGCAGGGATCAGATAACAATCATTAACGCACTACAAAATGAGTGGTCACAACTTAGTCATCAATCCAGCCTGACAGAAGATCAACAACAGATGATCTGTGATTATTTAGACGGCTTATTACAGACTGACGAAGCAGAGAAAGCTAAAGTGTTAATCAATAATCAGCCTGATGCAATGAAAGCGGCTTTACATTACCAGAGTCATGTTGATTCGATGGGGGCCCATTTATCCAGAAAAGTATCCAGAAAAGTATCCAGAAAACAGGGTGCGCATCAGGCAGAGCATTCAACTCGACATACACAAGGCACTTTTTTTACTGATCTATGGTCATATGCCAGTCAGTTTTTTAGCATACGTTTACCTGTGGTATACACCATAACAGCAACAGTGGCTCTATTTATTGCAGTCTTTTTTTTAACTTTGTCACCAGCACTACAACGAAACCAAACCGTGATAGCTGCATACCAGGACAACCCAACAATTCAGTTTACTGCTAAAAACAAATTACCCGGTGTTGGCTTTTTTTCACAATCTGGCAATACGTCAAAACCGTTTGAAGATATTCGTGTCGAACTGGTTGCTATGAATACGGTGAAAATATCCTGGCCAGAAGTAGATGGTGCTGAGCTTTACAAAATGCGTATACAGGTCTTTAATCAGGGTAAGAAAACCTTATTAAAAGAAAGTTCGACTCAAACCAACCACACAACATTTCAGATGGAAGGTGAGCCTCAGCTAATCAATCATAACAGGCGTTATGAATGGGTGTTATATGGCAACACAGCAGATGACCGAATGTTTTATGCTTCAGGCGGTTTTGTTATCAGTAAAACCAGGGCAGAAAACAAGGCAGAAGATGACAGGGATTATGATTCATGGTGATAGATATGCATAATTTTTACATTAAACACACAGCTGGCATTGCACTAATTATGTTCAGTTTTTTTGGCTTGCTGACATTTAATGTTTATGCAGCAGAATCTCGTGGGATTTCAATAGAAAAAACAGCAAGTACACAAAGCTCAGCCATTAATAAAGGTGTATATCGCGCCCTGGTCATTGGCAATAATGAATATCTGGACAAACACGGAAGATGGGACGCATTAAGTACCGCTGTTTCCGATGCGCGTGAAGTAGCCAGGTTACTTAAGCAACAATATGGTTTTACTGACATTAAATTACTGGAAAATGCGACCCGGCGTGACGTTCTATTTGCACTGGAAGATCTGGCTAACAAGTCATTAAAAAATGACAATGTTTTAATCTATTATGCTGGCCATGGATTTTTAGATGACGAAACCAATAAAGGCTTCTGGGTACCAGTTGATGCTGACGGCAGCGACCATACGACCTTCTTACGCAATTCAACGATCCGTGATGAAGTATCAAGTATAGCCTCACGTGTTCAGCACACATTATTGATTTCTGATTCATGTTTCAGTGGCTCTTTGTTAAGAACCGCGTCTCGCGGTATTTCAGAATCTGATTACACCGAAAAATATTTTGAAAAAGTATCAAATAAGAAAAGCGTACAAATAATGGCTGCAGGTGGTTTTGAATTTGTCGATGATGATTATCGTGAATCAGGCCATTCACCATTTACCTATTTCCTGGTAAATGAATTAAAAACGAATAACAGTCCGATGCTTACTGTTAGTCAACTATCTGGCAACGTTGAACGTGCCGTGGCAAATAATGTTGATCAGGTACCTGAAAGCGGTGTTTTACAGGGAGCAGGGGATGAACTGGGTGAATTCATATTTATAAAGCTGGATGTTGCCGTCGAGGGCATTGACCCGGAAAAAGTGAAAGTAGAAGTAAACGTGATACCCGCTGATAAAGCAAACGGCGTAATACAAGTTAATAAAAAACCAGGAAAACAGCAAAAGGTTGTACCTATACCAACTTTGTAGAAGGATGATGTTATGTTAGTAAAAAAGTTATTTTTAATATTGTTCTTTGTCGCGTTAAGTATTAACAACTCATACGCTGAACAACGTCTGACTTTCGGTGCAAAGTTACTGGCTGCCGGCTGGAATGGTGATAATGGAGCAGGTGAAACTGATTTTGAAAGTGATGAAGGCAGTCAATTCGGATTAAATGTGTCCTATAAAACAGGAAACTTTTATACCGGGTTAAATTTACAGCGTGGTGATTACAATTTTAAAAATGATGCACCTGACAAATTCACCTTAGCCGGTCGTATTGCAAGTTCAAATGTAAAAATTCAACAGTCTGATCTTGATTTATTATTTGGTTATTACTTCTGGTCTCAGGTGTCTTTATTTGTTGATATTAAAAGCGTAACTAATAACTGGTTAGACGAGCCTTATAAGCAGAACTTTTTAGGTCTAGGTCTGGGCGTATCGGGTTACATTCCTCTAAATGATAGATGGACACTATTTGGTTCATTTGGCTTTATTGGCAGAGGAGAAATAGAAGACAATAATGACAATAAAGTTGGTGACGGCACTAGCTGGGCATTAGAAGTAGGTACTGTTTACAGCATCAACGAGCGAAATTTTGTAAATGCGGGTATAAAAACAAGAAACTACCGTTTTGAATATCTGGATTCCAGCAAGCAGGACTACCATATCAATGCTATATTCATTGGCTATAACTACAGCTTTCGTTTATAAATAGTGACCCTTGATGGTTAAAATAATAAAGTTGTGTCTGCTGACGTTACTGATTATTGGCTGTAGCGCTAATAATAAAAGCACCGCGCCATTAGATAGGTCAGACCTGGCAGATAGTGTAGACCTGGAAATAATCCCTCTCGAGTTAACAACACATCTGGGCGATCAGCAGCAGTTTGTTGGCGGTGACGAAATACAATTTTTATTGAGTCTTGGCCAGGACGCCTACATTTATATGTATTATGTTGATGCCGTTAACAACATAAGCCAGATATTACCCAATGAAAATCAGCAAACTAACTTTTATACAGCCGGCTATTTTCTGACAATTCCTGAATATGAAAATCTTTATCGTTTTACTATAAGTAAACCCTTTGGCAACGAGTCCATATGGGTGTTTGCCAGTGATAAGTCAATAACTATAAAGCAGTCACCGGGTTCAATTGAAAGCATTAAACAACTTATAAAAATTTCATCCGAAAAAGCATATGGTGATTATGTACTTAGAATAACTACACGAAAAAAATAATAGCGCTCGCGGATATTTGTCCAGTGATTTTTAACATGCTATGGCTCTAGTCGAGTCGCCCCCAACTGTGTCCCTAGAGGGCCACGTGGTACGGTAATGCTATAAACTTCACCATTTCTTACTATGTTGATAGAAACAAATTCTCCTAGCTGACCTTCTGTGGTAGCATCTTTAAGCTCCTGCCAGCTAAACATTCGTTTATTATCATAACTTAAAACTACATCACCTTTTTGTATGCCTGATTGTTCTGCTGAAGAACCCAGCATAACGGATGTAATTTTAATGCGATTATATTGTTTGCTGGTGTACAGGTATTCATCATAGCTTTCATCGCCTAATTCTTCTCTTAGGTTTATATCCTGCTTATTAATATCATCCAGCTCATCAAAATATCGTTGTGTGTCTAAGTAGTTATCTCTTTTGGCTCGATCCTGTAATTCAAGTCTTTTTAATTCGATACTGTTTTTTCTACGCACAATATCTTCTGCTATGGAAGGGGCGATACCACCTCTTATTAAATTTTCAAGGTTATACAAACGTTGCGGTAGAATAGAAGATATACGGTTTCTGGTTATACTGACTGGATTTGTCGAACTGGACGCCGTGTCTGGTAGATTCGCTAAAGCATGCTCAATATTTTTTAACTGATGTTTAATTTGAGATAATTCATCCTCAAAATAATCAAGACGATTACGGTCTATATGATTGCCAGGAACAGAATTATCAAATTCAGGATTTTCCTTTTTTCCTACAAAAGGATTAACCATAGAATATAGTTCATTAACTTTTTTTTCATTATTTTTTGTTGCAACAGAATTATTGTTATTTATTGGTTCCCCAAAAATAACATAAGCAGAAATAAAACCAGTTAACAAAAAAAGAACAGGGATAATTATGCTGCTTTTATTCATGACTAGCGGGGATGTTTAATTCGCATGAAGCATTACAGATAATCAGGTATGATGCTTTGACTGGTCATTTTCAGATGGTTTTCTTCGCTTACCAATATTTTTTTTATCTCGTAATCGATTTTTTACTTTGGTTTTTTCTTTTTTTACCGGTTTAACTTTCTTGCTTTTTGTACCATAAGCCTTGCCTGAAGTCTTTTTGTTTTCAGGTCCTTTAAATTTTCCAGCAAGTGACTTAATTTTAAGCTCATTGCATTCAACTTGTAAAAAATTTTCAATACCAATCATTCTGTTCCATTCCTGAGAATTGACAAGTGTGATCGATGAACCGGTATCAAACATTCTTCCGGTGCGGCCAATGCGGTGCATATAATCTTCACCATTACGGGGTACGTCAAAATTAATAATTAAGTCGAGGTCATTAATATCAAGGCCACGTGAAGCAACATCTGTTGCAACAATAATATTGATGTCATTATTTCTGAATTTTCTCAACATATTATTGCGTCTATCCTGCTCGACATCACTATGTAGAACCGCTGATATTATGTTTTTTGACTGTAACCAGCCACTTATTCTGTTTACCGTTTCTTTTTTATTAGCAAAGACGATGGCTTTAGTATAGTTAATATGCTGTTCTTCTTTATCAAGAAGATGGTGACAGATATCAAGCTTATGTTCATCATCATCTGCAAGTATTTTATGCTGCTTGATGTTCTGATTATTTTCCCTGGCACTATGAATCAGGATTTTTTCTGCTTCGTATAAAATTATATCCGTCAGGTCTTTAAATTTATTTTCATTAAAGCTGGCGGAGAAAAGGAGTGTTTGGCACTCTTCATTGCACTGACCCGCAATGCTTATCACTTCATCACTAAAGCCCATATCAAGCATTCGGTCTGCTTCATCTATTACTAATATGCTGATTGCATCAAGGTCGATAACTTTACGTTTAACGTGTTCTAATAAACGTCCTGGTGTCGCAACGATGATGTCCGGGTATAGTTGCAATGCTTTTAACTGGTGTTTAGGGTCTTCGCCACCGATAATAATAGCGGTTTTAATTTCCGTATACTG
>RCNF010002159.1_pt1 | contig 10512 bp, 8 predicted proteins | sample 2041311 | NCBI WGS metagenome assembly RCNF01 (sample SAMN09708228, study PRJNA481090) | Marine sediment metagenome, whole genome shotgun sequencing project. | biome: marine sediment; feature: ocean; material: sediment; isolation source: Sewage treatment plant 2 marine sediment (STP2) ... | reverse complement strand
CAGGTGGTCTCGGTACGACCGCTGAAGTCCAAGGCGGTGACGCGCCCAAAAAAGGTCGAGCTCTCCGATGGTGCACTGACGTGGTCTGCAGTGTTCAAGACCGTCGACGAATACCAACCGGTCAAGCGCTTCGACAACGGTGAAGTCGAGCTCAAGTTCACCGATTCATTCGAATACGAGATCGCAGCCTATGAGCTCGCGACAAGACTCGAGCCCTGGCTGACCGGGAAGCAGATCCAGGCGCTCTGGGTGCGCCGCGGCCTCATCCTCGATCTCGCAGACCGCCGGGTTGCCGAACAGGGCGAGGCGGCGGTGCTGTTCGATTAAGAGGAGCCGGAGGGCGGAAAGAGGGATATTCCGTTTATGAGCAGATGTTTGATGTTGGATATTGGAAAGGGGACGTGCGGCGGAGGTGCCATCTTTTGCATTGTTTGACGCCTGTATCTTGAGCAGACCGCGGGGCGTCTCGGGCAAACAATGCTAAGGGTGGCTCCTCACGGAAACCGCGTGTGGAAAGTCGGACCTAGGGCGCTTTGCCTACCCGGTCGCCTTCCCCCGTTCAGCTCCGTCGCCCCCCCAGGGCCCCCGACCGAACGAGAAAGTAAAGCAGGGTCGCCAACGACGTCGCTACCGCCGCCACATAGGTCATGGCCGCCGCGTTGAGCACCTTGTCCATGCCGCGGCGTTCTGCGACACCGACGATCCCCTGCTGCACCACCAGCGCCTTGGCACGATTGGAGGCGTCAAACTCCACCGGCAGGGTGACAAGCTGGAAGATCAGCACCGCGGAAAACAGGACGGCGCCGATCAAGACCATGTTCTGTGACGACAGGAAGAGGCCACCCAGCATCACGAGATAGCCCAGGTTCGAGCCGATGGTGGCCGTCGGCACCAGCAGCGACCGCAGTTTGAGTGGACCGTAATGCTGGGCATGCTGGATCGCGTGGCCCGCTTCGTGGGCGGCGATACCGACGGCGGCCAGCGACCGTGAATCGAAGACGCCTTGCGACAGGGCAAGCGACTTTTTAACCGGGTTGTAGTGGTCCGACAACACACCGCGCGAATGGGTGATCGTGACGTCACTGATGCCGGCGCCTTCGAGCAGACGGGCGGCAGCCTCAGCACCGCTCAGACCCGAGGACACCGGAACTTTCGAATATTTTTTGAAGTTTGCCTTGGTCCTCCAACTCGCCCACAACGCAAAAATAAACGCCGGGGCGATAAAGAGGAAGTACATGGGATCGAAATACATATTGGAGCCTCCATCGATGCGTCCAAAGGTCGCGGGCGCAACTGCACCAGATACTACCGCAGAAAACCGCCGGATATTTCCTCGCGCCAGAAAGAGGGAGGCTGTACCATCCCAATCGGTAAAGGAGGGCCTGTGGCATCTCGACCTGGAACGTTCCTCACGCATACGCTCGTGATTGCCGGCGTGCTGGTGGCGGCGCTTTGCGTCTTTTCGCTTTTCGGCGGTGCCGAAATTGCAGTTGGCAACCTGGTCCTCCACGCGCAAAGCGGTGCCTCGCACGCCATCGTTCCTCCACCGGCCTCGGCTCTCGAAGCGACCCCCTTCGCGCCGACCGGAGACGCCATCATCAGCAAGCCCCCGAAGAACGTCATCGTGATCATGGGCGACGGTGTGGGCATCGGCGCTGTCAGTGCCGCGTCTCAGCTGCTCTCGCCCCCGGGCATCCCTCTGGCCATGGAACGAGCACCTGTCGTCGGCCTCATACAGACCTGGGCGGCCGATATCCTCGCCACCGACTCGGCCGCCGCGGCAACTGCGATGGCCACGGGTCACAAGACCGACAAGGGCGTCATCGGTCTGCTGCCGGACGGCCGTGCGGTACGGACTCTCCTCGAGGCCGCCCACGACGCAGGTCTGACGACTGCGGTGATCACCACCTCAGGTCTCGCGGATGCGACTCCGGGCGGTTTTCTGGCGCACGTGCCATCGCGCGACGACTATTCCCAGATGCTGGGTCAGGTGCTCGACTCGGGGGCCGACCTGTTGATCGGCGGCGATTGGTCCGGCAAAAAGAAGGCCTGGCGTCAGCAGGGCTATCGCGACGTCGTCGAGAGCGCCGAGGCTCGAGGCACAGCGCGCGGCTACTCCGTGGTCCGTGATTGGAAGGACATGCAGACGGCCAACTTGCCGCTGATCGCGATCCTTCCCCCTCGTCCCGAGATGCCCGAGCACCACGGACCGCCGTTGACCGAGATGGCCGGTCGTGCGCTCGACCTCGTCGAGGACGAAGGCGCGCCCTTCATCATGTTGATCGAGACCGAGGTCACCGACGAGACCGCCCACTCGAACAACATGACCAAGCTCCTCGAAGGCATGCGCGAGCTCGACGCCACCGTGTCGTCCGTGCTCGACCGGGTGGCATCTCGCAACGACACCCTCGTCCTGGTGGTGTCAGACCACGAGACCGGTGGCCCCCATTTGCTTGAGGGCAAGTACGAAGACGGCGAGGTCGTCGTACGGTGGGCCCACGAGTACCACTCATCACAGCTGGTGCCTGTGTTTGCGTTCGGGCCCGGTGCCAACGCATTTTCCGGAGTCTGGGACAACACCCAGTTCAGCGTCCGAATCGCCGCCTTGCTTGGTCTGGAGGACTTCCCGAGCCTGGCCGATTCACAACGCAATTGACCGGTTTCGGCAGCTCTGATAAGGTATTTGCTGTTCGCACCGCCAATATTTCGGCGAATACCGCCCCCAAGGACCTACCATGACGATTCTCGACGGACTCAAACGCCTTCTTGTCGGACCCGATCAGCAATCGATCCCGGTGCTCGGCCGAAACGAACAGTGCTGGTGCGGCTCGGGCAATAAGTACAAGGCGTGCCACCTCGCCACCGATGACCGCAAGCGCACGGCTCAGCGCAGCGCCGCCGGCAGCACCCCCCAGAAAGGGATGTTCTAGGAATTCTCCTTTTCTCGCGGCCTCAGCCGGGGAGTAAAGACGAGGCGCCCGCTGTTGGCTCACACGGGAGCACAGCATGGCGGACATCACGGTTTTCGACAATTTTCCGCACAACCACGGTGCTGGAGCCCTCGACGAGGTGCTGGTCGAGGTGGTCGGCGAACTCCAGGCACAGGCCGGAGAGCTGGCAACACCCCTGCGCAAGACCTTTACCGGCCACCCGCTCCCGTCGCGCAGCGAAGTGGTCGAGATGGTCGATCTTCTCCGGTCGGTGATCTTCCCCGGCTACGTCGGCAACCGTGACGTCACCGAGGAGAGCCTGGCGTTCCACATGGGTGCTGCCCTCCACCGTTCGTCGCTGATCATGGTCGACGAGATCCACCGCGGCTTGTGTTTTGCCTGCGCCCGCGACCACAGCAACCGGACGCCCAAACAGTGTCTCGGGCGCGCCAAGAAGATCACCGGAGATTTTCTGAAGCAGCTGCCCGAGATCCGGCGCCAGCTCGCTCTCGACGCCGTCGCCGCCTACGAGGGCGATCCGGCGGCGCCGAGCCCTTCGGAAGCCATCTTCTGCTACCCCGGCGTTCTCGCCATCACCTGCCACCGTATCGCCCACGAGCTGTACCTTGCCGATGTGCCGCTGATTCCAAGGATCATCTCGGAACACGCCCACAGCCTCACCGGCATCGACATCCACCCCGGCGCCTCCATTGGTGAGAGATTCTTCATCGACCACGGAACCGGCGTCGTGATCGGTGAGACAGCCAAGATCGGCGACCGGGTGCGGATCTACCAGGGTGTGACCCTGGGCGCCAAGACCTTTCCCCTCGACGACGACGGCAACCCGATCAAGGGGAATATTCGCCACCCCACGATCGAGGACGACGTGACCGTCTATTCCGGGGCCACTATCCTCGGCACGGTGACCATCGGCCGCGGCGCCATCATCGGCGGCAACGTGTGGCTGACCCGCGACGTGCCCCCCGGCGCCACGATCTCTCAGGTGCGGCCAACCACCGAACGCTTCCAGGACGGCGGCGGGATCTGACACATCAGCAAATTTTCAATTCTCAATTTTGAATTTTGAATTTCAGCCCCAACCCCCGCAGTGCAGGTGCATCCGGGATTTCTGTGGGGGTCGGACAGGGTGCGGCGGGCTGAGGATCACGACTGTGAAGTCGTGTCTGGACCTGGAGCTGACCTAATCGCGTGACCACCCATCCCTCCAGATCTTGATCGCCGCCTCGACCAGAACGTACACGGCGCAAGCGTAGCCGGTCCAGAACCACACGCTACGCCAGAGCGTGCCGCGGGGGCCATCTCGCGCAACACGAGAGCCGCCGCGTTGAGGACGATGACCGCTATGACCAGACGGTCCGACACGAATCAGTCGACGAATCGTCTCATGGGTCTCCCCCAGTGTTCAGTTGAGACGTCGAGATGCCCGGCAGTCCTCTACCTTCCGGGCCGCAACCCGGGTCAGCGCGCGTAGTAGGGGTTGCTGCCGGAGTCGTGGTCGGTGTCGTCGAGCACCCTCTTGATTTCGGGGACCTCCTGCAGGATCGCCGACTCGATGCCCTCCTTGAGGGTCACCTGCGACATGCCACAGCCCTGACAGCCGCCGCCGAACTGGATCATCGCGGCATCGCCTTCGACCCCGAGAAGCTCCACCCATCCACCGTGTCCCGCGAGCGAGGGCGCAATCCGTTCGTCGATGACCTTCTGAACCCTGGCTGCCAGGGGATCGTCCCACGTCACCACGGCCTGCGGGTTTTCGAACATGAAGCCGGAGCCGCGAACATCGGTGACAAAATCAACGGTCGTGCCTTCGATGGCCTCGGAGGTCTGCGGATCGAGATACACATTGAAAACGTCCTGATCGATGACGGCGTCGGTATCCGACGTCTCGCCTTCCGCCACCAGTGACAGTTCATAACGAAATTGATGACGAGCCTGGCGGTGCACCACGACCCGCACGCCAAGACTCGAGCCCTCGGCCATGTCCATGTACTCGCGGACCTTGTTCCGCGCATCTTCGGTGAACGTGATCATTGCTCTCTCCTTTTGGCGCAATCAGGCGCCGCGCCCCATCGTACCAGAGTTTGAAAAAACGTTAAAACCTTGAAACGTTGAACGTTACCTCGCTCCAAGAGTTGCCGAAACTTCGACGGGCTGGCCGTCACGAACGACGCTGACCTTCACATCGTCTCCCGGCGCGCGGCCTTTGAGGAGAGTCGAATACGATCGAAGATCCACCACCGGGTGGCCGTCAAAAGCGACAATGACGTCGCCCGCCTCGATCCCCGCCGCTTCGGCGGCCGAACCCGGCATGACCTGCTGCACCCGCACGCCCGCACCCTCGAAAGCGAAATCGGGCATCGTGCCGAGACTGGCGCGGCGCTCGGTTGCAGGTGGAGCGGGCGCCGTGGCATCGCTCTCACCCACCGCAGCAATGGTCACGGTCAAAGCCTCGGTGCGCTCCGCCAGATACCCCACAGCCTCGTGTGCCGCCTCGGTCACGACGACCAGGCCTTCGGCGTCGATGGTTGCGACGGTGTCCGTCGGTCGGTGGTAGTCCGCGGTCGGCCCGGTAAAGAGCTGCACGGCCGGGATGTTGTTCTCGATGCACGCCACCTGGTCGGATGCGTCGAGGGGCTCCGACACCACGGCGATCGGAGCGCCGGTGGTATAACCCACGCCCATGAAAATAAAGCGCCACTCGCGGGCCGAGTCGGCGTTGAGCACGTAGAGCTTGCCATCCGCCAGACGGCCAACCGTGTCGAGATTGACGCAGGCAAAGGGTGCGACCTCGGGGGGCAATGTGTCGAGCAGGTGGCGAGAGCCCACCAGCCCCGCTTCCTCACCCGTCACCACCGCAAACAGCACCGGGCGCGGACGCGGCGGTTCGGCCGCCATGGTTCGCGCGAGCTCGAGCAGCACGGCAACACCGGAAGCGTTGTCGTCGGCCCCGGGGTGAATCCTGCCCTCGTTCCCAGCGCGAACGTCCGGCCACCCTGTCCCGAGGTGATCCACATGGGCCAGGACGACGACCGGTTGGTCGTCAAGCTGCGGGTCGGTGCCGGAAATCCGTGCCACGAGATTCACGAGTTCCATCTCGCGCTCCGGTTCACCACCCTTCCAGGTCCAGGTCTGACGGAAACCCTCACCACCGGCCGGTTCGAGCCCGCCCTCGCGGAGGTGCTGTTCGACGATCGAGGTCGCGCGCGCGAGGCCGTCGCTGCCGAGCCCGCGCCCTTCGAGCCCCTCATCGGCGAGGGAGGCAACCGTCCGAATCAATATCTCCGCATCGTAAGCCGGAGGAAGCTCGGCCAGAGGCGCCCGCGGAGGGAGTGTGAGGGGGGGCATCGGGCCGTCCGTCAGGTTCCGCACCATAGGTGACGACAGCGGCTGCCACATGCCCTTGGCGACATTGTCGGGCTCGGGGCCGCGAAAACCCAGATAGGAGTAGCGCGTGTAGTGGGGCAACTTGCGCGCCAGACCCGGGATGGCGGGCGCAGGCGAGGCGGCGATCCAACCGACCGCGGCCTCCGGATCACCAACAGCCCGCGCCACCATGACCACCGAATGATCGGTTCGCGGCAGGCTGTCGGCCCCCATTGCCACCTCGTCGGCACCCACGTCGACGCCCTGGTCGGCAAGCCGCCGTGCGATCCCGGCGGCAAAACGATTGCTCCAGCCAAGAACCCACGCGGAACCCACCGGGAGCTCGTCGATATCCTCGTCGATCACCAGCCGTGGTTCGAGCGGTCGAGCCCAATCGACGGCCAGCTGTCTCCAGGCGGCCTGCTCCTCCTCGGACGCTTTGCCGGGCAGCACGAATAGCGGGCTTTCCGAGCCAAAGACGGTGGAGAGGGCCGGCGGCACCTCGAACGGGTCGAGACGACGCATGACGTCGAACTCGGGGTCCACATCCACCCGCAACGGGCGCGCCGGGCAGGGGACCTCGACAATACAGTCACGCCCGCACGAGCCGACCTCTGTAAGTATGGCCTCTTCCTGGCCCTCGACCGTCACCGCCACCGGCACCGAAACGGGGTAGGGGTCGTCGTTCTGGACCTGCCGCAAATGGACCGACACCCTCCACGGCGCCTCGCCGGGGGCACCCGGCTCTGCACGGGCCTCATAGATCACGATCTGCGGCGCGCCGGTGCGTTCCACCCATTCCTGGACAAAGGGCGCCCAGTCACCGCCGGAGGCGTCGGTAAAGGCTTTCCCGAGGTCGGGAAAAGACGCGCGAGTGTAGATGTGCTCACGATAGAAGAGCGAAAGAGCCTCGAGAAAACTGTCATCACCGACCGCACGGCGGGCCATGTGAAAGAGCATCAGGCTCTTCCCGTAGCCGACCGCCTCAGAGGCCGCGGACTGGCGCGAACCAAACGTCGAAAGTGGGAAGTCATCTCCAGCAGACACCATGTCGGTGAATTTCTTGAGAGTCGCACGACGATAGGTTGCGCCCTCGCCGCGTTGCTCGGCAAAGAGATGGTCGGCCATGTAGGCGGTCAGACCTTCGCACCAGTTCCCGGTTGCAAAGTCGACATAGACCGAGTTGCCCCACCAGTTGTGGAGGAGCTCATGGGGGTAGGACGAGGTGAGGATCCAGGGAAACCGAATCACCCTCGGCCCGAGGAGGGTGAAGCCGGGCATGCCATAGCCGGTCTCCCAAAAATTCTCGACCAGCGCGAACGAGGCATAGGGATAGGCCGGGAGCATGCCGTTGTACAGCTCGAGGTAGCGGGCGGTTGCGTCCAGGTAGCGCTGAGCCAGTGCCGGGTCCTCGTCGCGGAGAAAGGCAAAGACCTCGACGCCACCGGCATTTCTGGAGTACTCGTGCCACGGACCCGCCACCAGGTAGACCTCCTCGGTCGGGTGCTCGAGATCCCACGCGGTGGTGGTCAACCCCTGGGGGTCAACCTCGTGATTGGAGCGTCGGCCCTGGGACACAACGCCCCACCCCGATTGGAGTCCGGCGACCGTCAGGTCGAACGTCATCAGACCGTCACCAAAGCTAGGCACCCAGAAGCTGGTTCCGGAGAGAAAGACCCCGTTCTCTTCGATGATGCCGGGGGTCTCAGAGAAGCTGCGCTGGTACTCCTCACCGGCGGTTGCCAACGGGTGAAAGATCTCACCGCCGTAGGACAGAACAACCGGCCCCGAGACACCCTCGTCCGGTACCAGGCGAAAGGCCTCGAGCGGGACATTGTCGGGCACGGTCTCGGTGGTGGCGTTGATGCCGAAGAAACCCGCCTCGACCGGTCCAGTCAGCCTCTCCACCCTCCAACCCGGGGTCTCGACCCTGGGTTCGAGGCCGGCGTGGAGGACGAACCGGTAGGCGCCGTCCTGGTCGGCAGTCACTGCGCTGTCGAGGCTCAGGCTGTCCGACACCTGAAGGGAATGCGCTGCCGGCTGCAACCGAACCTGCAGGTCGTGGTGGACCGTCTCTGATGCCGTCGCTGTCACCGCGGCCGCCAAAGACAAAACCGCCACGATTCCGAAACAAAGGGGATCCTTCCGCATGATGACGCCTCCGTCGGGTATTCTAATATCACAGGCAAGGGTCCGACCGGTGAGATTTGATGGCGATCGGCCGCCGGCCTGACCCGGGGAGAAAGCATGCTCGCAGTCATCGCCGGAACCAACCGGCCCGGATCGAACACGCTCAGGATCGCCCTCGCTGCGCGGGAAATTTTCCACGAGTGCGGCGAAGAGGTTGAGTTGCTCGATCTTGCGGAGCTGCCTCCGAGCCTCTTCGCCGGTGCGAGCTACGCCTCCAAACCGTCCGAGTTCGGTAGGTTCCAGGATGCAATCCGCGCGGCCAACGGCATCCTCACCGTGGTGCCCGAGTACAACGGGTCATTCCCCGGGGTCCTCAAGTACTTTGTCGACATGCTGAAGTTTCCGGAGAGTCTCTACGAAAAACCGGCGGCATTTGTCGGCATCTCGTTCGGGCGGTGGGGGGCGGTCCGCGCGGTGGAGCACCTCGAAATGGTCTTCCAGTACCGGCACGCCCACCTCTTCGGACGCCGGGTGTTCATTCCCGAGGTGGGAAAGACGCTCGACAACAGTGGGAAACTGATCGATGTCGACCTCGCGGGACGGCTCCACACGATGGTGTGCGGCTTTTCCGAGTTCTGCGGCCGCCTTGGTGGCAGGAGCTCCAACTCGACTTGATCCGCCGAACCGCCGCATCACCTGCGTGGACGGGCACGGCTGGATCAGGATAGAATTCAACGTTGTCAGCGACTCGAAACTGGAGGTTTTCATGAAGATCCACAGGGCCCTTGTTATTGCGGCGGCCGTTGTACTGATGGCGGGGTCCGCGTCGGCGGACATCAAGATCGTCAAGATCGAGCACACCGACGGCTTCAATGCCATGGGTCGCACGACGCCACCCATTGACCAGGAGTCGGTGACCTGGATGGGCGTCGACTGGATGCGGTCGGACACTGGCGACACCAGCACCATCATCCGGCTCGACCAGAAGAAGATGTACATTCTCCACCACGACGACAAGACCTACAACACGCTCGACCTGCCGCTCGATATCACGCAGTTCATGCCGCCCGGTATGGCGGAGCAGATGATGTCGATGATGACCTTTGAGGTCACGGTCACGCCGACCGACGAAACCAAGATGGTGGGGGACTGGAAGGCCCGACGGTACGATGTCGCGATGACATCGCAGATGGCGACCATCCAGATGACGATGTGGGCCACAAAAGATGCCGAAATCGACCAGGATGCTTATTACGCCATGTACGTACACCTCAACAGCAAGAGCCCAGGGCTCGAAAAGATGGCCGACGAGATGCGCAAGATCGAGGGCCTGGTAGTTGAGGAAGATAGCGTGACCACGATGACGGTGATGGGCAACACCACGATCAAACGCACTTCCAAGACCTCGTCGATCGAAGATCTCGACGCGCCCGCGGGCACCTACGAACCCCCCGCCGACTACACCGACAAACCGTTCAACTTCATGGAGTCGTTGCAGGGCGGCTAGTTCCAAAACCGTTTTTTTGACATCGGCAGGTGCAGGCAGCCCTGACACGGCAAAGCCAAAGGCGACCTGTGCGGGCGAGACCCAAGCCGGACCTGTCACTGCGTAGCCGGAGGCGAAGCCGGATCACGCCTTGGAAGACCAGGACGCCGCGACCAATGTGACATCGTCGTAGGGCGTGTGTCCGCAGGTGAAATCTTCGATCTCTTCGAGCAGGTAGTTGATGGCCTGCTGGGGATCGGCCGGGGCATCCTGCAGCGATTGCGCGAGACGTTCCTCACCAAAGAACTCACCCTCCGGCGACTGGGCCTCCACCGCTCCGTCGGAGTAGGCGAGCATGAGGTCGCCCGGTTCGAAAGCGATCTCGAGAATCCTGTGGCCCCCTGTCCGGAGCGCACCGAGCGGCAGCCGGTGATCGGGCATGTCGAGACACTCCACCTCACCCGACGAGCGTCGGAGCATCGGTGGCGGTTGACCTGCCAGGGTGTAGGAGACGCGGCTCTCCCCGTTGCGAAACGCGAGATAGCCGAGGGCGACAAAACTGCCCACCTGGTACTCGCCGCC
>RCNF010002158.1_pt1 | contig 10515 bp, 7 predicted proteins | sample 2041311 | NCBI WGS metagenome assembly RCNF01 (sample SAMN09708228, study PRJNA481090) | Marine sediment metagenome, whole genome shotgun sequencing project. | biome: marine sediment; feature: ocean; material: sediment; isolation source: Sewage treatment plant 2 marine sediment (STP2) ... | reverse complement strand
TCTTACCTCGGATCGGCACGCTCTGCAAGGATGGTAGGATGGGCCATGAATAATTCCCATACCCACAGCGAATATATTCCGGCTCACAGGGTTGTAAACAGGATAGGTCTCCTAACAGGTAAAATGCACTTTGGTAATTCGAACACAATGCAGCAGCTTCTGGAAAACGAAGGTGCTATTATAGAGAATCTGCGCATTTTAAACTTCAAAGAAATGTTCTGGGATCCACAAACAGAACTTGGGTCTCCCTCCTAAGTGATCATTATCCTTGTTGGTATCAAAAAAAATCTCTTATTTTGCTTCTTTATATTTAATTTAAATAAAAACAAGCTTAAATCTTACTTATTATTATGTATAGCAAGGAACAAATTCTTGAGGCGCTTGCAAATGTTATCTATCCCGGCGAAAAGGATATAGTGAGCATGGGAATGGTGGAAAGTGCCGAATCAACAAAAGAAGGTATTAAAATAACTCTTAAACCCAGTCGGCCTAAAGATCCGGTAATAAACTCTTTAAAGCATGCTTGTGTTCAGGCTCTTAAAGAGGCTTTCGGCCCCGACACTATTGTTAATGAGATAGCCATTAAGGCCCCACAGGTGAAGGTTCAGCCACTGAAAAAAGAAAATAAGGCCCTGCCCGGAGTAAAGAATATTATAGCAGTTGCATCCGGTAAGGGTGGTGTTGGAAAATCAACTGTTGCAGTTAATACCGCCGTTGCCCTGGCAAAACAGGGATACGCGGTCGGACTCCTTGATGCTGATATTTTTGGCCCCTCAGCTCCAAAAATGTTCGATGCCGAAACATTCAAGCCAAGGGTAAAATCCGAAAACGGAAAAGAGTTGGTAGTGCCTATGGAGAAATATGGTGTTAAAGTACTATCAGTTGGTTTCTTTGTTAATCCTGAAGAAGCTGTAATATGGAGAGGACCAATGGCCTCTAACTTTCTTAAGCAAATGATAGAGCAAGGAGACTGGGGCACTCTTGATTACCTTATAGTTGATTTACCTCCGGGAACCAGCGACATACACCTTACTCTTGTACAAGAAGTTGGAGTTACAGGGGCAGTGATAGTAAGTACTCCTCAGGAAGTGGCTCTGGCCGATGCGATTAAAGGTATTGCTATGTTTGCCACCGATAAAATAAACGTTCCCGTACTTGGTCTGGTAGAAAACATGGCCTGGTTTACCCCGGCCGAATTACCCGATAATAAATATTATATATTCGGTAAAGGTGGTTGTGAAAAACTGGCCAAAGACAGAAAGATACCACTGCTTGGACAGATTCCTATTGAACAAAGTTTATGCGAAAGTGGCGACAGTGGTAAACCAGTAGCCCTGGGAGATACTAAAACAGCCATTGCTTTTGGTGACCTTGCCAAAATGATAGTTGAAAAAACTGATGAAAGAAATACCAAACTCGACCCTACAGAAAAAGTAAACATAAATTAATATCCTTGTACTATGGATACAGCAGAAAAAGCTTTACTGCTTACAAAAGTTAGAAACACCCTTGAAAAAGTACGACCCTATCTCCAGACAGATGGCGGAGATATTGAGCTTGTTGATATCAGAAATGATTATGTTGTTGAGGTTAAACTCACCGGAGCTTGCTCAGGATGCCCTTTCAGCATGCAAACGCTTAAAGCAGGTGTAGAACAGGCCATGATAAAAGAGGTGCCCGAAATAGTTGAAGTAGTTGCAGTTTAGAATAAGATTTTATTTACTTTTAAAGCCGCTAATATACTATTTAACAGCTTTCTCTGTTTGTAGTATAAACTGAATTTGCTTTGAAAGTATCAAGACCATACAAAGTATTTATAGTCATACTGCTAATGGCAGTGATACACTCCTGCTCGGTTGAGAAAAACACCAACCTGAGCAGGTTTTATCATAATCTCACATCCCATTATAATATATACTTTAACGGTAAGGAGAGTTATCAGAAGGGAATGGAGAGAATTATTAGCTCTAACAAAGACGACTACACCACAATAATGCCCCTTTTTGAACATAGTAATCCGCTTGCAATTAGGAGCGCTGCGTCTGATATGGAAAGGGCAATCCAAAAAGCTTCAAAGCTTATTAGTCTTCACTCCATGACATCAAAACCGGAGAGGAAGGGTAATGGTGTCATGACACAGAAAGAAAAGGAACTCTACGAAAAAAACGATTACAATAGCTGGGTTGATGATAGCTATCTGCTCCTGGGGATGGCTCAGTTTATGAAGCATGATTTCGACAATGCCAGGGTCACCTTCCTTCATAATACTCGCGAATCCGACGACAATGAGGTAAAAGCAGAGTCCCATATCTGGCTTGCAAGGACTTATGCAGAAGCAAAAAATTTCCAGGAAGCTCTGCGTCTCCTGGCGGAACTTGATGAAAAGAATTTGACAGAAAGGCTACGGGCAGATGCATTGCTTACCAGAGCAGATATTTTTATCAAACAATATGAATACTCAGAAGCTATCGAGCCACTTACCGAATCTCTCGAATTACTGAAAGGCAATTACCCGCTTAACCGCTTTACATATATTCTTGCACGTTTACACGAGGAAGAGGGAAATACCTTTGAAGCAGAAGAAGCTTACAAACAGGTTCTTAAATTAAGCCCTCCCTACGAACTGGAGTTCAATGCCCGAATTAATCAGGCAGGAGTATTTGACATTGAAAATGGTGATATCAACAGTATTAAAAGAGAGCTAAACAGACTTCTTAAAGACGCAAAGAATCGTGAATACCAGGACCAGATTTATTATGCCCTTGGAATGTTGTCGATGCGTGAGGGAGCTTTAGAAAAAGCTCTTGAATACATACATCTTTCAGCCGCCGCCAGTACAGTTAACACGAACCAGAAAGGCAGATCATATCTGGTGCTGGCAGAACATTTTTTTGAAGAAAACAATTATATAAAATCCCAGGGCTATTACGATAGCACAGTTACATTTCTCGACAAAGATTATCCGGGTTATGATAATCTGTATAGCAGGTCCTTAAATCTTAATGAACTTGCCGGATATATCAATACCATCGAGCTCGAGGACAGTCTGCAATACGTGGCCTCGCTACCCGAAGCCCAGCGAATGTCTCTTATCAATGGAATCATTAAAGATATTGAACAAAAAGAGCGCTTAAACGAGTCTCAGGTGGACGATCGCTATAATATGGGGCAATTTTATGAGAATCAGCGTCGGTTCAGAGATAACATCGAGGCAGGAGGAAACTGGTACTTTTATAACCAGGCAGCCCTTGCTTTTGGCCGAACGGAATTCAGAAACAGGTGGGGACAGAGAAAGATGGAAGATGACTGGAGGAGGAAGAATAAGGCAAAGGTGAATACAATGGGTATTACAGATGGCTACGATGAAGAGATAAGCAGCGATACTATAGCAGCCATAATGGATATAAAATCGCCGGAGTATTATCTTAAAGACCTGCCTGTAAACGATACACTAATTGCAATATCAAACGATCAGATTGCATTTGCCCTGTTTAACTCTGCAAAAGTATTTAACGAAAAGTTCAACGATAATACTAAAGCCAACGAGAACTATTCTGATCTTTTGGACCGCTTCCCTGACCATGCACTTATCCCACAGGCACTATACAATATTTACAATCTTAACAAAGATATCGACGCAGCATTCGCAGAACTTATCAAAGGGAAATTGCTCAGTAAATATCCCGACTCTGAATTTGCCAGGATAATTTCAGATCCCAACTATTATCTTACTCTTCGCGAGGCTTTGCAAAGGGAAGAAAAGCTTTATAATTCAGCTTACGAAGCCTGGAAAGAAGATAGTTTCGATATTGCCCTGGTTCTTTGTGAACAGGGAATGGAAAACTTCCCGGATGGTGATCTAAAACCAAAATTCATGCTGCTTAGAGCTTTCTGCCTTGCCCAATCAGTTGATGACAGAACTCTCAAAAAAGAACTACAGACTATTGAAACTGAATATCCGGGTAGTGAAGAAGCAAAGAGAGCATCAGGCTTAATTGCCCATTTAAACAAGGAAACCCCTGAACTAAAAATAGAGGAAGAAGCAGAAATTGCAAGAAACATATATAGCACAGATCTTAGCGGACCTCACCATTTTGTAATAATTATAAAGAATAAAGAGCTTGATATAAACAGGCTTACTTTCGATGTTATTAACTTCAATATCGATATGTATACCAACGAGAACTACAGTTCCCGAGGTGAACTGCAATTAGATTCCTTTATTATGATTACAGTAAGCACACTGAGCGATGAATATGTAGCTGCAGATTACTATAACCAGTTCGATTATACTAAAATACTAAAGAATATAGATGATACTGAAGTGCTGACTTTCACAATCTCTGATACAAACCTGGAGGTTCTGCTCAAGGATATGGATCCCGACAGATATTATCTCTTCTTTCAGGCTTACTATCTCAACCAGGAGAATTAGCCATAGTAAATAATCTAATAATCTTGCTATGGGCAAAATAAAAATACTGTGGACAGACGATGAAATTGAGGTGTTGAAACCTCATATTATATTCCTTACTGAAAGGGGCTATGATGTTTATACCTGCACAAATGGGATAGATACCATTGATCTTGTTGCGCAGAATTCTTATGATATTATATTTCTTGATGAGCATATGCCCGGATTAAGCGGTATAGATACACTCCGGGAAATTAAGCTTATTAAACCACTAATACCTGTGGTAATGATTACCAAGAGTGAGGCAGAAGAGATTATGGAAGCTGCCATTGGATCTCAGATAGCCGATTTCCTGATAAAGCCGGTTAAACCACAGCAGATTCTTCTTTCCCTGAAAAAGAACATAGATAGAAGCAGACTTGTAACTGAAACAACAACAAGCAATTACCAGGCAGAATTCGGCAAAATACGCTCGCTGATAGCCTCAGCTCAAAGCCACCAGGACTGGATAGATATTTATCAGAAAATCATTTATTGGGATACGAGACTTGATAATGCAGACGACAATAATCTGAAAGAAGTTTTCGAGATGCAAGAACAGGAAGCAAATAGTGAGTTTGCCCGCTTTGTTTCTAAAAATTATATTAATTGGCTTAAGCCTGAATGCAGCGATCGACCACTGCTCAGCCAGGTAATAATAAAAGAAAAAGTATTCCCTCTGCTAAAAGAAAAGAAGAAAGTAATGTTTATCCTGCTCGATAATCTACGTTACGATCAGTGGAAAGTTATTGAGGGCGAACTTAACGAACACCTCAAGGTACTCAGCGACGAAGTTTATTACTCTATTCTCCCCACCGCTACCCAGTACTCGCGCAATGCTATTTTTGCGGGACTTATGCCGGGCGAGATAAATGATATGATGCCTGAATATTGGGTGCACGACGATGAGGAAGGAGGTAAGAACCTGTTTGAAAGGGAACTTCTGGAAGCCCAGCTAAAAAGAGCATCTATTAAATGCAAATGGGATTACTTTAAAATAAGTAATAACAATGCTGGAAAGAAAATTAACGATAACATCTCAGATATTCTTACAAACGATCTTAATGTGCTGGTATATAACTTTATTGATATGCTATCACATGCCCGTACAGAGATTGGATTAATAAGAGACCTGGCAGATAACGAATCGGCTTATCGCTCCTTAACAAGGTCCTGGTTTATCCATTCACCACTATTCGAGCTCTTCAAAAAGCTGCGTGGCCAGGATATTAAGATCTTTATAACGACCGATCATGGCACAATACGGGTAAATAACCCTCTTAAAGTGGTTGGGGATCGTCACAGCTCTAATAATATCCGGTATAAACTGGGGCGAAATCTGGATTATCCTGTAAACAAAGTGTTCGATATTCCTAAGCCTGCCGATGCTCATCTGCCTAAAACCAATATCTCCTCGCGCTATATTTTTGCACTGGCTTACGACTATTTTCTATATCCGAAGAACTACAATCATTTTGCAAATTATTTTAGAAATACTTTCCAACACGGAGGAATTTCTATGCACGAGATGATGATTCCGATAATCTCACTTAAACCAAGTGACTGATTTTTATTATTTTTGATACCTCCGGAAAATGAATAAACACCTATAAGGGCAATGTTGCTGAAAATAGAAAACCTGGACCAGATACAAGCTGTGGCAAAAGAATTTATCTCTTATATTAAAGAGAAAAAAGTATTTGCATTTTATGGTTCCATGGGGGCAGGCAAAACAACTTTTATAAAAGCTCTTTGTGAAGAACTTGGTTCTCCAGATATTGTTACAAGTCCTACATTTACACTTGTAAATGAGTATCTTACTAAATCAGGAAACGTAGTTTATCATTTCGATTTTTATAGGATTGAAAAAAAGGAAGAAGCCTTTGATTTTGGTTTCGAAGAGTATCTGTATTCAGGTCAGCTTTGCTTTATTGAATGGCCAGAAAAAATTGAGTCACTTCTACCAGACAGCGCCATAAAAGTCCGTATTCTTGTTAATAATAACAATAGCAGAAGTATAGAAGCCGATCTTTAAAAGATCAAATTGGCACTCAGGCTTAAAATTTCTACCTTTGGATATTATCAACCCTTTCTACCAATGACGGAGCAGGCAAAACAAGAGAACCTTCATCTTTCAGGCACAGCCCTGTTGCCACAGGAGGAACATCTTGAAACAGGAAGAAGAAAGAAACGAATCAGTATTGGTATTCCTAAAGATTCAGAACTTACAGAAAAGAGAATTGCTTTCACACCAGAAGCTGTTAACATTCTTGTAGAATCGGGCAATGAAATATTTATCCAGGAAGGAGCCGGAGAGGGAGCCAATTTCAGCGATAACGACTATAGCGAGAACGGTGCCACAATATGCAAGACCAATGATGAAGTATATAATTGTGACCTTGTTATTAAAATATCTCCATTTACAAAACAGGAAGTAGATAAACTAAGAGGACGACAGATAGTAATGTCCTATCTAAAAGTACTAAAGCAAAGCGAAGATGTTCTCAGGAGCCTGATTAGAAAGAACGTTACTGCTATCTCATTTGAACGTATTAAGGATAAACACAATCAGCTTCCTGTTGTTGAATCTATGAGTGAGATTAATGGTATTACTTCAGTTCTTATTGCATCGGAATATCTTAGTAATCAGCATGGAGGTAAAGGAGTAATGCTGGGAGGAATTTCCGGAGTTACACCCACAGAAGTTCTGATAATAGGAGGAGGCACAGCCGGAGAATTTGCGGCCAGAGCAGCTATTGGACTTGGCTCAGTGGTAAAGGTTTTTGACAATTCTCTCCATACCCTTCGCAGATTTCAATCATCGATCGGACAAAGACTTCAAACTTCTGTTTACCATCCTACGGTGCTTAAAAAAGCACTTAAATCAGCCGATGTACTTATTGGAGCCATAGAGATAGAAGATCTCAGGCCCTGGTACCAGATTACCGAAGACATGATTCAATTAATGAAGAAAGGTTCGGTTGTAATTGATCTGAGTATCGACCGTGGAGGCTGTATTGAAACTACAGAATGCAGGGAGATGGAAGACCCGGTTTATGAAAAACACGGTGTAATACACTTCTCGGCATGGAACCTTCCCTCAAGAGTTGCAAGAACCGCTTCTATTGCTTTCAGTAATGTATTTACACCTCTGATACAAGAGATGGCAGATGCCGGCGGACTGGATAATATGATTAAGTACACAGCTGGAATAAGCCATGGAGTATATATTTATAAAGGTATTCTTACTAATGAAACGCTAGGACAGAAATTCGGAATACTCTCAAAAGATATTAACCTTCTGCTGGCTGCATTTTAACAATCCAGACAGGAAAGAACTGCGTTAAGCGTATCAACCCTGAAAAAGTATTCTCGTCCAAGGTAAAAAGCCCTGTTATCAGCTATATGGCCAGCGGGGAAATCGAACGCAACAGGTATATCATCCCTTCCAAGAGCATTTAATACTATCTCCCTGATACCGGCACCGAAGTTATTGTCGTTCTCCGAAATATCTGATATCCCTCCAACGATAAGGCCAGATATCCTCTTAAATACACCTGCAAGACGTAAACTCATCAACATCCTGTCGAGCCTGTAAAGATGCTCCCCCGTATCTTCAATAAAAAGAATCTTACCTGCCAGATAATCACTTAATCCAATCCCCATTAAACTATATAATAGAGACAGATTCCCACCGGCCAGCACCGACTTTGTCTCTCCACTCTGTAGATTGTCGCTATCCCACTGAAAAGCCGACCGTCCCTCAAACAATATCTCCCTTAAGGAATCAATTGATTTACTGTCGGCACGTCTGGCAAAACTCAGTAACATAGGAGAATGAATTACAGGCATGGCCAGTTCTTTCATCACATAATAATGCAAAATTGTTATATCACTAAATCCACAAATCCATTTCGGAAACTCTAGCAGTGCTTTCAAATCAAGTCTGTCTATTATCCTCGACAAACCATAGCCTCCCCTGGCACATACAATTGCCTTAATATCCTTATCGTCGATTGCTATCTGTAAATCTGCCAGTCTTTCACTATCGGTCCCGGCAAAAATGCCATTTCTTTTATACAGGGAGTCGCCTTCTATCGTATTAAGTCCCCACGAATTCAATACTCCTATAGCATTCTGAATATTATTGATATCAACATATCCCGACGGAGCTACAACTGCTACCTTGCTTCCTGTTTCCAATAATGGAGGTATTTTCTCCTTTTTTATCATGACTGATTTCTATATTTCAATTCTTCCCTGGGTCTCCAGGTTGTATCACTTACACAAAAAAGCTAAGATATAAATTTACTATCTTTACGCCGATTAAAAAACTAGCTATATACTGTTAATAAGACCAGAATGAAAGAGCCCTTAAGATATCTCGTAACCTCCGCCCTTCCTTATGCTAATGGCCCTATACATATAGGGCATCTGGCAGGGGTTTATGTCCCAAGTGATATCTATACAAGATACCTTAGAATCAGAGGCAAAGATGTAATTTCTATTTGCGGATCCGACGAACATGGAGTACCCATTACCCTTAAAGCAAGAAACGAGGGTGTTAGTCCGCAGGAGATTGTTGACCGCTTTCACGCTATAAATAGTAAAGCTTTTAAAGATTTCGGGATAGCTTTTGATATTTATTCAAGAACATCAAACCTTATTCATCATAAGACTGCTTCTGACTTCTTTAAGACCCTCTACGATAAGGGTGAATTTATTGAGAAAATATCAGAGCAATATTACGATAATGAAGCGGGGACCTTCCTGGCCGACAGGTATATTAAAGGAACCTGCCCTCATTGTGGCTATGATGAAGCCTATGGCGATCAGTGCGAAAAATGCGGAACATCGCTTAATGCAACAGATCTGATTAACCCAAAATCTGTGGTAAGCGGATCACAACCTGTTCTTAAAGAAACCAAACACTGGTTTCTGCCACTCGATAAGCATGAGGCCTGGTTAAAACAATGGATACTGGAAGAACATAAAGAATGGAAACCCAATGTTTACGGACAGTGTAAGTCATGGCTCGATCAGGGCCTCCAGCCGCGGGCTGTTAGCCGGGATCTTGACTGGGGCGTACCGGTTCCCGTTGAAGGGGCAGAGGGTAAAGTTCTGTATGTATGGTTTGATGCACCGATAGGCTATATTTCAGCAACAAAGGAGCTTACAGATAAGTGGGAAGATTACTGGAAAGACAAGAATAGCAAGATGGTGCATTTTATTGGTAAGGATAATATAGTTTTTCACTGCATTATCTTTCCGGCAATGCTTAAAGCAGAAGGATCTTATATTCTTCCGGAGAATGTCCCTGCCAATGAATTCCTGAATCTTGAGAATGATAAAATTTCCACATCAAGAAACTGGGCCGTGTGGTTGCACGAATACCTTGAAGATTTCCCCGGCGATCAGGATGTGCTGAGATATACTCTCTGCGCCAATGCGCCGGAAGCCAAAGACAATGATTTTACCTGGAAAGATTTCCAGGCCCGCAACAATAATGAGCTCGTTGCAATACTGGGTAATTTTGTAAACAGGGCACTTGTACTTACAGATAAGTATTTTGACGGCTGCATTCCCGAAAGAGGACTCTGCAACGACTACGATAACCAGGCACTGAAGGAGATCTCTGTTCTTAAAGGAAAAGTAGAAAACAGCCTGGAAACTTATAAATTCAGAGAAGCACTTAAAGAAGCCATGAACCTCGCTCGCCTGGGTAATAAATACCTTGCCGACACTGAGCCATGGAAAGTTATTAAGACCGACGAGGAAAGGGTAAAAACAATATTAAATATCTCCCTCCAGATAACAGCTAACCTTACAATATTACTCGACCCCTTCCTCCCTTTCTCAGTAGCTAAACTCAGGGAGTGGATTAATATTGAGCCTTTGCATTGGGACAAGGCAGGAGACACTTCTTTACTTAAGGCAGGCCATACTATTAATAAACCTTCTTTACTCTTCAGAAAGATAGAGGACGAAGAAATAGAAAAGCAGATTAATAAGCTCCTGGAAACGAAGAAAGCAAATGATGAAGCAGGGCCATGGCAATATTG
>RCNF010006694.1_pt1 | contig 10522 bp, 9 predicted proteins | sample 2041311 | NCBI WGS metagenome assembly RCNF01 (sample SAMN09708228, study PRJNA481090) | Marine sediment metagenome, whole genome shotgun sequencing project. | biome: marine sediment; feature: ocean; material: sediment; isolation source: Sewage treatment plant 2 marine sediment (STP2) ... | reverse complement strand
TTCCTGCGAGAATTCGTTTTACGCTGCGACGACGATCGGACGCGATGCAATCACTCGATGAGGCGGTCGCGGCCTTCGATGAGGCATTGCCCCATGACAGCTACGTGCAGGATGCCAGAGCGGCCCTGAGCGCGATCTAACCGAATCGCGCGGACGAATCCTCAGGGGACGATCGCCCCGTCGTCGATCCACTGTCGAATCGCGTTGACCTCTGCTTCGCAGAGGAAGTCCATGCCGCCCGAGGGGTTGAGCGGCATGCGGGCTGTCCCAAACGCCATGTCGACTCCGAGGATCTTGTTCATCAGATAGGAAGCGCCGCTGTCGGACGGAACTACGCGAACGTCGTTTGGCGATTGGAACGCGTTGATGCCCACGAGGTTCATGCCCGACGAGGTCACGGAGCTGAGGTCGAGCTCAGCCTTTGGGAAGCTGCTGTCGTGGCAGCCGCTCGAAGCGCAGTTCCGAGGCACGAAGATCTCAGACTGAATCGCTGCAAGAGTCGGCGCGATCGGATCGATGCAAAACCCATCGCAGTCCACCTGGCCGCCGTCGCAAGCGTTTGCATTGCCGCTGCTTCCGCAGCCGGCGATCAGAAATCCCGAGCTTAGAAGAAGGGACAAACCAAGAGAGAGATTCTTCATCGGATCGGTATAGTTTGCGATGCTGCTCCCGTAAAGCGCCGTCCAGCACCGCGTCGAAGCGCGGCGAGTCGTTCGTCAGAACAAAGTAGCGGCGAGATCGATTTGAGTCTAGAAGATATGAACGTGACCGCCGAAGCGACAGCGCAGGCCCACCCGAGCTCGTTGCCTAGGAAACAGGTGCCTCGCATGAAGGGGCATTGGTTTTGGGGATGCGCCCTGGATCTAGCCGCGGCGCGCACGCAGTTCTTGATAGACGGCCACGAAAAGTACGGCGACGTCTTCGTGTCTCGTGCGCTCATTCGCGACCTCATGTTCGTGCGCGATCCGGCTGTCGTGAACGCGATCAACGTCACCCACTGGGCCGATTTCCACAAGCCCGACTACATCAAGATGATGTGGAAGCCGTTTCTGGGGAACGGCCTCGTGCCCAACGATGGCGAATCCTGGAAGCGCCAGCACAGGCTCATCATGCCGGGCTTTCACAAGAAGCGCGTCGATGTCTATGCGCAAACAATGGTCGAGTTCACCGATCGAATGGTCGATTGCTGGAGGGAAGGGGAGCAAAGGGACATGCGGCTCGAGCTGAACGCACTCGCGCTCGAGGTCGTAGCCGACACGCTCTTCGACATCGATATCGGCAAGGGCGACTCCGAGACGATTCGCGAAGCCCTGGCTGACATCAGCGAGATCTTGGTCACCGACGCGGACAAGATGGTTCCGCGGCCCGACTGGTGGCCTACGGCAGAGAACCGGCGAAAGAAGCGGGCGATTGCGAAAATAGAAGAGATCATCCGGCGCGTGCATGAAGAGCGGCTCGCCCACCAGGAAGACCGCGGGGATCTGTTCTCGCACATGGTGTTCGTCGAAGACGAGCAAGGACGCATGTCCGACAAGCAGCTTCGCGACGAAGCGATGACGCTCATCTTCGCAGGGCACGAAACGACGGCGCATGCGCTGACCTGGACTTGGTACTTGCTCGCCAAAAACCCGGAGAAAGCAAAGCACATGCGCGAGGAGCTCGAGCGCGTGCTCCAGGGTAGGCGCGCCCAAGTAGAGGACCTGCCCAATCTTCCGTACCTCGAGATGGTGGTGAAGGAGTCGCTTCGACTCCTGCCGTCGGTATGGGCATACGCGCGCCAGGCGCAGCGAAATCTGGTCATTGAAGGCTACGCGATCAAAAAGGGGCAGACGATCACCATTGGCCACATCGCGATGGGTCGTAACCCCAAGTACTACGACAATCCCATGGAATTCCGGCCCGAGCGCTGGACCCGTGAGTTCGAGCGGAGCCTTCCCCGGGGCGCGTATGTCCCATTCGCAGGGGGGCCGCGCGTCTGCCTTGGCAAGCAGTTCGCAATGATGGAGATGCGAATGATCCTCGCAACGTCCAACGCGTCGAACCGAATCTTTCCGAGGGCTTCGAGCCCGACTTCGTCACCGAGCTTTCGATGCATCCAGGCGAACGCGGAATGCAGAGCGATGTTCGGTTCCGCTAGCCTGTAGTGCACTCGAACGACGCAGTTTCCAGCCGTAGAGGCCGCGCCGCATAAACGCACTTTCTGGGAGTACGAAGCCAAGCGGACGTATCATAGGCATTCGTTCTCGGTACCAATTTAGGGGAGGTGGATATGGTTCGTAACTTGATGATGGTTCTTGGTCTGTCCTTGGCGGTTGCCGCGTTTGGCTGTAGCAGTGACGACGGAGGCTCTGCTGGTGCCGGTGGTGAAGGTGGGTCTAGCGGAGCGCAAGGTGCATGCACCAACCAGGCCGATTTGGGGATTCTCTGCGCCGCCGAGTTCCCGGCCGCGGCTCAGGCCTGTGGCACAGGCAACCTCGGCGCGGGTGCAGAGATCATTGGCGCGTGCATCGCGGAGGATACCGGGCTTAGCGACGAATGCGCTGTCTGTTTCGGTGCGACGACGCAGTGCACGATCGATAACTGCCTGGCCGCCTGCGCGCCCGATCCGCTTGGCGATCCCTGCACGACCTGTCGAGCCGACAATTGTGATCCGGCGTTCGACGCGTGCGCTGGTGAATTCAGCTGTGACGGCGTTGGTGGCGCGTAATCGTAGGGATAGTGGCTGAAGAGCGCTAGAACATGCGTACGGCGGTGCCCAGCGAAGAAAAAATCGAATACGACCCGATTTACGATCCGTTCAGCCCGGAGCTGATCGCCGATCTGTATCCGTTCTACGAGCGCCTGAGAGACGAGCACCCGATTCATTACAACGAGCGGATGGACTTCTATGTGCTGTCTCGGTACGACGACATCTTCCGCGCGCTTCGCAAGCCGCAGATTTTCTCCTCTGCTCAGGGGCTGACGCCGGCGAAAGACGAGATCAGCCAACTCGGCATTCCGCCAACCTTCATCATGATGGACCCGCCGGACCACACCCGGCTTCGGCGCTTGATCACCAAGGCGTTCACGCCCGATACGGTGAAGGAGCTCGAACCGACGATTCGACAGTTCGTCGTTGATCGCGTCGAGGCGATGAAGCGGAATTCCACGGACGGAGAAGACGTCGACTTGGTCCAGGCGATTGCTTCTCCATTGCCGACGATGGTGGTTGCGAACATTCTGGGCGTGCCGCCGGAGGACCGCGAGAAGTTCGACCCTTGGTCCGATGGCATCACTTCGGCTTCTGCGGACTTCGCCCTCGACATTCAACAAGCGATCGGCGCGGTGCAGGGTCTGGTCAGCTACTTCGGCGCCATGTGCCAGGCGCGCCGAGCCAATCCGACCAACGATATGATCAGCAAGCTCACCCAAGCGGAGATCGACGGCGACACGCTCACCGACTGGGACATCCTCGGCTTCTGTTTCGTGATGATCGCCGGCGGCAACGACACCACGACGAACCTGATCGGAAACTCGATGAAGTTCCTTCACGACTCCCCCGACCAGCACCGGGAGCTCTTACAGGACCCGTCGCTCATTCCCAACGCGATCGAAGAGTTCCTCCGCATCGAGTCCGTGGTGCAAGGGCTCTCGCGAACCACGACCGAAGACGTCGAGTACTACGGCACGACGATTCCTGCCGGCAGCAAGGTTCACAACCTCTACGCATCAGGCAACCGTGATCCACGTCACTGGGGCGACAACGCCGACGAGCTCGACATCCATCGCGAGATCGACCGGCACCTTTCGTTTGCGCAGGGCCCCCACTTCTGTATTGGTGCGCACGTTGCTCGGATGATGATCCGCATCTACTTTGAAGAGATGGGCTCACGGATCGGCGAGAACTTCGAAATCGACTGGGACCGGGCCGAGCGGCGCCATTCGGCCTTCACGCGAGGCTTCACGAAAATCCCGATTCACATCAAAGCATGAGCACGATTCGAATACGATTCGAACCTTCCGGTTTCGAGGTTGACGCCGAGCCGGGCGAAGCGATTATGGACATCACCGACGCGAACCCTGCGGCGGACATTCCTTACTCCTGTCGAGCGGCAACCTGCGGGACGTGCCGGGTCGAGGTCGTGGAGGGCAGCGAGGCCCTCTCTACAGCCGACGAGTTCGAGCTCGAAGTCCTCGACGTCTTCGGAGACACGCCAGACAAGGTTCGCTTGTGTTGCCAGACCAGGCTCATCGGCGGAGCCGACACCCAAGTCACCCTCAAAGTCTGCGATGACTGAGGCTCAGCAAGCGGGCTCGAGAATAACCACCGGGATGATCCGGTCGGTCCAAGTCGCGTAGCTGGCGAAGTCGAGGTAGTGGTCATCCCTTGTGCGCGCGGCGCAGGACGGCGAGGTAGAGGCGATCGGCGGTTCGTAGCGGAAGCTTCTCGATCGCCGATCGCAGCTTGTCGGGCTTGACCGAGTACACGGGTTTGGGTCGTTTGGTCGTCAGCGCGGTTTCGATGACCTGAGCTAGGATGTCCGGGTCGCGCGCTGACTCGATTTCTTTTCCGGCAAGCCCCTTGAGCTTGCGAAGCACTCGGGCGAACTTCGGCGTTTCGGCTTCTGCCGCGGTAAAGGCGTCTTCGATGCCCGCAACCATGTTGGTACGAAAAGCGCCCGGCTGAATCGTGACGACTTTGATGTCGAGAAGCGCGAGCTCGCGGCGCAGCGAAGTCGAGTACGCCTCGATGGCGTGTTTGCTCATCGCGTAGGGCCCGTTGAACGGGGCGGCGCTTTGCCAACCCGTCTCGGAGCTGAGGTTCACGATGCGGCCCTTAGCGGCCTCGACCAAAGGAAGGAATGTCTTGTTGACCCGATACGTGCCCATCACGTTGATGTCGAGAATCCGAGCGAGCCGCTCTTCGGGAATGTCCGTCAAAGAGCCGACCCCCATGACGCCTGCAAAGTTCACGATCCCGCCAAGACGGTCGGTTTGGCTCGCGACGGCATCGTATGCGCTCTGGACGCTCTGCTGGTCCGTCACGTCCATCACCACCGGAACGACATCGGGGTCATGCATCGAATCGCGGAGCAAGTCCCTGCTGATGTCGGCTGCGAACACCTTCCAGCCGCCGGCAACGAGACGTTTCACCGTGGCATGGCCGAGGCCGCCGCCGGCTCCCGTCACGAGCGCTGTCTTCTTGGTCATGTCTCTCTTTATAGACCCGGGACAGATGGTTTCAATCCGTCTCGAGCGTTCTGACAGACGGCGCAAAGTGTCGGAGAAGGAATTCTTTGACGCTATCGCTGAACGCGTCGTTTCGGTCGCCGGCCACCATGTGGTGGGCGTCTGCGAGGTCGACGTACTCCGCATGCGGCACCATTTCGAGGAACTCTGCGGCGGTCTCCTTCGACACCAGGTCACTTTGGCGTCCGCGGATCAGCAGCGTCGGGATGTCGATGCTGCGGACCTCCTGCAGCCGTTCCTTCAGCTTGCGATCGTGTTCCTCGGTGTACCGGCCCGGCTCCCAGGTCTTCAGCATGTTCGGATCCCAGTGCCAGTAGTAGCGACCGTCCTCCGTCCGCCTCAGGTTTTTGGCCAAGCCAGACAAATCCTTGGGCCTTTTCCTGTGCGGTAGATACGCTGCGATCGAATCCGCCACCTCTTCGAGCGAATCGAACCCCGACGTGCCCTCCTTCATGAAGCCGATGATGCGAGCCACACCATCGGTTTCGAGACGAGGCGTGACGTCGACCAGAATCACGGCCCTCGCAACGGACTCTTCCTGTTCGGTTTCAGCGAGAAGTGAAGCGATACCGCCCAGCGACGCGCCGACCAAGACAGGCTTCTGATCGAGCTGCGCGATCACGTGCTGCAAATCTTCCGCGAAGTGATACACGCGATACTCACCGAGGCGCGCCCAGCTGCTCTCGCCATGACCACGGTGGTCCATGCAGATTGTGTAGAAGCCATGCTGAGCCAACAGCTCCGCACTGTTTCCCCACGCATGCCGCGTTTGCCCGCCTCCATGAAGGAAGAGCACCGGCTGGTCGCTCGGGTCACCATAGGCGTCCGCAGCGATCGACATACCGTTGGGCAGCTCGAACCGGAGCGAAAGGGCCGGGAGTGCAAACGCGTCGTTCACGACCTCAGGCAACCTGCTCCACAGTCGGCCACGCGCAGACCGGATGCGAGTCGCTCATCATGTCGATGACGCGCTGTGCGATGCATCCCGGCAACTTCGGTGAAAACGATTGAACACCCGAGGTGAGGAAAAGCAAGACGGCAGGCGTGACCATCCCGAGCAGCATCATCCGCGCGAACACGACGCGTGACTCCGAAACGCCTTCGGTAACCTCACGAAGGCGCGCTTGCACGATTTGCTGCGACCGCATCAGCGTCTCACCCACGACGTCTTCCGGAACGTTCTGTCGCGGCCCAAACATGATTCCAAGCAGGAACTTCGCGGTGGTCGGCCGCTCGTTCATGTTGGTCAGTACGAACTTCACGAAGCGTTGGCAAACCTCGAATGGGGTTTTCGCCAAGGCCAGGTCCGCTTCGAGCTCGTCGCAGTACTCGGCATTTCGATCGGTGATGAGATCGACGAGGAGGTTCTCCTTGCTGCCAAAGAAGTGATAGAGGCTCGGCGCGGAGGTGCTCGCTTCACCCACGATGTCCCGGACGCTCGTCGCGACAAAGCCGCGCTCGGCAAAGAGGCGCTCCGCGGTTTCGAGGATGACCTTCCGCGTGCCCCCGTTGCGCTGCGCTGCTTCAGATCGTGCCATCAGGAGCCTTGGAACACCGGCTTGCGCTTCTCTATGAATGCCGTGGGACCTTCGATGGCGTCTTTCGTCTTGAACACGGGCTGCCCGATCTCCAACGAACGGGCGAGGGCTTCTTTGGAAGGGACCCCGTCGTTCTCGATGAGCGACTGCTTAACCGCTCTAACCGCAACCGGTCCGTTGGCGGCGACTCGTTCGCCAATCTCGACGGCCTTGTCGAGCGCTTGACCTTGCGGCACGACGTGCCCGATGAGCCCGTAGTGCAGGGCTTCCTCGGCGCTCAGCCGCCGGCCCGCGAGCAACATCTCTGCCGCAATGGTGTAAGGGATCTGACGTCGAAGCCGCACGCTCGATCCAGCCAAGGGAAAAAGGCCGAGCTGCACTTCGGTCACGCCAAACACCGCGCCTTCGCCGGCGACCCGAATGTCTGTGCCTTGAAGAATTTCGGTGCCGCCTGCCAGTGCGTAGCCTTCGACCGCGGCGATCAGTGGCTTCTTCGTCAGGTAGTGCCGCAGGAGCGCTTTCCAATGGATGTCCGAGTCTTCCTTCATGCGATTGAGCCACTGGTCGCCCGCGTCCCACTGGCCGGACTTCATCGAACCGAGGTCGCTACCCGCACAGAAGACGCCCCCTGTGCCCGTCAGGATGATCGCACGTACGTCGTCATCGGCGTCTGCCTCATCCCAGGCGTCTGCCATCCGCACGAGCATTTCGATGCTGAGCGCGTTCTTCTTCTCGGGCCGGTTGAACGTGCAAATCGCGAGATGGCCGCGCTTCTCGTACAGGAAATGGGGCTCCGACATTCTGCTTCTCTCCATGAAGTTTCAACTTGAGAAAATATAACGAACGTTACATATAGCGTCAAGCGACTCGCGGCTCTGCGCGCCCCCGACTAGCTGCCCCTGTCCGAGGCCCCCGAAATGGGGGACAGACCCCGCTCTACAGCGCGAGAATCGGTCCACTCCCCACCGTTAAACCACTGAAAAAGCCGGTTGTCCGCTTTTTCAGTGGAGTTGATTGAAAGTGCTTGACCGGTTTGGGGAAGGCCGCTAAAGAAGGCGTCCGTTTGAGTACGAAGACGGGTACGGGAACCAACAAAACGAAGTAGTTATCAGGGTTTAGGCCCGAACGAGCTTCGAATATGGCTCTCAAATACGGCTTCTGAATCTCTTTGACAGTTTGCGAGAATGCACGGGGCACTAGCTCAGGTGGTTAGAGCGCACCCCTGATAAGGGTGAGGTCGCTAGTTCGAGTCTAGCGTGCCCCACTAAAGGACGGGGCTGTAGCTCAGCTGGGAGAGCACCGGCTTTGCAAGCCGGGGGTCAGGGGTTCGATCCCCCTCAGCTCCACCAAATTGGCAGTTGCCAATCACCCCGTGAAGACCCAGTCTTGATTCCTTCGGTCGGCAGCGCAGCAAGCGCGCAATCGACCCGAGCAATCAAGTTTCAACGCTCGATTTCTCGCATCTTTGACAACTAAATATCTGTAGAAATTTTCTCTTTCTAGCCGTAGCTGTGACCAGGCTCTTCTTTCGAACCCTGGTCTCGAGTTACGAGGTGGTCTGTCATAACTTTCCGTCGTGACAGGCCACACGGTGGTATCCCAACTATTCGCGGTTGGTTACGCCACCTCCTTGGGCGAAGACTTCGGTCGAAGCCCAGGACGAAATGCGTCTTAGGAAAAGGTCAAGCTAGGAAGGGCACACGGTGGATGCCTTGGCGTCGAGAGGCGATGAAGGACGTGGACAGCTGCGAAAAGCTTCGGGGAGTGGCTAACACACTTTGATCCGAAGATATCCGAATCGGGAAACCGTCTGGGGTAATACCCAGAAGTCCAACGCTGAATACATAGGCGTTGGATAGCCAACCCAGGGAACTGAAACATCTAAGTACCTGGAGGAAAAGACATCAACCGAGACTCCCCTAGTAGCGGCGAGCGAACGGGGACTAGCCTAAACCATATCAATGTAAGCTTAGGGGCGTTGTTGATATGGGGTCGTGGGTCCAGTGGGAGAGCGCCCTAATGCTCTCACAGAGTTACAAAACCAAATGTTAGATGAACGATCTGGAAAGGTCGGCGATACGAGGTGACAGCCCTGTAGTCGAAAGCGTTTGGTCTCTGCACTGGTACCCGAGTACCACGGGGCACGTGGAATCCTGTGGGAATCTGGGAGGACCATCTTCCAAGGCTAAGTACTACTCGACGACCGATAGTGAACAAGTACCGTGAGGGAAAGGTGAAAAGCACCCCGGCAAGGGGAGTGAAATAGTACCTGAAACCGTGTGTCTACAAGCAGTCGAAGCACTATGCCCTTCGGGGAATGTGCGACGGCGTACCTTTTGCATAATGGGCCTACGAGTTACGCTTTGTTGCAAGGTTAAGCCGATAGGTGAAGCCGCAGGGAAACCGAGTCCAAATAGGGCGAAATTAGTAGCAGGGCGTAGACCCGAAACCGAGCGATCTATCCTTGGGCAGGTTGAAGCGTGAGTAAAATTGCGTGGAGGACCGAACCCACTGAAGTTGAAAATTCAGGGGATGACCTGAGGATCGGAGTGAAAGGCTAATCAAGCTCGGAGATAGCTGGTTCTCCGCGAAATATATTGAGGTATAGCGTCTAGTGAATTGCGCCGGAGGTAGAGCACTGGATGGGCTAGGGGTCCTACCAGATTACCAAACCCAACCAAACTCCGAATGCCGGTGACAACTGCTAGGCAGTCAGGCTGCGGGTGATAAGGTCCGTAGCCAAGAGGGAAAGAGCCCAGATCGACAGCTAAGGTCCCTAATCCACACTAAGTGTGAAAGGATGTGGGGGCGCTCAGACAGCCAGGAGGTTGGCTTAGAAGCAGCCATCCTTTAAAGAAAGCGTAACAGCTCACTGGTCGAGCGAACCCGCGCCGAAAATGTAACGGGGCTAAGTGTGGTACCGAAGCTTCGGGTTCTAATTTATTAGAGCGGTAGCGGAGCATTCTCACGCAGATACAAGGTGTACCGTAAGGAGCACTGTCGGGCGTGAGAAGAGCTTATGTAGGCATGAGTAGCGATAAAGAGGGTGAGAAACCCTCTCGCCGTAAGCCCAAGGTTTCCCAGGGAAGAATAATTCTCCTGTGGGTTAGTCGGCCCCTAAGTGGAGCCCGAAAGGGGTACACGATGGGAAGCAGGTTAATATTCCTGCACCACTAAGGAATCCATTGATCTAAGCAGGGACGGAGAAGGATAGGCCGATCGGGCGAATGGAAGTGCCCGTTCAAGCAGGTAGGAGGTTCCCGTAGGAGGCGATAGCCACAAACGCGGGAACATTACTCCGAGACGTGATGAGGTGGAGCTCCGGCTCCGTAACTCGGTGATTCCATGCTTCCAAGAAAAGCTGCGTAGTGAGGATCTTTAGTGACCGTACCGCAAACCGACTCAGGTGGGCGGGGTGAGAATCCCAAGGCGCGTGAGAGAACACTGGCTAAGGAACTCGGCAAATTGACACCGTAACTTCGGGAGAAGGTGTGCCCGTGCTCGTGATGAGACTTGCTCTCTGAGCGGGTGTGGGTTGCAGAGAATAGAGGGTTGCGACTGTTTACCAAAAACACAGGACTCTGCGAACTTGTAAGAGGACGTATAGGGTCTGACGCCTGCCCGGTGCTGGAAGGTTAAGAGGAGTTGTTAGCTTCGGCGAAGCAGTGAATCGAAGCCCCAGTAAACGGCGGCCGTAACTATAACGGTCCTAAGGTAGCGAAATTCCTTGTCGGGTAAGTTCCGACCTGCACGAA
>RCNF010002153.1_pt1 | contig 10527 bp, 8 predicted proteins | sample 2041311 | NCBI WGS metagenome assembly RCNF01 (sample SAMN09708228, study PRJNA481090) | Marine sediment metagenome, whole genome shotgun sequencing project. | biome: marine sediment; feature: ocean; material: sediment; isolation source: Sewage treatment plant 2 marine sediment (STP2) ... | reverse complement strand
CCGTCGGGTGACCAGGAGGCAGCAATCAGGGTGAGGTCGTCATAAGGCGTGTGACCGCAGGTGAAGGCTTCGATCTCTTCGAGGAGAAAGTTGACGGCATCCTGAGGGTCGGCCGGCGATTCGGCGAGAGAGCAAGCGAGACGCTCCTCACCGAAAAAGTCGCCCGTCGGCGATTGCGCTTCGACGACCCCGTCCGAATACGCGACAATCAGGTCTCCGACCTCGAGACCACTTTCCATGATTCGGTAGCCTCCGACCCGCAGTGCCCCCAGCGGCAGCCGGTGATCCGGCATTTCCAGACACTCGACCGCACCGGATTTCCGGCGAACCATCGGCGGTGGCTGCCCGGCCAGAGTGTAGGAAAAGACCCCCTCACCGGCGCGGAAGCCAAGATATCCAAGAGCAACAAAGCTGCCGCCCTGAATTGCCGTCCGTTTGCGGGCGCCACGCAGGGCGTACAACCGCTCGTTCGCGAGATGGAGCAGCTTTTCGGGCTCCGGATTGGCGAGCGCCACGGAGTTGAGCACCTCGTGTGCCGCCATCATCATGAGGGCCCCGGAAATGGACTTACCCGACACATCCCCGTAGACCACCACGTGCTCTCCATTGTTTCGGCCCGGCAGTTCTGTGTAGAAGTCGCCGCCGACCTCCTGCGCCGGTCTGCACACGGCCGCTAAACACCAACCGTCGGGCGCTTGTAAGGACTCCGGCAGCAGTGACTCCTGGATCGAGGCGGCGATCTTGAGCTCGCGTTCGAGCTCCGCCTGGCGCGCACGTTCATCGAGCAGGATGCTGGTCTCAAGAGCAATCGAGGCTTGATTCAGGAGGCCACGCAGGAGCTGCACCTCCTCCTTCTCGAAAGCAGTCTGGCCGGCCTTGCCGGAGAGCAGAATGACGCCCACCGACCGGCGGGTTGTCGCCAGAAGCCCCGCGAGCTCCACGCCCACTCCGCCCAGGGCCGACCCGAGCGTCTCCACCTCGGGCGAAAGCAGGCGCAGCGGAGCAAGCTCTTCCAACCTCACCAGCGAACCCTGGCGTTTGAGCTGGTCGTGGAGGATCCCGATGATGGGCAGCTCCTCTGGCAAGGCGCTGGGGCCCGCCTGACGCATCAGCTTCCCGTCCGACATCAGATAGAGGGCCGAAAAGTGCAGACCCAGGAGTTCAGGCAGCCGATCAACCAGCTGCGCCACAACCGGGCCGATCTCGACCTCCCTGGTGAAGGCCTCACCCATCTCCACCATCGCCCGCTGCAACTTCAGCCTTTCTGCAAAGAAAAACCTATCGACCGGCCCCTGAAGACGCTGTCGGAGAGGCTCGAAGAGGAGCACGATGGCGAGGGCGAAGATCACCGGGAAATAGGGCGACGCCGCGAGCTTGGTTCCGCTGAAGAGGAGATTGAACGAAGCGATGCCGAGAGCATAAACAGCGGTCACCATGGCGGTGGTCACCGTGTAGAGCAAGCTCTTGCGCAGGATAACGCGGATGTCGAGGAGACCGAAGCGGATGATCGCGTAGGCGAAGGTGATCGGCACCAGGATCAGAGGCACAACGCCATAGAAAAGAAACCGCTCGGTATTGAAGAGTGTCGGGAAGCCGACCGCTAGCACGATGAAGGGCGCCACACCGAAGAGGGTCCCTACGAAGACCAGTCCCGCGCCCCGCCGCTGGGCCGCATCCGGAAGATGTCGGGCGGAAAGGTAGAGGGCGCCAAGGCCCAGCATCATGTAGCCGACCATCACCCACCAGTTGGTCATCGGCGCGCCGCTGATCAAAGCAAGCGAGTTTCCCGAATACCCGGCCCAGAGGTTGGTTCCCAGGTAGACCATTGGTGGAAGAAGGTAGAGCGGCAGCATCTTGGCGCTGATGCGGGCGATCCAGCCCAGAAAATCTGCAATCGGATCCCTGCGCCACTCCCAGATCGATCGCGGAAAGATTAAAAAGAAGTGGAGGAACGCCGCCGGTAGAAAGAGCAATGCCATGGTACCGGTGATGACTGTGAAGTTATCGACCCAGGAGTACGATGCCGGCCTCAGCCGGCACACCAGGAAGAGCATGAAAAGGCTCGACATGGTGTAGAAGACACGCGCAGCGGGCATACGAGGTTGTCTGAAGACAACAAAGATCCCTACCCCGAAGAAAAGGAAACCGAGCAGCGCCACATAAAGGTAACTGGTGTCGCCGATGCGTCGCCGGCCGAGCTCGACCTCGACCTCGAATAAGTTGCCACCGGAACGGACCAGGTACGTCACCGATTCACCGATATCGTGTTGGTTCAGGAGCACCTGAGCGTGGATTTCCTCATCGAGGATTGTCCGTTCGATGCCGACGATCACATCACCGGGACGGATACCGGCACGGTCGGCGCCGGAGCCCGGCACGACCGCACGCACTATCCGCGCGCCCGGGACGTCCAACTCCAAAATGACGCCGTCGTACGGATGCGGAAGAAACATATCCGCAACCGAAAGAGCGGCAATCAGAAAGGCGAGAATCCCGGGCGCTAACGTCACTGTCAGACGCTGCCGTGATCGCTGCATCACCACATCATACGCTTCTGGGACTCACATTGTTCGCGACAATGTCGCAAAAATTTCCTCTTCTCCACAACAATAGGACGCCTGAAGACGAACTTTTGGTTGCGTCTATCTCGAAGAACGCGGGGTCGTCAAGCGGTACTCCGAGCGACTCGAGCACCGTGCCGAGGGCCGCATGATCAACCCGATAAACCCCAAGAAAGCGATCTTCGATGTAGAACCGGAGCTTAAAACCCCCTCGTCATGGGAGGGCAGCAAACCGATCCCGACGACTGTTCCACCCTCCAGAGTGAACCGAACGGCGCCTACGTTGGGGCACTTGCAGCCCCGGCACGGCTCGGCAGCAAGTACGAGATCAACGAGTATTTGAAGATCAGGTTCACTTTCGTCGATCTCCGCGTCGAAGCCGAGGCGCGCTCGAAACCAAATCGCGGGTAGTCCTCTAGATGGCCCAGCACGACCACGAAAGGGTATGGTTGATCCCGTAATACCTCGAGGCCGCGGCACGACGACCTCAGGGTATCGACGAGACCCGCCTCGGGACCTCCTTCGAACGCGGCCAGGTTGATCGCCCGCACTGCGGCATGATCGCTCACTTCTTCAATTCGTATGGAAATCAACCCAACTCCTCCGAAGTGAACCAGCTGCATATCAGCGACGTGCCCGGAATTCCTAATTCCTAATTCCGAATTCCGAATTCCTACCTCACCCAGCTCTGGTTGTAGTTCACATCCTCGACCGCTTCAGCAAAGGAGGTTGGAAGAAGCGGTTTGAAGGTGTCGATCATCACCGCCAGCTCATCGGTTCGCTCGCTGCCGATGGAGGCTTCATAGGTCCCCGGGTGCGGCCCGTGCGGAAGGCCTCTCGGGTGAAGCGTCAAGGACGCCGGTCCAACCCCTTTGCGCGAGGTGAAGTTGCCGTCGACATAGAACAGGATCTCATCGCAGTCCGGCGAAGAGTGGGGATAGGGGCACGGTATCGCGCCTTCCCCGAAATCCACGACCCGCGGCACGAAAGAGCACACCACGTATCCGTTGCCGGCAAAGGTGGTGTGAATTGTCGGCGGCAAATGAAAGGGAGCGGTCTTGGGCTGGAAGGCGAGGATTGGGAAGGCGAACGGCCACACCTGGCCATCCCAACCGACGACATCGAACGGGTCGTGGGACATCTCGAATGCGGTCAACATCCCGCCCGACTGAACGATGAGCCTGCGTGGCGCCTCGAGACTCTCAGCACCCCCGTCTGGCCACGTCGGCTCGACAAAGTCGTGGTGGCAATAGGGCGCATACATGGACAGCTGACCCTCCGCGGTACGGTACTGTTTTGGCACCCGCAATGGAGAGCGTGCCTCCATCGTCAACAGCAGGGACGGCCCATCGATCAGCCAGCGATGGGGCAGGCTTTGCGGCACGTAGATGTAGTCCTTCTCCTGAAACGGAACGACACCCAATGGAGACTCGACGCGACCGGATCCCCGGTGGACGAAGGTCAATTCATCGCCATCGGCATTGGCCACAAGCGTCGGTTCGCTTTCGGTCGGGCAACCCACCCACACTCCGATATCCGGGTTTGAAAAGAACAGCTGCCGTGCCAGCAAAGGGCTGCCGCCCCCAGTTGCCTTTGCGCTCTGGTAAAGACTGCGGCGCAGCGGTTTCGGTTGGACGCCCTCCGCCCACCCGGGATGTCGACCGAGGTCCTCCTCCAGCTCCACCCAGTGCGGCGGCCGGCGATGCCAGAGAATTGTGTAGATCGACTCGAAACCGGCGCGGGTGAAGCAATGCTCGTAGGTGAGCTTGCCGTCGACCTCAAAAACGGTGTGGGGCTTCTTCGGGATCTCGCCCCGTGTGAGCCTGTGGATCATCCTGCGCCACCATTTCTTGATTTCGGATTTCGGATTTCGGATTTCGGACTTCCACCTGCAATCCCTCGGACGCAAGGGAATACGAACACGCGAGCTAATTCCGAATTCCTAATTCCGAATTCCGAATTTGCGGTCATGAGCCCGCTCCAGCTTCGAGCTGCATTTCCGCCGCGACTCGTTCGAGCTGGTCACGTTCGATCGACTCGAAGAGAGCGCGGAAGTTGCCCTCGCCGAATCCACGTGCACCAAATCGCTGGATGACCTCGTAGAAAAAGGGCCCGGCGGCGGAGTCGTCGTAGAGCAGGCCACCCTCGACCATGAAGATCTGGAGCAGGTATCGATCGTCTTCACCGTCGACCAGGATGCCAAGGCGCTTGAGCCTGTCGACATCGTGGTCGAAGTTGCTCACCTTCTGGCGCACCAGACGTTCGGGGAGCATGTCGTAATAGGTGGCCGGGGTATCGAGAAACTCGATTCCCGTACCGCGCAGCCGGCCAACGGCCTCCGAAATCGCGGGCACGTGAAACGCGACGTGTTGGACCCCTGGTCCATGATTGGCCTCTACGAAATTGAAGATTTGACTCGACTCGTAATGCGGCGTCACGGGTTCGTTGTTCGCGAGCTTGATTCCCGACTCGGCATCCCACATGACGATCGACGCGAGTCCCGAACCGCCCGAAGTCGAGTTGATATCCGCGGTGTGGAAGTGGACGCGCCAGTACTCGTCGAAGCCCATCACGTCACGCAACCATGTAATGTGCGGCTCGAGAGTTAGGAAGTTGGAGGTAATGTGGTCGATAATTTGAAAGCCGTTGGCGTTTTTCTCCTCGCCCGGCTCGATGGGTGAGAAACCGGGAGGCAACGCGTCTGACGCTCGCTCGACAAAACGAAACCGGACATCTCCCAGAGGGGTAGCGATCTCAAAGAAGCGGTACGGGCGGCCCTGGCCATCGGTGGTGGTCATCACATCCGAGGTCAGAGTGGCGTTGCGCTCGGTCAGGACATCTCGCGTCGCATCGGCATCACGCACCCTGAAGCTGACGACCCGCACCCCATCCGGGTGGCGCTTGAGCCAACGATCGGCGGATGCCCCGCGCTCCCGCGGAGCCACACAGATGCACTGCGCCTTGCCGGCGCCGAAGATGACGGCGTCCTCCCCCCGTCTCGCCGCCTCACGCTCGTCGAGCCGGGCGACCTCAGGCACGTCCATCATCTCGCTGTAGAACCTACGACTACGTTCTGCGTCAGCAACCACGAACTCGTAAGCGTCATATCCGACGATCCCGAGTCCGGAACCCTTACCGTTCTGCTCACCCATGTTTTGCCTCCTCGAAAAGAGATCCATAGCATAACAAAGCTAAGACTCGGTCGCGTTTCCCGCCAGAGAGGGGGTTCGTGAACAGGGAATCCTAGATACTCGATGCTCGATGCTCGATACCGGCACTGAATCGGCCCTCCTCCCCGGAAACGCTGTGCCGTCTTCAAAGACTGAAAAATCTGCCCGCAGATTACGTCACAGACCGCCCGGGTCTCTATCTGCGTCATCTGCGGGAAAACTCTGGATGAGAGGGTGATCAATCCTCCCGGCTTTCTTCACTCGCCAAGGCGAGCCCCATGACGGCGTTGACCGATCCTGCTAATGCGACGACGACGCCAGCCGGACCATCGAGGAAGCCGCGGCGAACGATGTAGGAGTATAAGAATGCCCACGTCGCGCGCACCGCCAGCAGTGGACCGGCAGCGCGACGCCCCTGGTCAACGTAGCGCCGGGCCTTGATGCGGTGATAGTCCATCCGAATGACCTCACCGAGGTCACGGTAGCTGTAATGGCTCAGGCTGCCCGGGAGGATTCGAACCGCACCAGTCGGTGTGACGGATTCGTGTATCGGCAGGCCGGAGAAGTCGTGGTGGCCGCGGTGAAAAAGACGCACCACCCAGTCTGGGTTCCAGTGGCCAAACCGGACCTCGCGCTGACCGACAAACGGCCTTCGCTTCAGGCGCCAGCACAGAGACGGATCCTCTCGATCCCAGTCAACGGCCTTCAACGCCGCGCAAGCTTCGTCATCGAGCACCTCGTCGGCATCGATCGACAGGATCCAGTCGTAGCGAGCTCGAACAATGGCGTGGCGCTTCTGCGGCCCATATCCATCAAACGGTCGTTCATACCAACTCGCCCCGTGCTCAAGGGCGATTTCGCGTGTACGGTCGGTGGATCCCGAGTCGAGGACTACGATCTCGCCGCAGCATCGAAGCGCTCCCAGCACACGATCGAGATACTCCTCGGCATCCTTGGTGATCAGAACTGCAGAAAGCGGCAGCAGCCCACTCAAATGGCCTCCGACGCCAGCGCGGCCGGCTGACCGAGGCCTTCGTATGCACCAAGGACCCCGGCTGCCATCGTGCTGGGAAACCACCGCTCACATCCACTCCGGTCAACCGCACCGAAATCTGCGCGGCGATTCGAATCCTGGAGCACCTCCACGACCGCATCGGCCAGAGTTGTGGCATCCGATACAGAAATTGCAACCCCGGCGCCATCGAGCACTTCGATGTTGCCCGGCAGGTCGGATGCGACAACCGGCGTAGCGAGCATCATCGCCTCTTTGATGACCGCACTCGAACCCTCGCCGTCGCAGCTCGGTGCGACGATCACCGTGCACAGATCCATCAAGGATGGCACGTCTCGCCGGAATCCGGTGAAGCGAAAGGCACCCCCGATTCCGCAGCGGTGGACTCGACGCTGAAAGCGCCCCCGCAGCCGTCCCTCGCCAATGCACAGAAAGACCGTATCGGGAACCGCCTCCAAGATCGAGGGGGCCGCAGCGATCAGCGCCTCGTGTCCCTTTTGCGGGACCAGGGCTCCAACCAACCCGACCACCGGTGAATCAACTCCGATGCCGAACTCTGACCTCAGTCGGTCAGCTGCGTTCTCGGTCGCCTGCTGTTGCAGATCCTCGATGTCAATGGCTGAAGGTACTATTCGGAGTTCGCCCACACCCACACCACGAAGTACCTCAGCGATCTCTGTACTGACGGCGATCCAGCGATCGACGTGGCGATATTTCCAGCGGCCGGACATTTCGCCGGTCGGTCGGTAGGCGATTCGGCGGTGGCACACCACCGCAAGCTGCGGATTGACGGAGCGCGCAACCGCCGCCAGCGCAACTGCATGCGAATCGTGAGCGTGTACGATTTGACACCGAAGCGTTCTCCGCCAGACTGCGAACACCGCCGGCGGATACCAAAGCCGCAAGATTGGGACGGGCTCCACCGGCAATCCGGCTTCTTTACAACGCAGATGGAGCGCGCCACCCCGGCGGGCCAGCAACCGGCTCCCGACACCCAGCCGATTCAGCTCTCGATGCAGGAGGAAGACCTGAAGCTGACCGCCGCGCCAGGTTCGAGAAGTGTCGATGTGGACCACTGAAGGCATCGCAAAGGACTATACCTGAAGGAATCGAGGACACGTGGTGGAAGCACGAGTCGAATACCGGAGTGTTGAGTTTTGAGTTAGCACGTAGAACCCACGGCGAACGTGGAGGGGTGGCATGGAACTCAAAACTCAAAACTAGGAACTCAAAACTAGGACGAGAGGTGGGATCTATCGATGTCGTTGAAAGTCCCCGGTGGTCAGCTCGTACTCGATGTCCCGCCACAATTCCTCGAGTGAACAACGCATGATGATCAAATCCTGCCACGTACCGTCCTGGTCGCGGACGTGCTCGGGGATCAGGAATTCCTCGTTGAATCCGAGCCGCCGGAGAATGCGGTGGGCGCCGACCTGGGGCCGCATCAGCCTCGCCACGACGCGATCGACGCGGCGCCTCGAGGCAAGATGGAAGAGCTCGCGCGCCATCACCGTGCCGAGGCCCACCCGCTGCCAGGATCGGGCGACGATCAGGCGAATCTCGGCAACATTGTCCCCCCAACCATGGCCCTGTATCTCGAGGGTTCCATCGGCGACGATTTCGTCGTTGTGAACCACCACGACCCGCTCAGTCCGCTGGCCATCGAGCTCGATGGTGCGCCGTTCGACAAGGTCCCGCCGGGTCACATCGGTGCGCAGGTAGACCCGGTCCTGGGGAGGCAGAGCACAGAAAAAAGCGTAGGAGCGCTCCACATCGTCCGGACGCATCCGTCGAATGGTAACCGCCTTCCCATCCTTGAGTGTCATCGTTTTCTCGATGGCGTCTGATCGATGCGCAGGTGCGGCGGATGCATCCATTGGAACCTCCTGTTGTGATAGCTGCAGCACCGGCGAGATCAAACACCGCGCTGCCTTCTCTGTTGGTATCGGCGGGTGGCCTTTCTTATAAGATGCGGCCCAGCGCCCGAAAACGCCAGGAATCGAGACGCAGGATCGAAACCATTTTTTCCATCGACTGGAAAAGCCGGGCGACTGTACGATGCATGTCATGGCCCCACGAAGGCTCGATCCCCGACTCGCCGCGACTCTGTGGATCGGGCTGATCTACGTCAGCATCCCGTTTGTAAGGAGGGCACGCGAGGCATTTGCAGCCCGCTGGCCGGCAGAGGTCATAGCCTATGCAGTCATCGCGGCGGTGCTCGGCACTGCGGTGACAGCCATCTTCATCCTGCGAAGGCGTCAGCCACAAATCGGCAGAGCCGACCTCCTGTGGCTGCTCGGTGTGGTAGCCGTCATCGTCTTCTGGACACGTCGTCTGATGGGTCAGCCTGAAGAGGCCGTTCACTTTCTCGAGTACGGGGTCCTCGGCATTCTGCTCTATCGAGCCTTCGAGGACCGTGTACCGGACCAGACCGTCTATGTGGCCGTGACCCTGGCCGGTCTTCTCGTCGGAACCGTTGACGAGATCATCCAGTGGCTGGTCCCTGGCCGCTTCTGGGATTTCCGCGACATCATCCTCAACGGCGGCGCAGTGGCGCTGGTCCAGATCGCGATCTGGCGATTGTTCAAACGACAACCCGAGAACATCCGCCGGTCATCTCTGCGCTTGTCGTGCCGTCTTGCTGCAGCCCAGGTCCTTCTCCTCACGCTCTGCATGGCGGCCACTCCACAGCGGTTGAATCGCATGGCGGACCACGTCCCATTGCCTGACCGACTGGCAACCGGTGTCGACGCGATCTGCGAGTACGGATTCCGCCACTCTGCCGACGATCGAACCCTCTTTCGTTCGCGCCTCTCTTCGGCCGAACTCCTGCAGTCCGACCGCAACCGCGCTCCAGCCCTGGCTCGCGATCTCGATGCATCGCGAGGGGGTGGCGATCTCACGCAGCCCAGCATTTCCCCGGCCCGTGACCCGTTCGCCTACGAAATCCGGATCCACGTCTTTGCCCGAAATCGGAATCTTCACAAGGCCCTCGTTCGCGAACCAGGATCTTCCGGCCATCTCCGGCACATGACAGCCGCATGGCGCGAGAACCTGATCCTCGAAAATTTCTTCGGCAGCACCCTCGAACAGTCGACTTTCCGGTGGGGGCCCCGCCGAAGGAAAGAGACCGAAGCCGCCCAGAATCCTGACGAATTCTTCGTCAGCCGGGTTGGGGCACACCTCATCACTGAGGTGAGCGAGGGTCAGCTCAGGGCCCTGATGCTGGCCCTATTCGCAGCTCTTGCCGCCTGCGACATGTTCGGCGCTACTCGGTTTCGGCCGGGATCTCCGCCGGACTGAAGAGGTCGAATCCTGGGTCGAACTGGGCCAGGAACTCGATGCTGAAAAGCCGATAGGTGACATAGAACGGGAGCAGAATGACTGTCCCGACATACGGCAGGACAGCGATGCAGCAGGTGAGCACGCAGATCAGCGCGAAAATGCAGAGAAAAGCGAAGACCAGTGCCAGCACGAGGAGGGCGTAAAGCACGAACTGCCAGGGACGTGTTTTGAGCCAGGGCAGGAAGTAGCTCCAGGCTTCGGTCGCCTTGATATCAAACTTGTACATGATCGGGATCACGAACGCCTCGAGCATCAGCGCGACGAAGGCCGCCACGAATCCGAAGCAGATCATGATGATGACCCCGAAAACCATCGCTGCATACGACAGACCGGAGAGGGCATCGGAGAATGACAGGGTTGCCGCCGGCGCGAAGAAAAGCATCAGCAGCACCAGCGCCACCAGCCCGCAGGCGACGATGAACCCGAGTCGCCACAGGAA
>RCNF010002152.1_pt1 | contig 10529 bp, 9 predicted proteins | sample 2041311 | NCBI WGS metagenome assembly RCNF01 (sample SAMN09708228, study PRJNA481090) | Marine sediment metagenome, whole genome shotgun sequencing project. | biome: marine sediment; feature: ocean; material: sediment; isolation source: Sewage treatment plant 2 marine sediment (STP2) ... | reverse complement strand
TTTATTCAGCTCGCCATGCAACTCCAGAACCGATTCAGCAAAACCGTTCCAGGTTTGTACATGCGTTTTGTCTTCTTTTACCGCTTCAGGAACCAGGGCGATCATAGAAAGCGTAAAGGCCACGCCTACGGTGCCAATAAGCATCCACGGCGCTGTATCATAGCGATCATCCAGCCAACGTCCTAAAAAAGTAGCTAACAAAAAAGCCTGCTGAAAAGCAGGCTTTTTTGTAGTGAATTTATGAGGTTTTACACATCTATAGTTTACACATCAGCACTGTGATAAATATTCTGAACATCATCGTTATCATTGAGCAATAATAATAATTGTTCAAACTGTTCAACATCGTCTCCGGCTAATGGAGATAAGTTTTGCGCGAGGTATTGAATTTCATCAACTTCAAACTCTACGCCAAGAGGTTCTAAAGCCTGTTTCGCTTTGAAGTATTCCGTACTCGGGGCAAACACAGAAATCATCCCATCTTCATTTTCAATATCAGTTACATCGACATCTGCTTCCATTAATGCATCTAGTGCAGCTTCTTCATCATCACCTTTGTAGACAAAAATAGCAGCGTGATCGAATAGGTGCTTAACAGTGCCTGGTGTACCTAGTTTACATTTAGTTTTGGTAAAACATTGGCGAACATCACCAAAAGTGCGATTTGGGTTATCGGTAAGGCACTCAACAAGTACCATGCTGCCACCAGGACCGAAACCTTCATAAAGAGCAGGAGAGAAGTCTTCTCCACCGCCACCTTTAGCTTTATCGATGGCTTTATCGATGACGTGAGTGGGAACCTGGTCTTTCTTCGCTCGTTCGATCAAACTTCGAAGTGATAGATTGCCATCAGGGTCAGAACCGCCAGCTTTTGCACAAACGTAAATCTCACGCCCGTATTTACTGTAAACCTTAGCCTTCATATCTGAAGTCTTGGCCATTGAATCTTTGCGGTTCTGGTAGGCTCTGCCCATTACAATCACTCGGTTAAATTAAAGATGCAAATCTTACAGATAACTCACCATGATGTGAAGTCAGACATGCATTAGTATTATCCTGTATCAATAAAAAGTGCCTTAGCCGAATCGCAGCGAAGACAACGTTGGAACATAGTGACGACGACCCGCAGGGTGAGGTTTTCATTGATGCCAATAAAAACCTCATAAAAGTAGGGGGTGCTTAAAGGAATTGATTAGAGGTGACTTATTTAAATACTACTTCACGCAATTGACTTATTTGATCACGCACAGCCGCCGCTTCTTCAAATTCGAGATCTTTGGCGTGCTTGAACATTTTCTTTTCTAATTTAATGATTTCTTTCGCTGCTTTATCCGGTGCCATAGCGGCATAATTTGCAGCTTTGTCTGCTACCTTGTCGAGTTTCTTACTAGCGCGTCCACGCATTGAGCTACCGTATGCACCTTCCATGATATCCGTAACCTTCTTCGCAATACTGGTTGGGGTAATGCCATGTTTTTTATTGTGTTCAATCTGTAAGTTTCGACGACGATCAGTTTCATCAATGGCGGCTTGCATCGATTTAGTTACTCTGTCCCCATAGAGGATCGCTCTTCCTTCAGAGTTTCTAGCAGCACGTCCGATGGTCTGGATTAAAGATCGTTCAGATCTTAAGAAACCTTCCTTATCAGCATCTAGAATTGCCACTAGACTTACTTCAGGCATATCTAAACCTTCACGAAGTAAATTTATACCTACCAAAGCATCAAATTCACCTAAGCGTAAATCGCGGATGATTTCGACACGTTCAACAGTATCAATATCAGAGTGCAAATAACGAACTCGTTGACCATGATCCATCAGGTAATCGGTTAAATCTTCAGCCATTCGTTTAGTCAAGGTTGTGATTAACACACGTTCGTTTTTAGCTGCGCGAACACTGATCTCTGACATGACATCATCAACCTGAGTCACAACCGGTCTGATTTCTATGGTTGGATCAAGCAAGCCTGTGGGACGCACGACTTGTTCTGCTACATTGTCACTATGCTCTTGTTCATAGTTACCGGGAGTAGCAGATACATGAATCACTTGTGGTACGAGTTTTTCAAATTCATCAAAACGCAGTGGGCGGTTATCTAACGCAGAAGGCAATCTAAAACCGTATTCAACTAGATTGGTTTTACGAGAAAAATCTCCCTTATACATAGCACCGATTTGTGGAACGGTGGCGTGAGACTCATCGATAATGACCAATGCTTCATCGGGCAGGTAATCTAATAAACAGGGTGGTGGTGCACCTGGAGGTCGGCCCGATAAATAACGTGAGTAGTTTTCTATGCCTGAGCAGTAACCAACTTCTACGATCATTTCGATATCGTACCGCGTTCGTTCTTGCAGTCGCTGTGCTTCCACTAATCGATTCGCAGCATAGAGAACTTCGAGACGATCCTTTAATTCGACTTTAATTTTTTCAACAGCTGCCAGCATGATTTCTCTGGGTGTTACGTAGTGGCTTTTAGGGTAGACAGTCAGCCTAGGTACTTTACGTAAAACTTCACCCGTTAACGGATCGAAGTAACTCAGTGTTTCTACTTCATCATCAAATAATTCAATGCGTACTGCTTCAATATCAGAGTCAGCTGGGTAGATATCTATCACATCGCCACGTACACGGTAGGTGCCACGAGATAGTTCTAGATCATTACGGGTGTACTGTATCTCAGTAAGGCGATGAAGAATTGTTCTCTGATCCGTTTTGTCTCCACGATCAAGGTGCAACATCATCTTCATGTAGGATTCTGGATCACCTAAACCGTAAATAGCAGAAACTGTGGCAACGATGATGGTGTCTTTTCTTTCCAACATCGCTTTGGTCGCAGACAAACGCATTTGTTCAATGTGTTCATTTATTGACGCATCTTTCTCAATGTAGATATCAGAGGCAGGCACATAGGCTTCTGGTTGATAGTAGTCATAATACGAAACAAAATATTCCACAGAGTTATCGGGGAAGAACTCTTTCATCTCTCCGTATAATTGAGCGGCGAGGGTTTTATTATGCGCCATGATGATTGTTGGGCGTTGTGTTTGCGCAATAATATTCGCCATGGTAAAGGTTTTACCTGAGCCCGTAACACCGAGTAATGTCTGATGCATCAAACCATCATTAAGCCCTTCGACTAAAGATTTAATCGCGGTAGGTTGATCTCCGGCGGGCTCATATTGGGTTTCTAAATTAAATTTCGTTTGCATACAGATTCTTGTTTACTCATTTGTAGGAAAGAGTATATTTCAAACTATTCTTGATTCGGAAAATTTTTCATGACAATACAATTATCCGACCGCGTACAGCGTGTCAAACCTTCCCCAACATTGGCAATGAGCGCACTCGCTCAAAAGATGAAAGCAGAGGGTAAAGATGTCATTAATCTTGGTGTTGGCGAACCCGATTTTGCCACACCTGATCATATTAAAGCAGCTGGTATTGCAGCAATCAATAATAATAAAACAGGGTATACCGCAGTTGATGGTATCCCTGAACTGAAACTGGCGATTATCAGTAAATTTAAAAATGATAATCAGCTGGAGTATGTAGCTGATCAAATCCTTGTTTCTTGTGGTGGTAAGCAGAGTTTTTCTAATCTTTGTCAGGCATTTTTAAATGATGGTGATGAAGTAATAATTCCAGCACCGTATTGGGTTTCATACCCAGATATGGTCCTACTTGCTGGTGGAGAACCAGTAATTGTAGAAGCAGGGCAGGAACATCGCTTTAAGTTAACGCCTGAATTACTAGAAGGCGCTATCACTGATAAAACCCGTCTTTTTGTTATTAATAGCCCATCAAACCCAACAGGCGTTAATTATTCTTTTGAAGAATTAGCGGCTTTGGGTAAAGTACTTTTAAAATACCCAAATATTATTGTTGCTACTGATGATATGTACGAGCATATCCTATTCAACAATGTACAGTTTTCTAATATTTTAAACGCAACTCCTGAATTATACGATCGCTGTATTGTACTCAATGGGGTTTCTAAAGCATATGCGATGACAGGTTGGAGAATCGGTTACGCTGCTGGTCCTGCTGATCTCATTAAGGGTATGAAGAAAATTCAGGGACAGAGTACGTCTAATCCAACGTCTATTTCACAATATGCATCGGTAGCAGCATTGAATAGCAGTCAAGAATGCATTAAGCCGATGCTTGCCGCATTTAAAGAACGTCATGATTTTGTGGTTAGATCATTGAATGCCATCGATGGTATCGAGTGCTTAGAGTCAGATGGAACGTTTTATTGTTTTCCAGATGTTAGTGGTTTAATTGAACGCTTGGATGGTGTCTCAAATTCAGCTGAGTTATCAGAGCGTTTATTGAGTGACAAAGAAGTTGCTCTCGTTCCAGGAAGTGCATTTGGTTTAGAAGGACATATCAGGCTGTCTTTTGCGACTAGTATGGAAAACCTTGAGAAGGCAATCGAGCGCATTGCTTCTTTGTAATTAAGTTATATTTATATAAAACCCCCTGAAAGTAGGGGGGTGACTTTTTATCATTTAGTTTAGTATTTAGTTAACTAGAAACACCATACTTGATTCGATAATTACTAACTTTATCGAGTAATGCAGGATCTTCAGCTGTTTCTTGAATATGCTGAATCACATTATCAAGACCGATAATTTTAATTACTTTTATTCCGTAGCTTTCTTCCACTTCTTGTACTGCAGATAATTCACCTGTGCCACGTTCTTGTCTATCTAAGGATATGCAAATACCTGCGAGTTCTGCATTATGAGCTTGAACGATGTCAGCTGCTTCTCGACAGGCTGTACCTGCACTGATGACATCGTCAACAATTAAGACTTTTCCTGATAATGGTGCACCAACAATAATGCCACCTTCACCATGATCCTTTGCTTCTTTACGGTTGTAGGCGTAAGGGAGGTCAACCCCATGTTTTTCATATAAGGTTGCGCTCACAACAGCTACAAGTGGGATACCTTTGTAAGCAGGGCCGAAAAGCATATCAAACTCTAAACCAGAATCGACGATCGCTTGTGCATAATAATCTCCAAGTTTTGCTAAAGATGAACCTGTTTGAAACAAACCGAAGTTAAAAAAATACGGACTTAAGCGACCAGACTTAAGTGTAAATTCACCAAACTTAAGTACATCATTGGCAATGGCAAAATCGAGAAATTCTTGTTGATAATTTTTCATGCTATTTAAAGAGTTATTTAAAAAGGCTAAGTATAGCTAAGCTTGGCCCTTAAGCGAATGTTTCGTTCGTCGGGAACTTATCAAGTTACTTAGTGGATATGATAGAGTGGTTTCATATAATTAAAATAAATGAATAGTAAGTATAAAGGTAAATAAAAAAATGAAAAAGATTGTTGTTCTAGGTTCTGTTCTCTTGATAGCACTATCTGCCCAAGCTGGTTTATATAGATGGGTTGATGACGCTGGTAATGTGCATTTCTCAGATAAGGTTCCTGCAGCGGCTTCAAAAAATTCCCATTCAGAGTTGAATAAAACAGGTGATGTGACTAAAACTGTTGATCCGTCTTCAATTCAGGGTGAGAAAGAGCTAAAAGAACTTGCCGCTAAAGAACAAGAAAAACGAGATGAGATTCAACGAATTAAACAAGAAGCCTTAGATGTCGTTTATAAAAGAGACGACTATTTATTATCTACTTATGAAAACAAAGATGAGTTAACACATTCATTTGTAAGTAAAATAAAGATGCTAGAAGGAAACTCTAAAATCCTTGAAGCACAAAACAGTGTATTAAATAAAAAAGTAGTAAAGTTAGAACAGAAAGTATCTACAACAACACATAAAGATACGCTTAATACTATTGCTAGCAAAATTGTAAATATTAACAAAACAATAGTGCAATATAAGCAAGCTTTACAAGAAAATGAAACTCAAATTGCTCAGCTCAGCTCTAACTATAAAACAGATCTGGCTAGATTTTTAGAGCTAACTAAGTAATTTCTGTTCATTCAATAAAAATAATAATGAGAATGTTTAAACAAAAATATATTATAGCGATTATGTGCTTATACCTACCAGTAGAAGCTGCATATTATCGCTGGACTGATGATGATGGTAAAACCCATTATTCTTACAGTGTGCCTGCTTCTAAATCACAATTAGGTTACGTTGAAATAAGCAAACAAGGCTTTGAAACGAAAAAAGTGATCTCTGCTAAGAAAAAGAGACAGATTAAAGAACTTGCTGATTTACGCGCAATGAGAAAGAAGCAAACTGATAAAGATAACAAAATTAAAGAATTTCAAGCTACCGAAGACAATTTATTATTATCAGTGTTTAGCACTGAACAAGAATTAGTGAAAGCTTATAACAGCAAACTACAACTCGCCCAAGTTACCATTGATTTGCTAAAAGGCAGGCATAAAAAGCAGTCTATAAAACTTGAGATTCTAGAACAAAAACACGAAAAAATAATAGATATCAAACATAAACAAGGTTTAGAAAAACAAATTGATGTTGTTTTAGATAACTTAAAAGTTTATCAACAAGCCATTACAGAAAACTTGATTGAAAAGGACAAAGTTAAAGGTGAATTTAAAACGACTTTAGCTAGATTTCAGAAGCTAGTGATTAAACCAGCTTTTGAATAATCTAATTTCTTGTAAATAGTTAGCTAGTCTATGTATTTAGCAAGAACGCCTTGTAGTACTTCTTTCTCCAGTCTTGCGCCAAATGTAGCGACAGTTCTTGCTGCAGATTCACTTGCAAGCATACCAGCATCTCTATCGCTCATTCCTTGTGTGAGACCATACATTAAAGCGCCTGCAAACATGTCTCCGGCACCATTGGTATCTATTGCAGTTACTTTACTGGCTTCGATATCGATTGTTTTATCTTTCGAGATTATTTTCGCGCCTTTGCTTCCAAGGGTAACTACTATTTTTTCTGCTATATTTTTTAAATCTGAAATTGCATCGTTTAAATTAGCTTGATCAGTAAACGTACATGCCTCTTCTTCATTGCAGAAAAGTACATCAACGCCATCACCAATAATTTCACTCACACCTTCTTTAAAGTAGGTAACCATTGCAGGATCAGAAAAAGTGAATGCAGTTTTTACATTATTTTGCTTTGCGATATTACGTGCTTCAATTGCTGCGTTGCGAGATACATCAGAAGTAACAAGGTAACCTTCAATGTACAAGTATTCTGAATTGATTAAATCATCAATATGCAAGTCATCTACAGAGAAATCTGATGTGATTCCAAGATAGGTATTCATGGTTCTTTCTGCATCATCAGTGACCATCACTAAGCATTTACCAGTGATACCATCACCTTTAATTTGATCTAGCTTAGTAGTAACCCCAGCTACGGCTAAATCTTTCATATAAAAATCACCAGTTTCATCATCGGCAACTTTACATGCATAAAAAGTGTTTCCACCTAGCTGACTTATAGCAACGATTGTATTAGCAGCGGATCCTCCACCAGCTCTTTTTTTAAGGCCAAAGTTTTCTTTCAGTTTAGCTAACAACGTGATTAATTGATCTTCTTCAATTAGCGTCATTAAACCTTTTTCAATGCCATTTTGAGAAAGAAAAGAATCGCTCACTTCAAATTCTTTGTCGACTAATGCATTGCCAATGCCATAAACATGGTATTTCATAGGAATCATCTCTTAATATAAATTTAATATTTGGCGCGTAATTTAACAGATTTTCGCAAAAACAAATACTTGAATTACGCTACAATAGCCTCATTATGTTTTATTAGAAATCTGGAGAAATTTTAACCTATATGAATTACAAACACATCGAAATACCTGAGTCAGGAACAAAGATAACTACAAATAGTGACTTCTCATTGAATGTTCCGGATATGCCCATTATTCCTTACATCGAAGGGGATGGTATTGGTATTGATATCACTCCAGTTATGAAAAAAGTGATAAATGCTGCTGTAGAAAAATCATATGGCGGGTCAAAAGAGATCCAGTGGATGGAAATTTTTGCTGGAGAGAAAGCCACAAAAGTTTATGGTGCTGATGTGTGGATGCCTGATGAGACTATGCACGCAATTAAAGATTTTGTGGTTTCTTTAAAAGGACCTCTTACCACACCGGTTGGTGGTGGTATTCGTTCGCTTAATGTAACACTTAGACAAGAATTAGATTTATATAATTGCCTTCGTCCAATACGTTATTACGAAGGAACACCAAGTCCAGTTCGCGAACCTGAAAAAACAGACATGGTGATTTTTAGAGAAAACTCTGAAGATATTTATGCAGGCATTGAATGGGAAAGTGGTACTGAAGAAGCTAAAAAAGTTATCGACTTTCTACAAAATGAGATGGGTGTCACTAAAATTCGTTTCCCCGAAACATCAGGTATTGGCGTTAAACCTGTTTCTAAGGAAGGCACTGAGAGACTAGTACGTAAAGCTTTGCAATATACAATTGATAATGACAAACCAAGCCTAACCTTAGTCCATAAGGGTAATATCATGAAGTTCACTGAAGGTGGCTTCAAGAAATGGGGATATGAATTAGCGAAAAATGAGTTTGGCGCTACTGAATTAAATGGTGGTCCATGGCTTTCATTCAATAACCCAAATACAGGCAATGAAATCATCATTAAAGATGTTATTGCTGATGCCTTCTTGCAAAATATTTTGTTACACCCAGAGGATTACGATGTTATCGCAACGCTTAATTTAAATGGTGATTACATCTCTGACGCATTAGCTGCGCAGGTTGGTGGTATCGGTATTGCACCTGGTGCAAATATGTCAGATACGATTGCATTATTTGAAGCCACACATGGAACTGCCCCACCAATAGCTGGTCTTAATAAAGCAAACCCAGGTTCTCTTATTTTATCCGCTGAAATGATGTTACGTCACATTGGCTGGAAAGAAGCTGCTGATTTAATTGTCAAAGCTTTATCTGGCGCAATAGCTGCTAAAAAAGTAACTTTTGACTTTTCTTCACAGATGGAAGATGCGACAGAGGTTAGTTGTTCTGAGTTTGGTGATCATATGATTTCTCATATGTAGTTTCTTATAAAATAAGATGAGAGCGCAAGAGAATTATAAAATGTCAGTTAAACAGTTAATTAATCAGTATAAAAATACCAAAAACATAATAGTAAACCATTCAGATGACGATATTGACCATGAGTCAGGTTTGGTGGTGCAAGAATCCCGCCCAGAAGTAGCCGAACCAAAACGTTATATGGTTATACTAGTAAATGATGATTTTACACCAATGGAATTTGTAGTAGAAATACTAAGGCAGATCTTCAACTTAGATGAAGAAGCTGCCACACGTATCATGCTCAATGTCCATACAAAAGGTAAAGGTGTTTGTGGTGTCTATTCTAAAGATATTGCAGAAACCAAAGTCGTCATGGTAAATGAGTTTGCAAGAGAGCATGAACACCCATTGTTGTGCACTATGGAGCAAGCTTAGTGGTAACAAGTGTAGTTGTAAGAAGGGCTAATGTAAGGAGATACAGATGTTAAGTACTGAAGTTGAATATTCTATTAATAAATTATTCAGGGATGCTAGAGATAAGCACCATGAATTTGTAACAGTGGAACATCTATTATTATCAATGACTACCAATCCTTCTGCTGGAAAAGCATTGAGGGCTTGCGGTATAGATATCCCCGTTTTACAAACTGAATTAGAAAGCTATATTGAAGAGAGCACCCCCCTACTTACAGAGGAAGATAAGCGCGAAACGCAACCTACATTAGGGTTTCAACGTGTAATTCAACGAGCTGTATACCATGTTCAGGCAACAGGTAAGGGTGAAGTTAGCGGAGAGAATATCTTAGTCGCTATATTTGGCGAGCCAGAATCACATGCTGTTTATTATTTGGCCAGACAAGATATGTCTCGCCTAGATTTGGTGAATTATGTTTCGCACGATATCCGTAAAGATGAAGCGATGCTGTCTGACTTTAGTTTGGATGAGGCAAATAGTTCATCAGATGATGCTGAACTAAATCAAGGTCAAGATCAGGAACCAGAAGAGGCACAAGAAAGTCCTTTAGAAAAGTTTGCGACTAATCTAAATCAACAAGCTATAGAAGGGAAAATAGATCCTCTAATTGGCCGTGAATTAGAAGTAGAAAGGACTGTGCAAGTACTCTGTCGTCGTAGGAAAAACAACCCGCTTCTTGTTGGTGAATCAGGCGTTGGTAAAACGGCAATAGCAGAAGGCTTAGCAAAACGTATAGTTGATAAAGAAGTCCCTGAAGTATTAGAAGAAGCTGTTATTTATTCCTTAGACTTGGGAGCTATAGTAGCAGGCACTAAATACAGGGGAGATTTTGAAAAGCGCCTAAAAGGTGTCCTTAATCAAATAAAAACTGAAGAGCATGCAATTCTGTTTATCGATGAAATACATATCATGATAGGAGCTGGTGCTACTTCTGGTGGCACTATGGACGCATCTAATTTACTGAAGCCTATGTTGGCTACTGGCGAACTTAAGTGTATTGGTTCTACTACCTTTCAGGAATACCACAGTATTTTTGAAAAAGAGAGAGCACTTTCAAGAC
>RCNF010002149.1_pt1 | contig 10535 bp, 7 predicted proteins | sample 2041311 | NCBI WGS metagenome assembly RCNF01 (sample SAMN09708228, study PRJNA481090) | Marine sediment metagenome, whole genome shotgun sequencing project. | biome: marine sediment; feature: ocean; material: sediment; isolation source: Sewage treatment plant 2 marine sediment (STP2) ... | reverse complement strand
ATATTATGCTTTTTAGCTCTTTTTAAGGCAAATGAGCCAGATTCATTGCTGAATACAAGAGCTATATTACCACCAAGGTCTCCGTCAGTATTAAAATCAATAAGAGCCTGGAGATTGGATCCGAAACCTGAAGCAAATACTGCAATTTTTTTTCTCATCATCTCCCTCAAGATCCTATCTTAGAGCCTACTTCACATATACTTTCCCGGTACCGCCGGTTACTTCACCAAGAAGTATTATGTCCTCACCTCTGGTCCTGACACATTCCCTTAAGTCATCGATACTGGAAGGGCTTATGACCATTACCATGCCTATCCCCATATTGAATACATGAAACATCTCTTCTTCAGAAATATTTCCCATATCCTTAAGCGCCGTAAAAACTGGAGGGACTTCCCATCTATCCTTATATATGACAGCATCCATGCTTTTGGGGATTATACGGTCTATATTATCGTAAAATCCTCCTCCGGTTATATTGGCGATCCCTTTTACTTCTATTTTATCATTATCAAAGATCTCTTCAGTTGTCGGGGAATATAATCTTGTAGGAGCAAGGAGCAAACTTTTAAGTTTTTTGCCCTCTGCCCATTCCGGCTTGCTCTCAAGATCAAGCCTTTTAGCCTCAACTATTTTCCTGACAAGTGAAAATCCATTGGAATGAAGGCCTGAAGATGCAAGCCCTACTACTATATCTCCCTTACTTACCAGAGAGGGTTTTAATATGCTGTCCCTTTCGACTATACCCACTGCAAATCCTGCAAGGTCCACCTCATTATCAGCATACATATCAGGCATCTCTGCGGTTTCTCCGCCCAGAAGAGCTGTGCTGCAATATTTGCAGGCATTCGCCACTGATGTAATAATGGAACTTATCTTTTCCTGATCTATCCTGCCGCATGCAATATAATCCAGGAAGAACAGCGGTTTGGCCCCGCAGCAGATCAGGTCATTTATACTCATTGCCACAAGGTCCTGGCCCACGCCATCATAGATGCCTGTTTGCCTGGCAAGTATCAGCTTTGTACCTACTCCATCCGTGGAGGATGTAAGCACAGGATCTTTATATTTGTCTGCATCAAGATTGAAAAGGCCGCAAAATGAAGAAAGATCACTTAGAACATTTTTATTATGTGTTGACTTGATTGTTTTCTTTAGGCCGGACAGCATGCTATTGGCTTTTCCGATATCCACCCCGGAATCCTTATAGGTGAACCCGCTATTTTTGGAATCATTATTCTCAGGCATTGGAAGAGATCTTTTCCTCCTTGTCCAATGAAAATTTGTCATAATCAAGGTTCTCCTGGCTCTGGACCGGATAATCCCCATTAAAGCATGCAAAACAGAATTTGTCCCTGGATTCCCCTATGGCCCTTTCCAGCCCGTCTATGCTCAGATATCTCAAACTGTCAATACCTAGAAATCTTCTTATATCTTCAACTGTCTTATGATTGGCAATGAATTCTTTTTTTGTAGCCATGTCTATTCCATAATAACAGGGAAATAGTAGCGGTGGTGAGCTTATCCTCATATGTACCTCTCTTGCTCCTGATCTATACAGCATCTTTACTATCTTTCTTGAGGTGTTTCCCCTTACTATGGAATCATCAACGACTACTACCCTTTTATCTTTTATTATTTCTTTGAGTGGATTCAGTTTCAGTCTTACACTTATTTCCCTTACTGCCTGGTCAGGCTGGATAAATGTCCTTCCTATATACCTGTTTTTTATAAAACCTTCTGCATATGGTATCTTTGAAGCAGCAGAGTATCCGATCGCTGCCGGGGTTCCTGAATCGGGAACGGATATAACAATATCAGCATCCACCAGAGATTCTCTTGCAAGCTGCTTACCCATCCTGTGCCTGACCTTAAACATGTTCTTATCATGTATATAGCTGTCAGGACGTGCAAAATATATGAGTTCAAAAACGCACATGGATGTCCTGTCAACCGGAATAAGCATCTGTGACCTGATTCCGTCCTTATCGATAACGATTATCTCTCCCGGGTCCACTTCCCTGATAAATCTGGCATCTACTATGTCCAGGGCGCATGTCTCAGAAGCTATGACATAATTTCCATCAAGGCTTCCAAGCACCAGCGGCCGGAATCCGTGAGGATCCCTTATTCCAAACAGTTTATCTTTCGTAAGTATCAGTAGGGAATATGAACCTTTGAGCTTGGAAGTCGCTTCTTTTATCGCTTCTTCTATATTTTCGCAGGAAGAACCTTCAATAAGGGATGCTATGACCTCTGTATCGGTTGTTGTCTCGAATTTGATCCCCTGTGCAGCTTGTTTTTTTCTCAGCTCGCTTACATTAATAAGGTTTCCATTATGGGCCACAGCAAAGCTTTCATTCTTAAACATCCTGTATATCGGCTGGGAGTTTTCCCAGACGTTTTTACCTCTTGTGGAATAGCGGGTATGGCCGATTCCTATGTATCCCATAAGAGGTACAATATTTTGTTCATTGAAAACCTGGGCAACAAGTCCAAGGTCTTTAAAGACTAGAATATCGTCTCCATCAGATACAGCTATGCCGGCACTTTCCTGTCCGCGGTGCTGAAGTGCCTGGAGACCGTAAAATATAATATCTGCTACTTTTTTTTCAGGTGCATAGATCCCGAAAACACCGCATTCATCTTTTATCCGTTCCCCTGGTATAAACACTTTTGCATCTGTGCTATTGGTTTTTTTATCAATATTTATATTTACCATTTTTCCCTATTTCGCGCCTATCTACTATATGATCAAACAAGACTTTCAAATACAACTCTATTCTAATCTATTATCCAGTGCACTCCAATAAAAACCGAAATAATATTATATCAAATATATAATATTGGTAAATCCAGTTCCCTTATATTTTTCAAATACGCCCCATCAATGGTCGTCGCACCATTTCCTGGCATTCTGGAACATCTTTAGCCAGGGTGAGGCTTCAAGCTTTCCTTTCCAGTCCCCGGGCATCCAGGGCCACTGCCAGTCCAGAAATGCTCTTTCGGGATGAGGCATCATAGCAAGATGCCTGCCGTCAGGTGAACATAATGAAGATACTCCTTCCGGGGAACTATTGGGATTAAAAGGATATTTTTCAGTGGGAATTCCCTTATCATCCAAAAATGTTGTCGGAACCAGTCCCTTAATTTTGATCTTTTCAAAAATATCGCTGTCCGGACAATTAAAGAAACCTTCACCGTGATTTATCCATACTCCGAGCCTGGAACCTTCCATACCTTCAAGCATTATTGAAGGGCTGCTGTTTATTGCTACTGTGACCCACCTGGATTCTAACCTTCCGGAAGGATTAGCTATAAACCTTGGCTGTTTTACTTCTTCGAGCCCCTTCCATGGCACCCAGCCTAAAAGGGCCATCAGCTGACATCCATTACAGACTCCCAGGGAGAATGTGCCGGATCTCTCGTAAAATCTGTCGAACATACTTTTAAGTCCTGGATTAAATCTTATGGTGCCGGCCCAGCCTTTTGCACTGTCAAGGACATCAGCATATGAAAAACCGCCTACAAATACCGCACCCCTGAAATCATCAAGTGTCACTGCACCTGATAATAGGTCGGTCATCGCCACATCCCATACTTCAAAGCCGGCCATATAAAATGCTGAGGCCATTTCCCTGTCTCCATTACTGCCTTCCTCGCGGAGTATAGCTACCTTTGGCTTATCTTTTTGTTTCAGGATCTCCTCAGAAGTGCTGACAGGCGTAAAACTCAGCCTGTATTCAGGATTATTCCTCTTATGTGAAGCAGCCTGCTCTATGGCAAGTCCCGGATCCATCTGCTGCTTTTCGAGTTTATCACTTATCTCTTCCCACCAGCACAGAAGTGTGCCGGTATCTTTCTCGACAACAGTCTTATCTTCTGACCTGATTATGATCTTTCTGTCTTCCGATGTATCTCCAAGCGGTATGAGTCTGGTCCCGTGATCTGATAGCACTCCAACTATCTCTTTCTCATTGCCCGGGCTGTATTCTATTACAAGTCCAGGCTCTTCGGAAAAGAGCTGGCTGATAATACTGTCACTTGATACAGGGAGATCTATTTTAATTCCACAATTTCCCGACATGGCCATTTCTATAATAGTGGTAATAAGACCTCCGTCACTTCTGTCGTGCCCGGAAAGTACAAGACCTCTTTCAATAAGTTTCTGGACAGCATTAAAGGCACTGGCAAGTCTTAGGGGATCATCTACATCAGGAGAGACTCCTCCGAGTTCCCCAAGTGCCTGGGCCAGCGCGGAACCTCCCATACGGTTTTTACCGTCTGAGATATCTATCAATGCCAGCTTGCTTCTACCTGGCATTTTTATATCAGGAGTTATTATTTTCCTTATATCCGGAACGCTTGCGTAAGCGGATATGACTACTTCATTGGGAGCCTTCACTATCTCGTCTTTTACCTGTGCAGCCATAGACACGCTGTCCTTGCCTCCATCAGCTGCGATCCCGAGATCCTTCATCATGCTGCTAATGGCTCTTGCTGCTTTTAGAAGTTCAGCTCCTTCTCCGGGGAGTTTTGCCGGCCACATCCAGTTCACCGAACATTTAATATCTTCAAGGCTGCTTATCTTTGCCCATACCATATTTGTGAGTGCTTCCGCAACTGACATCCTTGCACCTGCGGCGGCGTCCACCATTATCTTTAGCGGCTGCTCCCCTATTGAGATCGCAGCGCCGGTATGGCCAAAATGGCTCTGTGCGGTAACTGCTACATCGGATACAGGAAGCTGCAATGGCCCGCAGCATTGCTGACGGGCGATAAGACCGGTAACGCTCCTGTCGACTTTTCGCACAAGAAACCCCTTGGAACCTACGGAAGGAAGCTTAAATACCATCCTCAAGGCATCTTCTACGGAAAGATCCCGGGCAATATCAAGTTTTATTAAGGGTTTTTCAATGCTTTCAAGCTCGAATGTCTTCTGCGGTATATCTAAAAGTATCTGTCCAAGATCAAGGTCAACAGGAATAGTGCCGTCATCTTTGTCATGGACCACTATTCTTCCGTCTCCGGTTATCTCTCCAAGGCTTTCGAGGTTTACCTTTTCCCTGTCACATATGGACTGGAGAAGATCAAGTTTCCCCGCGGGGATAAGGAATGCATTTCTTTCCTGGTATTCTGCGCTCCATATCTCAAGGACTGACATCGTCCGGTCCCCGAGCTCTATATTCCTTATCTCTATTCTTCCGCCTGCTGGTTCGACTATTTCCGTCAGCACATTACAAGGGCCGCCTGCCCCCTGGTCATGAACACTTAATATGGGATTCTCGTCACCCATTTCAATACATGCCCTGATAACACGGTTAAGTTTTTGTTCCATCTGGGCATTACCCCTCTGGACAGCATTAAAATCCAGTTCTTCCCGGGCCTCTTCCTGAATAAGGCTGGATGCGGCACCGCCGCCCACTCCTATCCTGTAGGCCGGTCCCCCTATCTGGATTATAAGCATGCTTCTGTCAGGTTCTTCCTTTGCAGTATGCCTGCTATCCATCTGTCCTATGCCGCCGCTAAACATTATGGGTTTTACCCATTCGCGTCTCTGTCCGCCCGGGAGTCTCTGCCCAAAGGTCCTTGTAAAGCCCTGTATCACCGGTTCCCCGAACTTATTTCCATAATCCGATGCACCATTACTCTCCCCTATCATGATATCAAGAGGAGCTGCCATATTTGACGGATATATAAAATCTTTATCTTCACCGGGTATACCGTAATCCGGGATATTTAGATTTCCCGTACAGTAGCCAGCGGTACCAGCTATCACAAGTCCCCCTCTTCCGGTAGCCTCAACATCCCTTATTCTTCCGCCTGTTCCCGTCTCAGCACCAGGGAAAGGGGCTATCCCGCTCGGAAAATTATGTGTCTCTGCTGTAAGTATCAGATGATAGGTAGCTTGTTTTTTAATAAATGGCGAAGTCATGCCCGGCCTGGAAGGCATTACCGTAGAAATACTGTAGCCCTTGATTGCGCTGGAATTGTCCTTAAATGCTATAAGGCTGTTTGAAGGATTTGCTTCCAGGGGAGCTTGTATAAGTTGAAATAAAGTCTCAGGGACCTCTTTTCCATCAAGGATCAATTTACCTTTAAAGAACCAATGCCTTGAATGCTCGCTATTTGCCTGGCTGAGTTGGAAGCATTCGACATTGGTGGGATTCCGGCCGATCTTATTTGCAAAAAGATCAAAGTAAAAATCTATATCCCAGCTGTCCAGCCCGAGCCCCATCCTATTATTTATCTCTTCAAGTGCCGCAGTGCCTTCCTCCAGGATAGGAACCGTGCATACCTTTTCTGGCATTATTCCGGTCCTGAATGATTCCAGTGGTTTACCGTATAAAGTTTCTGTCATCCTGTCGTGATTTGCACTTATGAATGCTTCCCTGTCAGTATCTTTGCCTGGCAGGTGTCTCCTTGATCTTTCAAGACGGATTATACTGTCAAGACCGCAGGAATGGCATATTGCTACGGCATTTGTAGAATAAGCGGTCTCAAAATTCATGCGGGGACCGAGTTCTATTATATTTCCATTTCTGATGATTGGCACCTGTGAGAATTTATCTGGTTCGAAAGTCTCTGAAAGAAGCCAATTAATTGTGTGGATCTCCTGTGACTTAAGTTTACGTGTAGTCTCGATATAGAAGCAATATTCAAGATCTTCTCTGATAGCGCGGTAGAAATGTAGCAATATTATTGTCCTTCCTGCAGCTTAAAGATTCACTTATTATATATTTTTTAATCTGTCGATTATTTCATCTATATATCTTAGATGATAATTGTAGTCAAAAAGTTCCTCAAGCTCTTCCGTGCTGAACAACCCGCTTACCCTTTCATCCCTGGAAATATTTTCCTTAAAGCTTCCTTCATTGTTCCAGGCATCATGGGCTGTTGACTGGACTATCAAATATGCATCATCACGGTCCATTCCCTTATCGATCAAGGCAAGCAATACTCTCTGTGAGAATATTATCCCTCCATATTTCATGAGATTTCGTTTCATATTATTTTCAATAACACCCAGTCCGTCTATAACGAAATATGCCTTATCAAGGATATAATCCAGTATGGCAAAACTATCAGGGAGTATGACTCTTTCAGCTGAAGAGTGGGAAATATCCCTTTCATGCCAGAGAGCAATATTTTCCATGGCAGTTATGGTATTTGACCTTAAGACCCTGGCAAGCCCGCCTATCCTTTCACATAATATGGGATTTTTCTTATGAGGCATCGCGGAGGAACCTTTCTGGCCTTTTGCAAAAGGTTCCTCAAGTTCCTTGACATCGGTCCTCTGGAGGTTCCTGACTTCAAGGGCCAGCTTTTCAAGTGTCGCACCGGTAATGGCAAGTGCCGAAACTATCTGCGCATGCCTGTCCCTCTGGATTATCTGCGTGGATACAGGTGCAGGTTTTAGCCCGAGTATGGCACATACTTTCTCCTCAAGTTGTGGATTGGTATTTGCATATGTGCCTACGGCGCCGGATATTTTACCATAACTCATTGACCGCTGGGCAGCCGTCAGTCTTTCAAGGTTTCTGGACATCTCAAAAGCATACATACAGAATTTTAGTCCCAGTGTCACCGGTTCAGCATGTATGCCATGCGTCCTCCCTACCATAACAGTGTGGGCATATTCTTTTGCCTTTTTCTTGAGGAGGTCCTGAAATTTTATCATCTTTTTTTCCACTACTTCAGCAGCATCCAGTATCTGAAGTGATAGAGCCGTGTCCCCTACATCTGAAGAGGTGAGCCCATAGTGAAGATATTTTGATGAATCACCAAGATGTGAGGAAACATCTGTTAGGAATGCTATTACATCATGATGAGTCTTTGATTCGATCTCTTCGATCTTTTTTATATCAAATCTTGATTTAGTATTAATATCTTTTGCAGCTTTTTCAGGGATCATCCCAAGCTCTGCCTGTGCCAGAGCTACTGCTTTCTCTACTTCCAGCCATTTTGCAAACTTATTTTCATCCCCCCAGATCTTACCCATTTCTTTTGTAGTATATCTAGGTATCATAAAAATGCCTCCTGCATCATATAGAGTTATAAAAATACCTTATGGACTGGAAAAATATGAGCAATTCAGCCACAAACTATAAATTATAGCAAATAACCAGCATTACTACATCAGTTCTTCGATTATTTTTTCCCGGAAAGACTGATAATTCTCTGAATCATTAAGGTCCAGCAATTCTTCCCCACAATCGAAAAATACCTGGTCATAATCATTAAGGCAGAGTTCGCTGATCTTGAGCAGCCATTTGATCTTGATCTTCCAGCTTTTAAAATCAGTAAGCCAGGTTCTTTCCCTGGTAGGGATCTCATTTTTTATAAACTTTGTTATATTGCTTGACTTCCCGGATACCTGCAGTAGAAACTCATCCTTTTGGGTAAGGCAGGACAGGTTTGCAATACTAATATCCATATCTTTAGCCACTTTACTGTCTCCTGTATCTATTATTTGATCAAATATTTTAAATATAAGTCTTAAAGCTCGCTGCAAATGTCAGATATATCATTGAATGTGTATCCATCAGGCAGATTCTCCAGGGATTGCACTACAAACTCAGAGAAGTTTCTAAATCTTACATAATCAAGTATCTCGTTTTTATCAGCAGGAAGACCCATCTCCGCAAGGGCATTTCTGACTTCAAGATCACATACTATCTTTATATTCTCACATATCTCATCAGTAGAACTATATACTTTATCATCCAGTTTATTTAGGGCTATTTTGGATGCCTCACTTATATCCGAATTTTTATCTATATAATCTAATATCTCTGATTTTTCCTTCGGCAGCTTGATCCCCTTTATGGCGCCTATTATCTCGGTATTACAGAAAATAGCCATTATCTCCTCCCTATAGATCCTTTGATAAAAACCATTAATATTTCTCCGGTTTTATTTAAAAAATTGCACTATTTCAAGTACTCTGAAAGAAAACTTTTAACTTCCTCATCATCTGCCAGCAAATAACTTATACCGTCTATATTTGCAGGCTGTGTCGGTATGGTAACCCGGTCTATATCCTTATTTGAGAATAATAACACAAAACCAATGGAACAAAAATCCCATATGGTAAAATCCGATCTTGTCTCCTCATTTAAAACTTTAAATATATCAGATGCATCATTAAATGGATTCAAGATCTTCGAGATGGTGGAAAGGTTTGCCTTTTGCTTGATCAGTTCATTAAGAAGATACTGCTGCCGGTCCATACGGTCAAAATCAGCCCTGGCTGTCGATCTGCATCTGGCAAAAGAAAGCGCCTGGTCCCCATCCATAAGATATTCTCCAGGTTCAAAATCTGCTCCCGATAGAGGGTCGTGGAGGGGTTCATCAACTACTATCTTTACTCCTCCAAGTATATCGATAATCCGTTTAAAACCATTGAAATTAACTATCATGACACGGTCAATATCAATTCCTGTTAGTTCCACTATTTCCTGCTTTGTCATCGCAGTGCCTCCGTAGACATAGGCCGCGTTTATCTTGTTCCATCCTTTTTCGTCCAGGTACACTCTTGTATCCCTGGGAATAGAGATAAGAGTCTCATTATTTCCCTGCCCGGGTATGTGGAATATGATAATGGTATCTGTCCTGCCTATGAAGCTATTGCTTTCTTCCCTTTCATCAAGCCCTAAGAAAAGAAGGTCCTTTGAAGAGAATAGTTGAGTTATGAATGAAGATCTTTCTTCCCCGGTCGCTCCGCCGGTATCCATGAGTGTGACACATAAAAGCACTAATACTACCAGGACAAAAATGCTGACTATAGTAATAAAGCAACCTTTTACTCTGTTCATATTTTGAATTCTATTATGTTACCTTTGTATTATTTCTGCTTAAAGCTATTTAATTTAGCATATCCCGTATGTGATAAATAATACAGAGTGTGGAGTAATTTTTCAATAGGATCTGTTGTTTCGATCTTTACTTTTTTGGGTACTTTTATGGGGATAGATGTATAATTCATAATAACTTTTATTCCGGCACTTACAAGTATATTGGCTACTTTCTGCGCTTCTTCAGGAGGTACGGCTATAATGGCGATCTCCATATTTTTTTCCTTTATTACGGACTCTATTTCCTTTATGTCCCTGATCACTCTGCCGGATACTGTTTTCCCTATTATTGATGCATTATTATCAAATAGGTTTTCGATTTTAAACCCGAATCTGTCAAGCATCTTGTAGTTCAAGATGGCCTTACCGAGATTACCTGCCCCTATAAGTGCAATATGGACAGTCCTGTCATAGCCAAGTATTTCATTAAAAGATTTAATAAGTTCATTTATATTAAATCCTACTCCTCTTTTACCTTTTATTTCAAAATATATCAGGTCGCGCCTTACTTCGGCACTATTTATCCCTGTACTGTCACTAATCTCCCTTGAAGTCACTGTTCTCTTCCCGGTTTCTTTTAGCTGGACTATGCATTTGAGGTATTGTGAGAGCCTGGAGATAACACCTTCAGAGTAAATTTTTTCAGCAATCGTTGAATCCAATTCTAAATCTCCATTT
>RCNF010002148.1_pt1 | contig 10537 bp, 5 predicted proteins | sample 2041311 | NCBI WGS metagenome assembly RCNF01 (sample SAMN09708228, study PRJNA481090) | Marine sediment metagenome, whole genome shotgun sequencing project. | biome: marine sediment; feature: ocean; material: sediment; isolation source: Sewage treatment plant 2 marine sediment (STP2) ... | reverse complement strand
CTCGATGCTCGATGCTCGATGCTCGATGCTCGATGCTCGATGCTCGATGCTCGATGCTCGATGCTCGATGCTCGATGCAACAAGAGCGTCGATCCTCTTCCGTTTTGGTCAAGGGGCGGGCGGGCGATAATCCGAAACTCGAAATCCGAAATCTCAGCTCGGGCGCGCGGATCGAGTATCGAGTATCCAGGATCGAGTATCGGGCGGATGGGTGGACGGATCGAGTATCGAGAAACGAGTATCGAGGATCGTGGTCAGCGCGCCGCATTGCGCGGCGCCTCGCGCCCGAGTTTTGAGTGTTGAGTTATGAGTTTTCAGTTATTCCCCCCGGAAGAGCGGGAGGTTGGATGGGAACTCAAAACTCAAAACTAAGAACTCAAAACTGTGATCAACGTGAAGCGTTGATCACCGCGGCGGCGACGGCGAGCCAAACGACAACGCAGACGAGCAACGGTCGATCGGTAAGGAGGGCTTTGGTTGGGCTGCCACCAAGCTCGTGCCGGTGGAGCAGATAGAGATAGCGGAAAAGCCCGTAGAGCACGATCGGTACGGTCGCCAGTAATCCTTCTGATCCGACCTTGGCGACCGTTTCAGGCGCCACCGTGTAAAGGGCATAGGCCACCACTGTCGCGCCGAGAACGACGCTGATCGCCTGATCAACCATCGGCAGGGTGTAGTGGCCGAGCACCACCCGGTGGCTACCCGCCTCGGCGCCGAGGAGGACGAGTTCGGAACGTCGTTTTCCCAGTGCCAGGTAAAGTGCAAGCAGATAGGTCACCACCAGGATCCAGCGCGAAACCGGGACGTCGATCGCCACCGCCCCGCCGACGACACGAAGCACAAAACCGGCTGCGACCACCAGGACGTCAAGGAAGACCGCGCGCTTGAGCAACGCCGAGTACAACAGGACGAGGAAGACGTAGGAACCCAGCACCGCTGGGAACCATCCGCCGAGCCAGACTGCGACGACCGCGGCGGCGACCACCAAGACCACCGCCACGGCGAGGGCCGTCGCCACCGAAACCTCTCCGGAAGCGATAGCTCGGTTTTTCTTGATCGGGTGGGAACGGTCCGCCTCGCGGTCGATGACGTCGTTGACCAGATACACAGCCGAGGATGCAGCACAGAACGCGGCGACTGCCAGCAGGGTTCGAAGCCAGGCGTCGGGATCGCCGATGAGCCCGGAGAATACGATCGGCGCAAGCACGAATCCGTTCTTGAGCCACTGCTCTGGCCGCATACTGCGTATGATTCCGTTCACTACTCCATTCTAGCGTCTGCTTATTCAACACTCGAGATATTTTCGCTATCGGGATCGCTATCGATGATGAGACGACCCATGAGTGTATTTCGATTCCGATAGCGATAGCGATAGCGACTGATCGGCCCACTGAATGCAGCGACGTTTGATTTTGTTAAAGTGTTCTGACGCTACGACACAGTCGAGAGGGACCACTATGACCGACGACACCAGCAAGCTTTTGCCCGCGAATCCGGAGATCGCCAAACGTGCCCACATCGGTTCGATGGAGGAGTACGAACGACTCTACCGGTTATCCCTCGATGAACCCGAGAGTTTCTGGGCGCAGCAGGCCGAGCGACTCACCTGGTTCTACCCATGGAAAACGGTATTCGACCACGACTATGAAAATGTGGACTTTGGCTGGTATCTCGGTGGCCGCCTCAACGCCTGCTACAACTGCGTCGACCGTCACCTCCACGAGCGGGGCGAGCAGGACGCCATCATCTGGGTCAAGGACGAGCCAGGCGAATATGAGCACATCACCTACCGACAGCTCAAGCACGAGGTGAGCCGGGTTGCCAACGTCCTCCGTTACCACGGCGTCCGCCGCGGCGACCGGGTGTGCATTTACATGCCGATGATTCCGGAGCTCGCCTACACGATGCTCGCCTGCGCGCGGATCGGTGCCATTCACTCGATCGTCTTTGGTGGATTCAGCGCGGAATCCATCCGCGACCGCATCATTGATGCCGGAGCGAAGCTGGTGGTGACCGCCAACGAGGGAAGACGCGGCGGCCGGCGGCTGCGCCTCAAGGAGACCGTCGATCGAGCGGTCGAAGGCCTCGCGATGGTTGAGACAGTGCTCGTCGCGCGCCGCACCGACACCGAGGTCGAGATGAAACCGGGCCGGGACTACTGGCTCGACGAGGAGTGCCGCCGGCAGCGTTCCACCTGCACCTACGAGTGGATGGGCGCCGAAGACCCGCTTTTCATCCTTTACACATCGGGCTCGACCGGAAAACCCAAGGGCGTGCTCCACACGACCGGCGGTTACATGGTCTACGCGGCCATGACCCACGAGCTGGTCTTCGATTATCACCCCGGCGATATCTACTTCTGCGCCGCCGATGTCGGCTGGATCACCGGTCACTCCTACATCGTCTACGGGCCTCTTGCCAACGGCGCCACGACCGTGATGTTCGAGTCACTGCCGACCTACCCCGATCCCGGACGTTACTGGCAGGTGGTCGAAGACCTCGGGGTCAACATCTTTTACACCGCTCCGACCGCTCTCCGCTCCATCGTGTGTTCGGGCGACGAGTGGGTCAAAAAATACTCTCGCGACAGCCTCCGGGTTCTCGGGACCGTGGGTGAACCCATCAATCCCGATACGTGGTCCTGGTACCACGACGTCGTCGGCGAGGGCCGTTGCGCGGTCGTCGACACCTGGTGGCAGACCGAGACCGGCGGCATTCTGATCACTCCGCTGCCGGGCGTAACGCCCCTCAAACCGGGCTCCGCGACCCTGCCCTTCTTCGGCATCAAGCCGGTCCTCGTGGACGACAATGGCGCCAGGCTCGCCAATATCGAGGCCAGTGGAAATCTCTGCCTCGAGCGCACCTGGCCCGGCCAGGCACGTACCGTGTGGGGCGACCACGAGCGCTTCCACGAGACCTACTTCACACGTTTCCGGGGCTACTATTTCACCGGTGACGGCTGCCGCCGGGACAGCGATGGCTACTACTGGATCACCGGCCGCGTCGACGATGTCATCAACGTCTCCGGTCACCGGCTGGGGACCGCCGAGGTCGAGAGTGCGTTGGTCGAGCACGAATCGGTCGCCGAAGCCGCCGTGGTCGGCTTCCCGCACCGGATCAAGGGCCAGGGGATCTTTGCCTACGTTTTCCTCAACGACGATGTTCGGGGCACCGACCCCCACGAGTTGATCGGTGCCCTCAAGGAACAGGTGCGCCACGTCATCGGACCTTTTGCGACTCCCGACGAGATCTTGATGGTCGACGCCCTGCCCAAGACCCGTTCGGGGAAGATCATGCGCCGTATCCTGCGCAACATCGCTGCGGGCGAGTACGAAGACATGGGAAATGTCACGACACTCGCCGACCCGTCGGTGGTCGAGGCGCTGATCGAAGCGCATAAGGAGGCGGTCACCGCGAGTTGATGGACCTGCGCCGCCCATTAGAGGCGCGTTGCTACATCGACGGCACAGGTGCCACTCTTCGCATTGTTGGCCCGGGAGGCGCCGCTGACGTGGAGGCGGTGTCGTCAAACAATGCGAAGGGTGGCACCTTCCTCGCCGATGCGAGAAGCGCGAAGGAGCGTCCCCGAGACGAGGATTTGCCCCTTTATTCGAGCCCCAGAGGGGCGACAGAAACCTTATTTCGTCGATATCCATCTGTCGCCGCTCCGCGGCTATAACAACTCAACCAAAACGTATCCTGGGGCTCACGCCCCAGGATAATTATATGCCGCCGCTCCGCGGCTCATATCTTTCCCGCTGTCTGGGCGGCACAAATCACTCCGAATGGTGACGGTACCCTCCGCGACGGGTTAGGATCATCGTGGAGGTTCTGTGGCAGGACACAACGGCAATGGCCCGACATTCGATGACGACCTGAGGATCGCTGTTCAATTTCCACGACCATTCTTTGAGGACTGGGAGGCGGCAGCGGAGAAATCGCTGAAGGGGCGTTCACCGTCATTGCTCGAGGTCACGAGCCACGAAGGCCTGGTGATCAAACCCCTCTACACCGTAGAGGATGTTCCCCTCGACACACCGGGAAGAAGTGCGGCGCGTCACGGCCCGGTACAGGTCGCCTGTCCTGTTGATCTCCGCGACCCCAAAGGAACGATCGGGAGGATCATTGAAGCCCTGGACCACGGCGCCGACTCGCTCTGGATCTGGGTCGACCGCCGTAGCAACAACTGGGGGAAGCTGACAGCAGGGGCTTTCGCCCTCTTCCAGGAGGCCGCCAACGGCGCCCCGATCTATCTCGATGCCCGAGGCGCGGCACCAGCGCTCGCCGCCCTCCTCATCGCATCGACGCGACGCCTCGACAGCGGCTTTGAAGACCTCGCCGGCGGCTTCGACATCGACCCCCTTGGTGTCCTCGCCGCTGATGGCAAACTCCCGACGAGTCTCACCGGCGCCTTCGATCTGATGGCCGAGACCGTGCGATGGAACGAGGACTTCGCACCAAGAATGCGCACCGTCGCCGTTTCGACCCTACCCCACGCCCGGGCCGGCGCCGATGCCGTGCAAGAGCTGAGCATCATCATCGCCACCGGAGTCGCCTATCTGCGGGCAATGGAGCAAAGGGGACTTTCTCCCGATCTCGTTTGTCGCCGCCTCCGATTCGTGACCGCGGTGGGCCGAGACCTCTTCATGGAGACCGCCAAGTTGCGCGCGTTGCGCGCGTTGTGGAGACGGGTCACAGAAGCTTGCAGCATGCCGACAACAGCAGCGGCGGTCCCGATTCACGCCGTCGCCTCGCCGCGCTGTCTGACCGTTCGCGATCCCTGGGTCAATCTCCTCCGTGGTACCACGGCGGCGTACACAGCAGTCATCGGCGGAGCAGATGTCGTCACCGTCCTTCCCTTTGACTCGCTTGCCGGGCGCTCAGGCGAATTCGGCAGACGTCTTGCGGTCAACACCAGCATCATTCTGCGTGAGGAGAGCCACATCGAACGGGTCAGCGACCCGGCAGCAGGAAGCTACCTCGTCGAGAAGCTGACGTCCGATCTCTGCGGCGCCGCCTGGGAAAAGTTCCAGCGCATCGAGGGGATCGGTGGAATGGTCAACCATCTTCGTTCAGGGGCCCTTGCTCGGGAACTCGCCGACTCCTTAGCTTCCAAACGTCGAAGCATAGCGACCCTGCGCGACCCTGTGACCGGTGTCAGCACCTTTCCGGATCTCGAGGAGGAGGCCCTTCACCAGCTCCGCGCGAGGAGAGATCCCCGGCGGTCTCCGGACGACGTACCAACTGCCGTGCATCGCGCGGTCGGTGCGGACTTCGGTTCGTTTGAGGCCAGCCTCGAGGCCGCACACGGCGGAATATCGGCCGCCGACCTGGTAGACCTGTTGCGGGGTAGCGACGAGACCGACGACATCTCGCCGGTTGCCACCGAGCGAGAGGCGAGGCCGTTCGAAGCGCTTCGGGATGCCTCGGACAAGCATTTGCGTGAGACCGGCGTGAGGCCGCGGGTTTTTGTCGCGACCGTTGGTTCCCCCACCGAAACCCGCGCAGCCACAACGTTCGTCACCAATCTGCTCGCCGCCGGTGGCATGATTGCGGTCCTCAGTGAGGGGCTCGACGGCCCCGAGGCTCTTGCGCCGGCCTTTGCTGCGAGCGGCAGCAGGGCGGCCATTATCTGCGCCACTCCCGATCAGGCGCCCGAGGTCATTCCGCTGCTGGCGAGAGAGATCAAGGCGCTTCGAGGCCGCCGTGTACTCGTCGTCGGCAGACCCGGCCGTCTGGAGAGCTCATGGCGGGATGCCGGGGTCGACGGTTTCATCCAACGAAACATCGATGCGATCGCGCTGCTCACTGAGCTTCACGAGTCAGAGGGGGTGGGCCGTGGCTGAACAAGTGCCCGATTTCACCCTGATAGATTTTTCCCGGCCTGAGCCCACCGACTGGAATCTCAAACAGACCCACACAAGGTGGACCACACCCGAGGGCATCGAGATGGCCGGCACCTACGGCCCGGCTGACCTCGAGAACGTGGACCATCTCAACGGCTTGCCCGGCATCGCACCCTACCTGCGAGGCCCCTACCCCACCATGTATGCCGCCCGGCCCTGGACCATCCGCCAGTACGCCGGCTTCTCCACCGTCGAGGATTCGAACGCCTTTTATCGTCGAAACCTCGCTGCCGGGCAAAAGGGCCTCTCGATTGCCTTCGACCTCCCAACCCACCGCGGCTATGACTCCGACAATCCGAGGGTCCGGGGCGACGTCGGCATGGCCGGTGTTGCGGTGGATTCAATCCTCGATATGCGGGTGCTCTTCGAAGGCATCCCACTCGGCGATGTCAGCGTTTCGATGACGATGAACGGGGCGGTGCTGCCGGTAATGGCGCTCTATATCGTCGCTGCCGAAGAGCAGGGGGTTGCGAAGGGACAGCTCGCCGGGACCATCCAGAACGACGTCCTCAAAGAGTTCATGGTCCGCAATACCTATATCTATCCACCCGAGCCGTCGATGCGAATCGTCTCCGATATTTTCCGCTACACAGCCGACCTCATGCCCCGCTTCAATTCGATTTCGATCTCGGGCTACCACATGCAGGAGGCGGGCGCGACCCTCGATCTCGAGCTCGCATATACCCTTGCCGACGGCATTGAGTACGTGCGCACGGGAGTCGGTGCGGGCCTCGACGTCGACGCCTTTGCGCCGCGAATTTCCTTCTTCTGGGCGATCGGCATGAACCATTACATGGAGATCGCCAAGCTTCGCGCGGCACGATTGCTGTGGGCAGAGATCATGCGCCGCTTCGGCGCCGCGGATCCGCGGTCCCTGGCCTTGCGCACCCACTGCCAAACCTCGGGCTGGAGCCTCACCGCCCAGGATCCTTTCAACAACGTCATCCGAACCTCCATCGAAGCGATGGCGGCAGCCTTCGGCCATACCCAGTCGCTCCACACCAACTCGCTCGACGAGGCCCTCGCCCTGCCTACCGACTTTTCGGCGCGCATTGCCCGCAACACCCAGATCCAACTCCAGGAGGAGACCGGGATTTGCCGGGTGGCCGACCCGTGGGGAGGTTCCTACTTCATCGAGCGACTGACCCACGATCTCGCCCACCGCGCCTGGAACCACATCCGCGAGGTCGAACGCCTCGGTGGAATGGCCAAAGCTATTGCAGACGGGCTGCCCAAACGACGGATCGAGGAGGCGGCAGCACGCACCCAGGCGAGGATTGACTCGGGACGACAGACGATCGTCGGCCTCAACCGGTACCAATCCGGGTCGGAGAAGGAGATCGAGGTCCTCAAGGTGGATAACAACGCCGTTTACTCCGCCCAAACGGCGCGTCTCGAAAAACTGCGCAGCGAACGAGACGACGCGTTCGTCAAGTCCACCCTCCACGAGGTGAAGCTGGTGGCGAGGACCGGAGAGGGCAATCTACTGGCCGCAGCGGTGGAAGCGGCACGCGTCAAGGCAACCGTCGGTGAGATCTCGGATGCTCTGGAGGAGATCTTCGGACGCCACCGGGCGACCATCCAGGCGATCACCGGGGTGTACTCTCAGGAGGTGGGAGACAGCATGGAGGACGTCACGAAAGCGCGCGCCATGACCGATAGCTTTGCCGAACGCGATGGCAGACGCCCGCGCATCCTCGTCGCCAAGGTCGGCCAGGACGGACACGATCGTGGGCAGAAGGTGATCGCCACCGCCTTTGCCGACCTCGGTTTCGATGTCGACATCGGTCCCATGTTTACGACGCCGGAGGAGACCGCCCGCCAGGCGGTCGAGAATGACGTGCATGTAGTCGGCGTTTCGTCCCTGGCTGCCGGCCACCTGACCCTGGTGCCGCAGCTCAAGCAGGAACTCGAGAAGCTCGGCCGCAGCGACATCCTGATCGTCGTCGGCGGTGTGATTCCGCCGCAGGACCACGATGTACTGCGCGAAGCCGGCGCCTCGTTCATTTTCGGACCTGGAACGAATGTGCCAAAAGCGGCAGTGAAACTGGTTGAGGAACTCGCAAGGAGGCTCGCGAAACGATAATCCGTCCACCTCATCCGGTCGTCCCTGAGGTAACCGTTTTGAGCACGACGATTCACTGTATTTCCAAGCGAGCAAACGAGTGGAGTGGCAGGAGATGTCATCCCGAGCGGAAGCGTCGTGCAGCGACGCTGGAGCCGAGGGATCTGTGGAACTCGCCTGGAGAGCGCAAACCGCCATCTCCACAGATCCCTCGAATTGCTCACTCCATTCGTTCCCTCGGGATGACAGAGGGAAGGAACGGTCCGCTCAGTCCGCCTCCTCGATGACTCCGTCATCGGTCCAGTCGAGCCACTCGATTCCCAGAACATCCGTGGGCTCCGACGTGAGGAGCATCACCGCCCGGTTGCCGTCGGTGAACCACGGATCGCCGGTCAGGTTCCCGCGCGGTTCCTCCGGTGGCACGAAACCGACGCCGCTCGCCAAGGCGTAGGCTTTCAACGCCTGAGCAAAGATGAAATCCTGGACCAGCGCAGCTCGCGTATCGTCCACGTTGGGATCAATGCGGTGAGTGGTCAGGGTCTTCGATTTGGTGGTCATCCGGCTGCCGATATCGCGGCTGATTTGGCCGATCATTACCGGCAGACCTAGGACGGTCACCGGCGCGAGCCACAGGCGGAGATGGTTGCGGTAATGAATGTTGGAGCGCACCTTCTGGAGCGCGATATCCTGCCCTCGACCGTAGACGTAGAGGTTGCTGATCGGCGCATACCGGTAGGCCCCGCCAAAGATCCCGAAGATTCCGGTCTTGAGGGCAGATCCTGTGCTTATCGCCGCGGTCGGATCCCAACCGGAACGGAGAAATGCGGGCCAGACAGCTTCGCTGTTTCCAATGATGACCAGGTTCAAGGGGTCGCCGGTGTTTGAACCATCTGCATTGGTCACGGTCTCCGGCTGCTCCTCGATCCATTTCTTGAGTTCCACCGGATCGGTGATGTCGACAATTTCCTGATCTGGAAAAAATTCCTCATAGAGGTTTTGCGCCGTCACTTTATCTAACTTGTGGAAGTCGGCGCGGAAACCCGGGATCTCGTGAATGAACTCCGCGTGAATGGCTTCGTGCTCGCTGAAAACGTCGACCAAAACCCACCGAACACCGCGGCTTCTGTTGGCAAAAACAAAGCCCGAGACAGTTTCACCAGCCGGGATGCTGAAAGGCATCTGATGCTCGTAGTAGAACCACTTCTTTTCTGTATTGGCCTTTTTTGACCAGGTCCAGCTGGTCTTCTGGGCGACCTCGAGGGGAGCGAAATACTGGGGATCGATGCTCCGAGGCATGAAGAGCATTTCGTGTTCGGTTTTGTTCGTGATCTCGAGCCACACCGGCTGGATCTTCTTCTTGTAAAGCTTGCAATCGAAGGCCGATTTGGCCTCCTCCGCGGTGAGAACGACGACCGATGCGGTCAAACCGTCCTTGGTTTGGGTGTCTGCCCTCTGCTTGAATCCAACCTCGTCCATGGGTGTTGGGTTGAAGGTGCGGCAAGCGACGGCCATTGTGAAAACCGGGACTAACGCCACAAATCTCATGAGGTTTCTCATCGGTCCGACCCTCCCTGAGGTGAGTGCTCTGAAGATACCACGCCTGAACCTACCGATGCCGCCACCCACCGTGGATTGCGGGTGAAGATCACATCGAGGGCCAGGTTGTCGAACTCGCCCCGGAGTGCATCGTAGACCTCCTCACGACACCCATCGACGAGGCTGACATCCGGGTCCAGCGATCCCTTGATGACAACGTAAAGTTGCAAATAGGTGAGGCGGCCAAGCTGATCCATGCGAATCTTCGTGTCGTATTCTTGCGAATCGTCGAGTACCCTGGCCACCGCTGCCCGAGCCTTCTGTTGCAGCGCTTCGTCCGGCGACCGGCCCAGCATCTGCTTCCAGTTGTCGCGGATGATCTTGAAGGGGATCGGAAGGCTCAATACGACGAGAATGATCACCACCGCCGGGTCGGCGTAGGGCAAGAGATAGGCGTAGGAGGTGTCGACCAGGAAGATCGCGACGAGGAAGGCGATACCGACCGCTACCGACATGAAGCCGTCAATGAGCCAGTTCTTCGAGTCCACCACCAGGAGCGGGGACGCGGTCCGGCGGGCAAGCACCCGCTGACGTATGGCGATCGTGAAGCAGCCGGCGGCCGCGATCCAAGCGTAGACGGAAGCCCAACCGGCCTCGATTTCTCGTCCACCGTGGAGCACGACTTCGACCGCCGACACGAGTGCGAATATCGTTACGAACGCCATCAACAGGCCCTTGGTGAGGTTGAGCATGGGCTCGTAGGCTGCATAGCCGAAGTGATAGAGCTCGTCGTCCGGCCGCCGCACCAGGGTTGCGACCCGCAACGACACAAGGCCGATCGCAAAACCGATGAGCGAGAATAGGCCATCGAGGAGTACCGCGTCCGACGACGTCAGGATGGCGAAGCCGATACCGAGGCCAGCCATGAAGAGAGCGCCGAGGATCGACAGCCAGAGTCCGCGTTTTTCGAGTGTTTCGTTGTCGGTCATGCGCACAGCATACCGAAGCCAATCGATGGCGTCCGAGGCTC
>RCNF010002650.1_pt1 | contig 10547 bp, 10 predicted proteins | sample 2041311 | NCBI WGS metagenome assembly RCNF01 (sample SAMN09708228, study PRJNA481090) | Marine sediment metagenome, whole genome shotgun sequencing project. | biome: marine sediment; feature: ocean; material: sediment; isolation source: Sewage treatment plant 2 marine sediment (STP2) ... | reverse complement strand
CCCACCGATCACATCAAGTTCACCACCTCCAACGTGCACCGCACCATCTGGGGGAAGGAGTTCGAGATGTTGCGCGATCCGAAGACCGGGGAGGCCGTGATCACCAAGGCTCAGGCGGAGCACTTCGCCGCGCGGAGCGGAGTGCCGAAGACGTACTTCGAGACCTCGGACAAGAGCAAGCGGCTCGCGGTGGCGAAGACATTCGAGAAGCTGCAGGTGATGAAATGAAGATGATCTACAAGGTTTCGGTGGAACGGTGCATCGCGTGCGGCAAGTGCGAGCTTGCCTGCGCCTTTGCCCACGGCAGCGAAGGCCGGCCTTCCAAGACCCGGATCAACATCCACCGTCGGGGCCCCGAGCTCGGCACTCCGGTGGTGTGCTTCCAGTGCGATGACGCCGCCTGTGTCACGGTGTGCCCGACTCAGGCTCTGGTGCGCAACGAGGAAACCGGTGCCATCGACATGATCAGATCGCGCTGTATTTCCTGCCGCATGTGCGTCGCCGGTTGTCCCTTCGGCAACATGCTGTGGGACGAGACCTACAACTGTGTTCAGAAATGCGATCTCTGCGGCGGCGAGCCGCGCTGCGTCCCGTTCTGCCCCACCGGCGCCATCGCCTGGGTCCCCGCGGCCGAGGCGGCCCTCCCGCCCGAGCCGTTGGATCGCGAGACGTTTGAGGTGACGCTATGATCGGGCACGGGCATGAGTATGGGCACGGGAGAAGATGATGCACGAAGATATTCGCGAAGTTCTGAAAAAGGCCTACCAGATCGAGGTCGATGGCTACACCTTCTACTCCATGGCGGCCGATCGGGCGGAGAAACCCGCGGTCCAGGAGCTCTTCGACAAGCTCGCCCGCGATGAGCTCCAGCACAAGGCCTATCTGCAGAGCGTCATGGGATCGTTCGAGGACAAGGGTATTGAAGCCTTCAACATCCACCGCCGTGACCCCGATCTCAAGGCGTTCACCAACACCATTTATACCGAGGGTTTCAAGGCTCAAGCGCAAGGCGCCGATTTTGAGATGGGAGTGCTTTCCATCGGTATGACCCTCGAGACCCGTGCGATCCAGTATTTCTCGACCGCCGCCAAGGCGGCAGCGGAGGACGAGGTCCGAGATTTCTACCAGTTCCTCGCCGACTGGGAGAAGGACCACCTCGAAGCGCTCCAAAACCTCTATGGAGGCGTCCGCGAAGACCACTGGGCCGACGGGGGATTCTCGCCGTTCTAGGTCCGGAACGTCGCAACCACAAAGACGCGAAGACACAAAGGGAAATATGCCTCGGCCGAAGGCCGAACGGTTTCATTTTTGGTGATTTCTTCGCGTCTTTGTGCCTTGGTGGTTGTGATGGTTTGCGCCTCAACCCACATCCATCGGTCCGCGTTTAATGAGTTCGAGGATCTCATCCGGCGGTAACGGCTTGGCGAAGAGGAATCCCTGGGCGAAACCGCAGCCCATGTCCCGAACGGTGGTCAACTGCTCGGGGCTTTCGATGCCTTCGGCGAGGGCGTCCATTCCGAGATTTCGGGCCAGCGAGATGATGGTCTGGACGATCTCCGCTCCACTGCCATCGCTGCCGATCCGTTGGATGAACCCGCGATCGATCTTGAGGGTGTCGATGGCGAAGCGTTGGAGGTAGGCGAGCGAGGAATACCCGGTTCCGAAGTCATCGAGGTGGACCTTGATACCGAGGTCCCGTAGCCGGCGCATGACATCGATGGCGAGCTCGGGGACGTCGATGATGGCGCTCTCGGTGATCTCGAGCTGGAGGCGATTCGGCGGTAACTCAAACTCATCCAGGACTTCCCGGATGTAAACAACGAGCTCGGCTTTGGAGAATTGCCGGCTGAAAAGATTGATGCTGACCGCCGGTGAGGAACTGCCGTTGCACTCGTGCATCCAGCGCGCCGCCTGCCGGCAACCCTTTCGCAACACCCACTCGCCGATGGGGTTGATGAGTCCGGTTTCCTCGGCCATCGAAAGGAATTCTCCAGGCGGGAGGAGACCGCGTTCCGGATGCTGCCATCGCACGAGCGCTTCGCAGGCGACGATCCTTCCCGACAGAGTGTCGATGATGGGCTGATAGTGGAGCACGAACTCCTCGCGCTCGAGGGCGCGTCGGAGGTCGTTCTCCAGGTTGAGCTGGCTCAACACCAGGGGGTGCATGGACTTGTCATACATGAAATGCCGTGCTCGGCCGTTGGCCTTGGCCTGGTACATGGCGATGTCGGCATCACGGAGGATCTCATCCGGGTTGTCGTACCGGGGGGACGAGATGGCGATGCCCGTGCTCGCCGAGGTGAAGACCTCCTGGTCACCGACCTGGAAGGGCTTCGAGAGCGCGGTGTGGATCCGCTGTGCCACCGAGACCGCCTCGTCCGGGCCTTTGATGTCGGGGATGAGTACGGTGAACTCGTCACCCCCGAGACGGGCGACGGTGTCTCCGGGTCGGATGGCTCGACGGAGACGGTGGGCGATATCAACCAGAAGTCGATCGCCGGCCTGATGGCCGTAGCCGTCGTTGATCAGTTTGAATCGATCGAGATCCAGGAAGAGAACGGCGAAGGGTGACTGGCTTCGTCCCCGCGTCCTTTCCAGCGCCAGATCGACCCGATCGTGGAACGAGGCGCGGTTGGGCAGACCGGTAAGTGAGTCGTGGAGGGCGGATTGGAGGAGTTGTTCCTCGGCGTGTTTTCGCTTGGTGATCTCGATCAGCACACCCTCGACGCCGAGATCACCGTCGAACTGCACGGTTCGGGTCTGTTGCAGCACCCATTTCACCTCGCCTGATTTTGTGATGAGTCGATACTCGGACTGAGGGCTGACCTCGCCATCTCCGATCTCGAACCCGTTGGCGGCGGCAACGACGAAGGCTCGATCCGCGGGGTGAATGAGACCCTCTAGAGCCTGCTGATCGAGACCGAGGAAATCACCGAGATCGTAGCCGGTGATATCGGCCATCATCTGGTTGGCGTAGGCGATCCTTCCATGTTTGAGGACAAAGATCCCCTGCAGCGACTGCTCGGCGAGCGAGCGGAACTTCTCCTCGCTTTCACGAAGAGCGGCCTCGGCCCGTAGCCGCTCGGTCTGGTCGACATAGATGCCGTAGACCAACTCGACCTGCCCGTCCTGGACCACCGGCACCCCGAAGATTTCGACCGGAATCTGGGTTCCGTCCTTGCGGAGACGGACGGATCTTTGGCTCACGGTCTCACCGGCGAAGGTTCTCCGTGACAACCAGCTCGCTTCGTCGGTCCGATCGGCCGGTGTGATGAGATCGTTGATCTCCCGATCGATGACCTCGGTGCGGGCGAACCCGAAGAGCGACTCGAAGGCCGAGTTGACGGCGACGACCTTTTCGTCGGCTCCGGCAACGAGGATCGCAAGCGGAGTGTTCTCGTAGAGTTGCTCGAAGCGGTGCTTCTCGAGACGGAGTGCGCGCTCGACCCGCTGTCGTTGGATGGCGGCGCCGATGATGCCCGCGGCCGAACGGAGGGCCTCGATTTCTGCGACCAGCCATTGCCGTTCGATGGCGCAGTCGTCAAACTCAAAAAACCCCCAGAGTCGATTGTCGACGATGACCGGTGCGGTCACCACCGAAAGCACCTTCTGGTCCTCGAGGATGCGGCGTTCGTTGCCCGTGAGCTCTCGAACTCGAACATGCACGCATCGCCGCTCCTCGAGTTCGCGGTAGAGCCGTCCCAAACCGATCTTTCGCATGGGAACGTTCTGTAAATCGGGGCGATCGGCCCGAGGTTCGTGATCTTCGGACACCCACTCGAATCGATGGCGCAGGAGGTGGTCGCCGTCGGCGTCGTGGATCGAGAAGAGGGTTGTCCGGCTGACCTCGACGGCCTGGCCGAGCTTCTTGAGAACCTCCTTGATATTGATTGTCCAATCGCTGTGCTCCACCATGGCGCGGGCCGAGAAGCTCATGGCCCGGAAGATCTCGGTTCCCTGGGACAGGAGCTTGGCCGACTCGACCCGGGCGGTGACATCGGTGAATACGCCGAGGAGACCGACGACCTGACCTTGGTCGTCGTGGTACGGAACCTTGGAGGTGTCGATCCAAAGACGTCGGCCGTTGGACTGGAGTTGAGACTCGATGATGTGGTACTCGGGGAGATCGTCAGCCATCACCCGGCGATCGACTTCCCGGTAGAAATCGGCTTCGCCCTCGGTCCAGGACAGGTCGTAGTCGGTCTTGCCGACGACCTCGTTCGGAGACGTGAACCCGGCCGCCTCGGCAAATTTCTGATTGCAGCCGAGATAGACAGACTCGAGGTTCTTCCAGAAGATGAATTCCGGTTCTTCGTCGAGCACCTGACGCGCCCTGGCGAGGGCGGCAGCCACCCCAGCGCCGGCTGTCGACTCGTCGGCGTTGGCCGCAGCCCGACTCTCAGCCTGCACAGACGTTCTCGTCGTGCCCGGCGGTTCAGGCGAAGGTGGGTATTCTTTTTGGTGACTCAATCGCAGCACCCCAGTTCGACAACTGAGTTCTTCCAGGATAGCACCGAGGGAGCTCGTCGGTTGTCGTTTGCGAGCGAGATACAATGAGAGTTCACGAAGAAGGGTGGATCAAGCGATGGATCAGAGAGAGGCTTTTGACGATGCGACCGCACGCGCCAAGGAACTGCCGCACCAGCCCAACGATGTTCTCCTCGAACTCTACGGTCTGTTCAAGCAGTCCACCGATGGAGATGTCTCCGGCGAGAAGCCGGGAATGTTCGATTTCGTAGGGATCGCCAAGTTCGACGCATGGGAAAGCCGAAGAGGGATGACCAAGGATGAGGGGATGCAGGCGTATATCGATCTGGTCGATAAATTGGCGGAAGGGTAACCTCAGATACTGCCGGGAACGCGGTTGTGGCCTCGAACGGGGTGCCACCTTTTGCATTGTTCGGCAGGGGAGCATTGAGCCGATTCACAGTTTGTTGAAGCCGAACAATGCTAAGGGTGGCTCCCTCGGCCACCCGCGATGAGAGAATCAAGTTCAGAAGCGTCATGAGGAGACACCATGGCTGACCAGAGTGTTGTTAATGTCGACGGACAGTCCCTGACCATCGAAGCGGTGGAAGCAGTCGCGCGTGGCGGCACATCGACGGTCCTTGGCGATCGGGCTCGCAAACGAGTGGTCGCGTCCCGGCAGGTCATCGACGACATTCTCTCATCGGGCCGGGTCGCCTATGGCATCAACACCGGTTTCGGGCGCCTCGCCGAGGTGCGCATCGCCCCGGATCAACTCGAGAGACTTCAGCTCAACCTGCTGCGTTCGCACGCCTGCGGCGTCGGTGAACCGTTCAGTGAAGAGGTGGTCCGGGCCATGCTTCTGCTCCGGGCCAACGTACTTGCGACGGGCCACGCGGGCTGCCGCCCGGTGATCGTAGAGAGGGTGCTTGATCTGCTCAATGCTCGTGTACACCCCGTGGTGCCGAGCTTGGGTTCGGTGGGTGCTTCGGGAGACCTGGCGCCGCTGGCCCATCTCGCCCTGCCCCTCGTCGGTGAAGGGTCCGCGGTTGTCACCGGCGAGAGCCTCAGCGGTGCGGACGCGTTGCGGCGTGCGGGTTTGGAACCGGTGTCTCTCGAGGCCAAAGAGGGTCTGGCCCTGATCAACGGCACCCAGGCCTCCGCCGCCGTCGGCGCGCTGGCGCTGGCCGACGCGGGTCGGCTCCTGGCCGCTGCTGATGTGATCTGCGCACTGACCCTCGACGCGCTGGCGGGGACCGATGCCGCATTCGATAAATCGGTCCACGAGGCCAGACCCCATCCCGGGCAGGGTGAGAGCGCCCGCCGGATCCGTCATCTACTCGATGGTTCGGCCATCCGCGAGTCCCACCGCGATTGCGGCCGGGTTCAGGATGCCTACTCGTTGCGGTGCTCGCCCCAGGTGCATGGGACCGGTCGTGACGCCTTCGAGCACGCCAGGCGGGTACTCACCATCGAGCTCAACTCGGCCACAGACAACCCCATGGTCTTCCCCGACGGCCGAGTGATCTCGGGAGGGAACTTCCATGGCGCGCCCATCGCCGCGGTCTTTGACTATCTCACGGCGACCATCACCGATCTTGCGTCCATCTCCGAGCGTCGTTTCGCGCGGATGGTCGATACATCACTTTCGGGTCTGCCGCGATTCCTGGTTGAAGATGCCGGTCTCAACTCGGGATTCATGATGGTCCAGGTCTCGGCCGCGGCGCTGGTGAGCGAGTGCAAGACCCTGTCGCATCCGGCCTCGGTGGACTCAATTCCGACATCGGCCGGGCAGGAAGACCACGTCTCCATGTCGACGTGGGCGGCGAGGAAGTTAGCCCGGGTTGTCGATCTCGGTCGTCAGGTCCTGGGAATGGAATACCTGGCCGCGGTTCAGGCTCTCGAGTTCCACCGTCCGTTGACCACATCGCCGGCGCTGGAGGGGGTGATCGGTCGTCTGCGGGATCGGGTACCTCGATACGAGGACGACCGGTACATGGCCGACGACATGAAAGCCGCTGCCGATCTCGTCTACGAGTTGAATTGAAGGACCACGGACGGAGAAACCGCAGACAGCGCAGATAGCCATCGCGCCATCTCAATGCAACCCACAGATCACACAGATAGACACAGATAGTCATCGCACATCGCTGAGCATATACGAACGAGGGACCCAACGACCGGCAACCTCGTTTCGATGACCGTTCTGCGGAGTCAGACAAATAGCCCGCAGATGACGCAGATTGACGCAGATTCCATCGCAACATCTCAATTCAGCCCACAGATCACACAGATGAACACAGATTCCATCGCACGGATCCATCGCAATCTAAACCCATCGCGCGCAACCTTGAGGTTTGGAGGGGAAGATGAGTGAAGAGTTTCCCCTCGCGGAAGAAACCTATCGGATTCTCGGTACCTGTTTCGATGTCGGTCTGCTTGTGAACTTCGGTCACTATCCCAAACTGGAACACGACCGTTTCTTAAACCGCAGACTCGACACGTCAAGAGCTAACGCATCAAGGATGTGATGCGATGGTATCTGTGTCTATCTGTGTGATCTGTGGGCTGGAGCGATGGCGTGATGTCATCTGCGTCAATCGGTGGGCAACGCTTCTGCGATGAATTCGAGTGCCTCGGCGTTGGCCGTCATGGCGATCATCCAGTCGCCCTCGGCGGGTCGATTCGCGCAAGGCGAGTAAACCACGCTGGCGATTCCGCGTTCCTCGAGGGCGGCCACGGTGGTCTCGAGAGGCCGGCCTTCCCAGAGCATCCACTTGGCTGGATTGTGGTCGAGGATGTGTCCGAGCTCGGACCACATTTTCGTGTCGGGTGGGACATCGGGCTCCCAGTGGATCTCGCGGCCGTTCAATCCGTAACGATGGATGAAGTACTGATACACGGGGTGCGAGAAAAGCAGCGGCTCATCCCCAATCGTATCGGTTGCGGTCGCGAATCGGGCGTCGAGGGCCGACAGATCGGCTTCGAGAGCCGTCAGGCGATCGGCGATGGCGGTGTCGGAGCCGGGGAGACGGGACTGCAACGCGGCGGCGACCGCTCGCGCCTGCTCGACGGCCAGGGTCGGATCGAGCCAGGTGGTGAACGCCCAGCCCTGGTGCTCGTGGTCGCCCTCGGGACCGTGGCTGTGTGTGAGAGTGCCGGTGAGCTCGATCAGGCGATCGCTGAATCCGGCCGAGGTGTCCACTGCCCTGGAGTTTGGCAACGTCGCCCGCTCCACCCACTTGGCATAGCCGGCGCCGTTGAGCAGGATGAGGTCCGCTCCCTGGTAGGCCGCGATTGATTCGGCATCCGGTGACCAGAAGGCGGGATCCTCGTTGGGAGGAGCGGGGAAGACCACCTCGACCTCGTCGCCGCCGATCCTCTCTGCGAAATAGGCGAGAGGGTAGTTGACGGTGAAGACCACGAGGCGGTTGGGGGTCTCGTCGGCGACCGGTTCGGTAGTTTCGGGAGCGTTGCCTCCGCACGCCGCGAGGCTGAAGAGGAGAGAGATGACGATGGTGGTGGTGAGACGCATGGCGGTCTCCTTTGTCTGATTGGATTATTGAAGCAACAGCACCCGCACCACGGCGGGGGCAAATCGTGCGGTGAGTAGCGTGAGAATTCCGGCCAGAACGATGCTCATCCCGATCACCACCGCAATCTCGGTCACAAGTACTCCGGCGACGCGGATCTTCGAGCCGCCGATCCGGGCCATGGTCTCGATCTCGCGCTGGCGCAGTCGAAGAGAAAGGATGAAGACCAGCGAGGCGGTGGCCAGCGCGGCGACGCCGACCAGCAGCATCCCGGCGACGACGAAGTTCTGCACCGTGAAGATGGTGCTCAGAAGCTCGTCGATGACCGTCGTGGGTTTGAGGATCTGCATGGGCTCGTCGGGCGCTTCGTAGCGGCCCATGAGGATGGTCCCGGACTTCTGATCGTGGGGTGCGGCGATGACCGCCGAGATGGGATAGCCGTCCACCGAGCCGTGGAAGTGGAAGGAATCGATGTTGTCGGGGGTGATTTCGGTGTACTGCACCACCGAGGCGTTGGCGATGATGGTGTCGCCCTCGCGGGTGAGCACTCCCGGCGCGGCCTCGGGCGCGGCCATGTCCTGGTGGCCGTGGACAAGGCCCTGGACGATCCACGCGGTCTTGAGATCGACAAAGACAGCCTCGTCGTCGGCGGTGAAGGTCGGCTCGAGCACGCCGACAACCTGCATCTTGAGGGGATAGACCCCGGCGATGTCGAAGACGCTCTCGGGCGAGGAGACCACCGAGCCACCGACCCCCGCATCGAGGATCTCGGCGGCGCGGGAACCGAGGACGCACTCGCCGAGCATGGCCATGGTGCGGCCTTCGGCAAAACGTAGCTCGCGGAAATCGAAATAGTCGAGGGTGGTCCCAACGATGGGTTGCGAACGAGCCTTGAACCGAACATAGAGCGGGATCGCCTGGGCGTAGCCCGTCGAGGCGATCCGAGTGGCTTCGGTGTGGGTCGTCAGCTCGGGCGTGTCGGCCGAGAAGTAGAGCGAGTTCAGAGCCAGTTCGAGCGGGCTTCCCTTCGCCCCCACCAGGAGGGGCGTTGCCTCCGCCCGCGAGGTCAGCTCTGTCGCCGATTGCGTCACCAGCACCCGCAACGCCACCGGAAGGTAGACGATCAACATGATCGACCCGACAAGCACCACCGTCTTGACCCGGTTGTGAGCCAAGTAGCGCCACGCGAGGAAGAAAACATCGCTCATCGCGGCAGCCCACAGATCACACAGATGGATACAGATTCGGATCGAGCCATCCATCGCAAGGAGGTTGCCCGCAGATGACGCAGATTGACGCAGATCACATCGCACCATCTCATTGGCCCACAGATCACACAGATGGACACAGATTTCATCGCACCATCGCAAATCGCCCGCAGATGACGCAGATAGACGTAGATGACATCACGCCATCGTTTCAACCCACAGATCAAACAGATAGACACAGATACCATCGCATCACTTGGACCTGCCCCGTTTTGATGGACACCAAGAATAGCCCGTCGTCGTCGAGGCTGTGGGATCTGTGGGAAACCCGCAGGGTTTTCCAAGGAGCTGCTGGAAACGCCAGGCGTTTTCCGCAGCCACGTCAGATTCCATAGCCGGAGAATCACGCTGCTGCCTCCAATTCGAAACGAGCTTCCGCTTGGACGGGGGTCAAACCCCCGATGGAAGTATGTCGGCGCTGGCGGTTGTAGAAGATCTCGATGTAGTCAATCAAAGCCAGTCGAGCTGCTTCGCGGCTCGAGAAGCTGTTTCCGAGCTCGACCTTGAGGGTGGCGAAGAAGCTCTCGGCCACTGCGTTGTCCCAGCAATCTCCTTTTCGACTCATGCTCACGACGAGCCCTTTCTTCTTGAGCCGTTTTCGGTAGCTGTTGCTGGTGTATTGGCTTCCTCGATCGCTGTGGTGCAAGAGCCCGGCCTCAGGATTTCGCTCGAAGAAGGCTCTATCTAAGGCCGCGATAGCGAGATCCTGGGTCATCCTTGTACTCAACGCCCATCCAATCACTCGGCGCGAGTACAAATCTAGTATTACCGCCAGATACAGCCAGCCTTCAGCCGTCCACAGGTAAGTGATGTCTCCCACCCATGCCGTGTCCGGTGCATCGACCGCAAAATGACGATTGAGAATATTCGGAGCCTTCTCATGGGTCTCGGACGAGACCGTCGTTACGCGGTAGCGACGAGCTTTCTTTGGCTCGAGGTGATCCTGTTTCATCAGTTTCACCACTCGTTTACGGCTGCATCGAATGCCTCGGTCCCGAAGCTCATCGTGAATTCGGGGACTGCCGTAAGTCTCCCGGCTCTTGTCGAAGATCGACCGGATCTCCTTCTTCAAGACGCGATCCGCCCGACTACGCGCGCTTTCCGGTCGTATCCTCCACGCGTAGTAGCCGCTTGGTGAAACTTCCAACACCTTGCAAATCAAGATGACTGGATACTGGTTTCGAAGTCTCTCGATCACCATATATCTCACCGCCGGCGGTCCGAGCAGATCGCCACCGCTTTTTTTAGGATGTCGCGCTCCATGCGCAACCGCTCATTT
>RCNF010002144.1_pt1 | contig 10549 bp, 8 predicted proteins | sample 2041311 | NCBI WGS metagenome assembly RCNF01 (sample SAMN09708228, study PRJNA481090) | Marine sediment metagenome, whole genome shotgun sequencing project. | biome: marine sediment; feature: ocean; material: sediment; isolation source: Sewage treatment plant 2 marine sediment (STP2) ... | reverse complement strand
CAGGTATGGCTTTGCCGTCCGCATCAACCATCGCAAACGCGCCATCAAGCACGACAATGAATTCGTCGCCGGGATAGGGGCCGAACGCTTCTTGCATTGTTGTTGTGTCCCAGACGCCAACATCCAAGCCGCATGCAGGGTCGCTGAAGTAAAGGTGCGTATGTTGCTTTGGCAGGGGTGACTGGAAATCGGCTGCGTCCAAATCCATAGGGATCAACCCATTGGGCCCATTTTCAGTCATACGAATGACGCGAGGGGTTTGTGTCATGATGATCTGATCCCTTTGGAATTGGGTATTTATATGTGCATGAATCGTTGCTGCTTGGTCGCAACGCTAAGTATGCGACTTGTTATGCCACCTTTCATCTTTGCAACAGTTCAATTTGAAAGCAAAGGATGAGTATCTGTTCATCGGCTGTCATACGACAATGATCAACGCGCCGCCAGCAAGTGTAGAAAAGTTAATTGTAGGAATGATTGAACTGACATGTCCCGTTCGTCAAAAAGGTGACGAATAAGCCCATGGTCGGTGTGGGACGTTATCCATCGCCGATGCTATGGTGTCGTTGATCCGATTTGGTGCGCTTGATCTAATCGTGGCAGCAAGCCCTAACAGATGCTGTCCCACTGCGGCGCGATTTGCCCGCCTTGCAGACTGACTAACGAAAAGGAAACGAGAAATGTCCCGCGACCCAAGATATGACATCCTGTTCGAGCCTTTGAAAATTGGGCCAGTGACAACAAAAAATCGTTTCTATCAGGTTCCGCATTGCACGGGCATGGGATACCTGCGCCCGCAAACGCTTGCCCATATGCGCCGGATGAAGGCCGAAGGCGGGTGGGGTGTGATCTGCACCGAGTATAACTCGATCCATCCCTCATCTGACGACACACCGCATGTGTCCGCATCGTTGTGGGATGACAGCGATATTCGCGCGCATGCGCTGATGACGGATATGGTCCATGAGCATGGGTCATTGGCTGGCGCAGAACTATGGTATTCGGGCGCGCGATCGGCAAATCTTTCTACACGTCTGCCCGCAATGGATGTTGCGTCGTTGCCCAATCTAGAAGGTCAACCTTTCCAGACCAAAACGATGGATAAGACTGACATTCGCGATCTACGTAGATGGCACAAAAAGGCCGCGTTGCGTGCGCGTGATGCGGGGTTCGACGTGGTCTATGTCTACGCCACGCATGGTTATCTGCTTGCCAACTTCCTTGATCCCGCAATCAACACGCGGTCGGATGAATACGGCGGTAGCCTTGAAAACCGTGTGCGACTGACCCGAGAATTGATTGAAGAAACCAAGGACGCCGTCGGTGACCGTTGCGCCGTGGCTGTCCGCTTCAAATCTGACGACACCATCGGTGTGGACGGCAAACCCGAATATGGTGAGCGCCGTGAGATGTTTGAAATGCTGGCTGATCTGCCCGACCTTTGGGACATCAACATTGCGGATTACAGTCTTGAGATGGGGGTTTCGCGCTTTACCAAAGAGGGCGCGCTTGAACCCTATATGGAATGGGTGAAATCGGTCACCTCCAAGCCCGTTGTGACAGTCGGGCGCTTTACTTCGCCTGATACGATGGTCAGCCAGATTAAACGCGGCATCGTTGATTTGATTGGCGCTGCACGCCCGTCGATAGCCGATCCGTTCCTGCCTAAAAAGGTCGAAGAAGGCCGTTTCGAAGACATCCGCGAATGTATCGGCTGCAACATCTGCTATGCGGGTGACAGTACGGGAACACCGATCCGCTGTACGCAAAATCCGACGATGGGTGAAGAATGGCGCAAAGGCTGGCACCCTGAAAAAGCAGCGCCTGCAACGTCAGATGCCAGTGTTCTGGTTGTTGGCGCAGGTCCGGCAGGTCTAGAGGCCGCACGTGCACTTGGTTTGCGAGGCTATAACGTGATGCTTGCCGAAGCGACGCGTCAGTTGGGTGGCCGCGTCACCCGCGAAGCAGCCTTACCAGGGATGAGCGAGTATATTCGCGTTCGTGATTACCGCGAACAGCAGTTGCTAAAATTAACCAACGTGGATGTCTTTCGCGAAAGCCGGATGACTGCCGAAGACGTGTTCGCCGTCGAGGTTGACCATGTGGCCATCGCAACCGGGGCTACTTGGAAGCGTGAACGTTTTGACGGCAAAGCCTATGTTCCTGTCACCACAGGCGACGCCACCGTCTTTACGCCTGATGACATCATGGACGGGCGTTTGCCTGATGGCCCGACAGTCGTTTTCGATGGCGATAACTATTACATGGCGGGCGTCATCGCAGAAGCGGTCGCCAAAACCGGCGTGCCTGTCACCTATGTCACCGAAAGCGACAGTGTGTCCGCTTGGGCCGGAATGACGGCAGAGCGGTGGCGTATTCGCACGCATCTGATGAAACTGGGCGTCAAGATCGTAACAGCCCATGCCTTGACCGAATTTGATGGGCAGGCCGCGACACTTGTCTGTGAATACAGCGGCCAAGAGCAGACCCTGCCAGCATCCGCCGTTGTCATGGTGACACAGCGCACCCAAAACAGTGATCTTTACGATGAGATTTTGGCGACGGTTGGCGGGGAAGCGGCCAAATTGCCCTTTAGTCTTAAACGGATTGGCGATGCCGAAGCTCCAGCGATCATCGCAGCAGCCGTTTATGCGGGGCACCGTTATGCAGCCGAATTGGACGAGGTCGTGGATATCGATAATCCGATGAAGCATGACCGTCCGGATGTGGGCGCAATGCTGCCAGAGAGGTCAGGGGTTTCAACGAACATTGCCACAGATCGGCAAAGGGTTGATGCGCAGCAGCCGCAACCAAAGCTAAGGTCGCATAACCCATGCCTGTGATTGCCAATGAACGCTTTGTGTTAGCTGACAGTCTTTGGACTGCGACGGCGCACCCGACCCCTGATCGTCCGGCGCTGTCTGGCGCGGTGACGGCGGATTGCGTGATTATTGGCGCCGGCTTCACGGGTCTTTCAGCCGCGTTGCATCTGGCAGAAGTTGGGCAAAGTGTCATTGTGCTTGAAGCGCACACGCCCGGCTGGGGTGCCTCTGGCCGAAATGGCGGACAGGTAAACCCAGGTCTTAAGAATGGTCCCGATGCTATCGAGGCGCGGTTTGGTCCCCAGATAGGACAGCGGATGAACGCGTTGTCAGGCGGCAGCGCCGATCTGGTTTTTGATCTTATCGCCCGGCATGGCATCGCATGTGATGCGCAACGTAGTGGCTGGATTAGGGCCGCTCACTCGAAAAAGGCGTTGGCTGATCTCTTGGTGATTGGTGGGCAGTGGCGCAAACGCGGCGCAATCGTCGAAGGGCTAGGTGCGCATGATATCGCACAAATGCTAGGCACACGCAGCTATGTCGGTGGTGTGATTGACCAGCGCGGTGGCAACTTGCACCCTCTCAACTATGCGCTTGGATTGGCGCAGGCGGCTGAGAAGTTCGGCGCACAAATTCACGGTAAAAGCCGCGTCACCGATATAGCCCCTCAAGGCAATCATATCGTTGTGAAAACCCAACTCGGACAGGTGAAGGCCCGTAAAGTGCTAGTTTGCACGAACGCGTACACTGGCGATCTCGGTCAGCCTTTGGGGCGCACAGTTGTTCCTGTGACGTCGGTTCAAGTCGCGACCGCACCGCTGAGCGACAGTGTTGCCCGCTCAATTCTACCCGATGGCCAGTCCGTATCAGACAGCCGCCGATTGCTGCATTATTTCCGCAAAGACCCTGATGGGCGGTTTGTGATGGGCGGGCGCGGCGCGTTGAAGGACAAGAACGTCCGTGCGCGACAGGCCGACCTGCGTGCCGCGGCAGAACGCTTGTATCCGCAGCTTGAGGGTGTCGCGTGGAAACATGCTTGGGGCGGAAGCGTCGCCTTGACCCGCGATCATACGCCGGGCCTTCATTTGCTTGCGCCGGGTGTTATGGCCGGACTTGGCTACAATGGGCGCGGTGTCGGAATGGCGACCTCTATGGGCAAGGTGCTGGCCGACTGGGCCGCTGGTCGTGCCGAAGCCCGATTGGATTTCCCAATCACGCCCGCTCGCGCAATCCCGTTCCACCGTTTTCGGAGCATTGGGATTGGCGCCGTTGTAGCCGTGTCACGTATTTTTCGTTGACGTAGAACTTCCGTCTTTTGGGCAGAAGAGGAGGGGCGCCCGCCCAGACTAGCCGATTGCCGTTCTAATCAGCATGAAAATGATCGCAGATAGTGTCGCAGCTGCGGGTACGGTGATGATCCATGCCGCAATGATTGTCATGAAATGCGAGCGGCGGACCAGCTTGCGACGACGTCTTTCCTCAGGGGCATAGTGAGCCCGTTCAGGCATTTTGAGCCGGGCATTGCGAATGCGGCGCTCGGCGTCCCATTCCCGAAAGAAGCCCACTCCAAACACACCGCCAACTGCGATGTGGGTCGAACTTACCGGGAGGCCAAGCCAGCTGGCCACAATGACCGTGATCGCAGCGGACAGTGCGACGCAATAGGCGCGCATTGGGTTCAGTTTTGTGATCTGCCCACCGACCATGCGGATCAGCTTTGGGCCGAACAAGAATAAGCCAAAGGAAATGCCTAAGGCACCAATGACCATGACCCACAACGGGATGCTGACATCGTCAGTAAAGCTGCCGGACTGGGACGCTTGAACAATCGCGGCGAGTGGTCCGACGGCGTTAGCGACGTCATTCGCCCCATGCGCAAAGCTTAGCAACGCGGCAGAGACGATCAACGGAATGCCGAACAACACCTTGAGCGATTTGTTGCGGTTTTCCAGCCCTTCGGATTGCTTGCGGATCGCGGGGATCATAACAATCCAGACCAACACGCCGATGGCTGCCCCGATCATCAATGCCGTTGGCATATCGATCTTGAAAACCTTCTTGAGCCCTTTAAGCGCCAAGTAGGATGCGAATGTTCCCGCCATGATGCCAACCAAGATGGGCACCCATTTACGCGCAGCAGCGATCTTGTCGTCCTGATAAATAATCCGCGATTTGATAAGCCACAAGAACAGGGCCGCAATTGCCCCGCCTAAGACGGGTGAAATGATCCAACTGGCCGCAATTGCACCCATCGTGGGCCAATTGACGGCCGCAAAACCCGCAGCTGCAATGCCGGCGCCCATGACGCCACCAACGACGGAATGCGTTGTCGAAACAGGTGCACCGACCCATGTCGCAAGGTTGACCCAGAGTGCGGCTGACAGCAAAGCCGCCATCATCGCCCATATAAAGACCGAAGCGGTCCCCATGCTTTCGGGCGCGATGATGCCCTTTGCGATCGTTGACACGACGTCTCCGCCGGCAATCAGCGCCCCTGCGCTTTCAAAGACCACGGCGATTGCGATTGCCCCGCCCATCGTCAGCGCATTTGCACCAACGGCCGGACCCATATTGTTCGCTACATCATTGGCCCCAATGTTCAGGGCCATGTAGGCGCCAAGGCAGGCGGCGATGACAACAATTATAGAGTTATTGCTTTGTCCAAAAAACAACATCGCACCGATGCCAGCCAAAAGGACAAAAACCAGCGAAATGCCGGGCCCAACCAGTGGGCGTGATGCGAAGCTGGTCGCCAATTCAAGGTTAGAATAGCGTGCAAGGTCGCGATCCAGCGTTTCTAGGTGGCGTGGATCGCCCCGTTGATCAGTCATAGTCTTCATCCCCCGATTGGGAGAAAAACTAGCCTTCTATTTACGGTAAACGCAACCTCACAATTTAGGCTGACGGGAAATATTTACTGCGCGAGGAAAATCGACTTCAGCTCAACTTCGTTGACCATTTCGGCAGCATCATCGGCAGTTGCCCATTTTCGGGACCGCTCGTGCGCCTCGGGAAAGTCCTCTGACAGGTCTTCGACCGGCACCGAGTAGACAAGCGCTTTGACAGGGATTTCCCAGCCCGACGATTGCCGTTTTTGGTAGGTGTACGTTCCCACCAAATCGTTAGTGGCTTTGCTGTTTCGAACCCCGGCCTCTTCCCAAGCTTCTTGCAATGCCGCTTCGTTGGACGTCAGTCCGCGGATCGGCCACCCTTTGGGAATGATCCAACGGCCAGTGTCTCGGCTTGTGACAAGAAGATACTCTTTGCTGTCCCCTTCACCGCGATGGCAAAGAGCGGCGACTTGCAGTCGTTTGGGGCGTTGCAGCAGCGGGCCTAGGAACGAGTCCCAGACCTTCTGAAAGGCGACATTCATTTTGAAACCACTCAATATTTTTTCTTATTTTTTACATCTATAGACTATATTAGCGAAACTGACAATTTCCATTGAATCACGGTCAGTTGATGGGCTTCTTTTGCGCCTGCGGGGCAGTGTTTGATTTTCAAGTTCCCCTTTTACTATCTGTGCTACCGTTACGATTAATGTGAGCAAATCGTTTCATTCAGGAGAGAATAAATATGGGCACCGAGAGCATTCTTGTAATCATCATTATCGGCGCAATCGCAGGTTGGTTAGCCGGAAAAATCGTTAAGGGGTTCGGCTTTGGTTTGCTTGGCAACATTGTTGTTGGCATTGTCGGCGCATTTGTTGCGGGTTCGATTTTTCCAGTGATTGGACTTGGTTTTGGCGGCGGAATCTTGGGTGGGATCATCCACGCAACACTCGGGGCGGTTATTCTGTTGGTCCTCATTCGGCTTATTAAACGCGCCTAGAACGAGCATGTCCTGATATGGCCATGAGATTGCTACACTTGTGAACGAGGGAATGCTTCTCCCTATCTGATTTAAGCCCCGCGCCTACATCCGCCGATCAGCGTCGCGCGCTGGCAACTATTTTCAGCAATTCGGATGGTTGTCAGCGTTACAACTAGGGCGTGATCATAAAAGTTGGCTTTTCGCTTTTCAATGAAAGCCGCTTAAAATCACGGAGCATTCCACACTATAGGCTATCAACACATCTTGTTGTAATAGTGAGTCTCTGTAGCAACCGGCAAATGTGCCGTAAGCCTGAGGTAGACATGGTCGAAATTACCGGTAGCGACAATATTGGTGGCGTGAACCAAGACGCCGACAACACCTTTGACAGTCTTGGCTTTTGGTATCAGTGGATCGAGATACCTACAGGTGACGTTGGATCTCCTGGCAATCTGACTGACGCTGGCTTCAATATCGCAGACGGGTCTATTTTGACGGCGTTTCCGGGAGGTGCAACTCCGGTTGAAATCTACAATGCCGGAGGCACAGACGACCTAGACAATCTTGTCGCCAACGCAAGTGCCTACGCGCTGGGCAACAACACCAGTGGCGATGCCCGAGATTTCGGCGTTCGTGTCACAACAACCCTGACGGTCGACGAGGCTGGCGACTATCGGTTTGATATTAGATCAGACGATGGCGTGCGGCTTTATGTTGACGGTGTCGAGGTCGTTGCAGATGACAGTTTGCACGCCCCACGCGACAGCAATGGGACCGAGTTTCTTGCTGCTGGTGAGCATGAGATCGTCATCATCTATTTTGAACGTGGCGGCGCGAATGTTCTCGAAGTTGAGATTGAAGGCCCCGATTACGCGGGGCGTATTCCACTCCAGGATGCCAATGTGCTGGCAAACGCAGGTGACGATACTATTCAGGCTGGCGAAGGTGCTGACACTATCTTGGGTGGTAGTGGCACGGACACAATTGACGGCGGTGATGGCGCGGACACAATTGATGGTGGTGATGGGGCTGATACTGTTGATGGTGGATCAGGCGATGACATCATTTCTGACACTGGCGTCGCATCTACTGTGCGTGAAGCCTTGCGCTGGGGAGAAGTGACCACAGATGGAGATGATGTTTCGTCTTTCGTTCACAACACTGTCGAAAACCAAGTCACGTTCAATGTTCTTACTAATACTTCCGCTGATATTCAGGGTGAAGACGGTGAGTCGATTACGACCGCAGGCATAGTTGCTGGAGGACTAGCACCAGCTAGCACAAGTGACTCACTTGAGATATCGACAAATGATGACGGCGACTTTGCAGAGTTCGAACTAACGTTCACTTCTGATGTCGAGAATGTTTCATTCCGTATTGCTGATCTCGAGAATGACGTTGCAGTCACAGTTCTGGCTTTCGATCGCGATGGTAATTCAGTTACTGTAAACTTCACCAACGTTGGCTCCGAAGTCACGCCTTCCGGGGGCACTCTGGTGGCAGACGACGGCAACAGTAGCGCCAGTAATGATGACACTGCGGCAACGGTATCTATAGATGGACCGATCGCCAGGATTGTTGTGCAAATCGACAATGAATCGAGTGATTCATCCGACAATGCAAATCCAAATATTTCAGAAATCTTCTTTGACACCATAGTGAGTGTAGACGACATTTTGTCTGGCGGCGCTGGTGACGATGAGATCGATGGCGGCGAAGGCGATGACACCCTCACTGGTGGCGCGGGTGATGACGTCTTTATCGAATTGGCCGGTCAGGGTGCTGATACGATTACCGACTTCAATGTTGGCAACACCGGATCGATTGGTGATGGGGACCAGGGCAACAACGATTTCGTTGATCTAGAGCCGTTCTTTAATGCTGCCACGCTGGCGGCTGTGAACAATTCTGACGTAGACCCAAGCAATGATTTCAAAAATGCACTCGAAATGCTGCGTGCTGATGCGGCTGACGGTAAGATCGATGGCATCATTGGTGTGGACGACTACACCGCAGAGATCGGCGGCGTTGACCTTGAATTACAAGACGGCGCGGGTGGATCAGTAACGGGGACTGACCTTACCTTCGACAACACCAATGTAGTTTGCTTTACCAAAGGCACGTTGATTGACACCCCAAACGGTCCAACCCCGATCGAGCAACTGCGGATAGGGGACATGGTGCTTACCATGGATGATGGCCCGCAGCCGATCCGCTGGATTGGTTCAAAGGATATCAGTCCTGATGCTTTGGCACTGCAACCACGTCTAAAGCCGATCCGCATTCGCGCAGGAGCACTGGGGCCCAATATGCCGGAACGGGATCTTATGGTCTCGCCACAACACCGCGTTTTTGTAAGATCAAACGTAGCGAACCGGATGTTTGGGAACTTCGAAGTGCTGGTGCCCGCAAATAAATTGGTCACCTGCGACGGTATCGATATTGCGCATGATGAAGTTGACGTCAGCTATTGGCATATGTTGTTTGATAAGCACCAGATCGTGTGGTCGAACGGTGCGCCAACAGAAAGCTTGTTTGCGGGTCCGGAAGCAATGCAGTCAGTCTCGCCCGAGGCCTGCAAGGAGATTGAGACATTGTTCCCGCAAATCCTCGCGCCCGATTTTGCCCCGGTCAGTGCGCGGATGATCCCCCAAAAGGGTAAGCAGATGAAAAAGTTAGCGCAGCGGCATCAGCGAAACAAAATGGATCTGATCGCGCAGCAGTAGATTTGCAAGGTAGTGCGATCCATCAATCGCCATGGCTTGCGCTGGTGTGATGCGACCAATTTCAACGCGCATCCCACTGCCTCAAGTCCGCGGTTGAAAAAAGGGGCGTAGGCGTCTGATCCAGTTTCGCCTTCGCAGCTCACCTGATCCGCAGAAATTTTAATGTCAGCAAAGCTGGTGCGTAGGACATAAGTATCGTCAACTCGGTCGATGGGGGCCATCTATCGGTATACTTTTCCAAAGTTGCGCGAGGTCCCGCACCTCCCTTTTTTCTGGTCCAAAGGGCTGATTTGAATTGAGGTGATGCATGCGCAATGTATTTAGGGCGAACATTGGTAGAAGTTGCAGCGAAGGTCAGTCAAGTTATGGCTCGAGGGGCTTGGGCGTGGCTGCTTGAAGCGAGGACGCGCGGAACGGGTCATAAGGTCTGCTGCTATCAGCCATGGCTTGCCGTTTGGCGCAGCAGCAATCGAAATCAACTAAATAGGATCGACAATGGATGCACCGACCGTCTGTCCTGATATTGGACAGCAATGCCTCGACATGCATGGGTAGCTGCTTTGAACAATTATCATCTTGCCGTCAGTCCGTTTGGCTTGAGATAAACGTTCATGCCGATAAAGTGTCAAATAGGGGCAATCGAAATTGCCCCTATTTGTAATTTTGTAAATATGCAGTGTGCAGTCATCTGCTATAGAGATTGATAGACCAACTTAGAAGTTAGTTCTGATCAATGAATTCTTTATACTCAGCAGGTTAAGCAGACTTTATGCTATCAGTTGATAGGACTACTTGTACTTTGAATACCAGCCGGTCTACCACGACCACCACGACCACCTGTCGGTCCGACAGGAGCACTTATTCGAACAATTTCCCGTTCTACATTGGTTGGTTCCTCTGCCGTATCTACAACGACAGGATCAGGATCATCGTCATTGCTGGCTGCAATAACGGCGCCAATCACGACAAGCGCAACAACGGGAATAACCCAACCAGGCAATGAACCTGCAGGCGCTACTTCCTGAATTTCTTGAACTTCTCTTTCGACGATTGCATCCGAAAGACCGCCAGCGTGGGCGCTGGATGATAAAAAGGCAGCTGTTGCAGATGCAACCACGATGTTCTTAAAAATTGTGTTCATACTCACTCTCAACTTTGATTAAATTCATTAATCGACCCCGTAAGATT
>RCNF010002143.1_pt1 | contig 10550 bp, 8 predicted proteins | sample 2041311 | NCBI WGS metagenome assembly RCNF01 (sample SAMN09708228, study PRJNA481090) | Marine sediment metagenome, whole genome shotgun sequencing project. | biome: marine sediment; feature: ocean; material: sediment; isolation source: Sewage treatment plant 2 marine sediment (STP2) ... | reverse complement strand
TTCTGGATGTGCGCATCAGGAACCCATCCCGGTGGCGGCATCATGGGCGCCTCGGGTGAGATGGCAGCGAAAGCCATTCTAGGGAAGCATGCAGCATGAAAGAACAATTCGATGTGGTTGTTATAGGCGCAGGCCACAATGGCCTGACGAACGCATGTCTGATGGCGATGAAGGGCAGGCGTGTGGCGTTGGTTGAGATGCGTGATTCACCGGGTGGACTTGCAGAATCAGTCGAGTTTCAGCCCGGATTCAAGAGCGCCGGGATCTGGCACGGGACAGGAAATGTCTCTGAATCAGTAATGCAGTCCTTAGGTCTAAAGGACCTTATAGAAAAAAACACACCAACGGTATACGCACTTGGTGGTTCCGGCCGCATTGCCCCGATATCGGGGCCCATGGATACAACGACATTCGGCATCGCGCAGCACGCCCCATCCGACGGGCGAAACTATGTGCGTTATCGCGAATTCATGACTCGAATTCGCCCCGTACTTTCGCGTTTTCTCATGGGTCGTCCGCTCAACTTGCTGGACGTAGAGAGCGAGGCACCCGTTGAACTTCTGACGCGCGCGCTCGGATTGCGACTTCTGGGTTCGCACGACATGATTGAACTGCTGCGCATTGCACCAATGCCCGTGGGTGACTTCCTGAACGAGTATTTTGAAACAGACTTCGTTAAGGCAGCACTGTCAATGGACGCGGTATTAGGCACCTTCACTGCGCCGCGCTCTCCCGGCACAACAACGAATCTGCTGATGCACGAGTCGATCTCAGGGCAGTCGATCAAGGGCGGCAGCCTCGCACTGACCGCAGCGCTTGTCCGTCGTGCCCGTGAACTGGGTGTGGAGTTCAAGTGCGGCAACGCAGTCACGAAAATCCTCATTGAGAAAAGGGTGGTCAAAGGTGTTGAACTCAAGAGTGGCGCCATGATCGAAGCGCCAGTTGTTAGCGCCAGCACCAATCCCAAGTCTGTGTTGCTCGATATGCTCCCGGTTGAGGCACTTACACACACCACCGAACACCGAATTTCGAACTTCAGAAGCAACGGTACTGCTGCACATTTGTTGCTCGCGGTCGATGGGGATGTGACGTTCGAAGGTGCGAGCGCGGCACACAAGCTGGATCACGTACGAATAGCGCCGACACTTGACCATGTTGAGAAGGCGTTCGATGCGATCAAGTACGATAAGTTCTCAGACGAACCCGTTCTGGATATTACGATTCCGACGATTGATAACCCGTCCCTCGCACCCGACGGCAAGAGCGTCGTCAGTGTCATGATCGGTTACGCGCCGTACCATCTCGGCGGTGGTTGGACGGATGATGCGAAAAGGGAGTTGACGATGAACGTCGTCGATACCATATCGCGCTTTTCACCAGAGTTTGAGCAGAAGATTATCGCCGCCAAGCTCTCGACACCGGTCGATCTTGAGAACGACTATGGTCTGACCGGCGGTCACTTGCATCATGGTGAACCCGGACTTGACCAGATGCTGGTTCGACCTATCCCGGAGTGCTTCGACCATGAGACACCGGTCCAGGGGCTGACCCTCTGTGGCAGTGGCACTCATCCAGGCGGCACGGTTTCATGTGCGGCAGGCGCTCTGGCAACTCGTGCTATCGCGCATTCAGAAAAGGTTCGAGCCGACGCCGCCTGAGCGGCGACGTGCATGTAAAGTCTGAACCCAAAGGAAACAACTTGTAACAAAACACGCCGATCGTGAAACACTCGCGAAACACTCTCTATGCATGCTCAATACCACCTGATTATTCCCGTATGGACTGGTCAAATATCGCTCACGGGGCATAACCAGACCTTCAGCAAGCAGGGGTATTGAAATGATCTCGAACTCGTCGCCGCCTAACTGGCATTACACTTTGCCGATGATGTTGGTGTTTCTGAGTGCGTGTGGAGGAGGTGGTGGCAGCGGCAGCAGCACCCCGGTCGTAACACCTCCACCGGTCCCCCCCAGCGTGAGCACGGATAGCACCACTAACCATAGTTTTGTTACTGATCATTTTATCGGCTCCCAAAACTGCTCCACCTGTCACGATGGCTTGCGCGATGCTGGCGGCGCCGACGTTTCCATCGTTGTTGATTGGCAGGCCACCATGATGGCCAACAGTGGCCGCGACCCGCTATGGCGAGCGAAAGTTGCCAGTGAGGTAAAGCGAAACCCGGCACGACAGGAAGAAATAGAGGAAACCTGTGCACGATGCCATGTACCGATGGCGAGTGTTGAGGCAGGATTTGCGGGCGTGAGTTCCACTTTGTTTGGCGACACTGGTTTACTGCATCCGGACAATCCCCTGTTTGATGCAGCGAATGACGGTGTCAGTTGTACGCTTTGCCATCAGATTGAAGATTCAGCCGTGCTGGGTACAGACGACGGATTTTCAGGCCAGTTTTCGATCGGCTTTGACTTCGGTATCGATCGCGAGTTGTATGGACAGTATGCGAATCCTTTAACGATGCCCATGCGGAACAACATCAGCTTCACGCCGGCCGCGAGTGAGCACGTTTCGTCTTCTGAGCTTTGCGCGACCTGCCACAACCTGAGTACCCCGGTTCTTGACGCGCAGGGCAATTTCACCAGTCTGCTTTTTCCGGAGCAGATGGTCTACACCGAGTGGGAGAACAGCCAGTTTGAGGCAACCGAAAGCTGCCAGGACTGCCACCTGCCAAAGGTCGTGGGCGACATGAGGATATCGACACGTCCGATGAACGGTCTGGCACCACGATCAAACTTTGCCGAACACACGTTCATAGGAGCCAATACCTACATGCTCGATATCCTGGGTCAGAACAAGCAGGAGCTGAATATCACTGCGAACGGCTTCGACACCCTGGTCGCTGAAACCCGTTCCGTACTTCAGGGTGCTGCGAGCCTGTCACTGGAAAACATGATTCGCGTTGGTGACGATCTTGATTTCTCCGTGCGGCTGACCAACTTTAGCGGCCATAAATTTCCGAGTGGCTATCCGTCTCGCCGGGCATGGCTTCACGTCACAATCACCGATTCAACCGGCGTAACCGTTTTCGAGTCTGGTGCCATCGATGCGATGGGCAAAGTCGCCGGTATGGAAAGCGATAACAATCCTGCCGGCTTTGAGCCGCATTACGACATCATTACGAGTGCCGGCCAGGTACAGAGCTACGAGACCATCATGCAGAATATTGATGACGAATTGACCTACACCCTGCTGGAGGCAGCCAGTTATCGTAAGGACAATCGCCTGTTACCGGCCGGCATGGACAAATCGTCTGTCCCATCGACTATCCAACCGCGAGGCGACGCGATGGCCGACGCCGATTTTATCGGTGGCAGTGACCTGGTTCACTATCGCATCAGTGGGCTGCTGGCCGGCACCTATTCGGTTGAAGCAAGGTTGAACTACCAGACCATGTCCTACGGCTTTGGGCAAGACTTGTTTAAAGACGTGGATGAACCGCAGGTGGCCCTGTTCAAGACTCTGAATGATGGCGCACGTCTGTTATTCGAGACCATTAGCAGTGAAACGGGTAACATAGACTTTTGAATCCCCGACCTATTATTATCCTCTTATACAAGTAACGAAGAAATTACCCGGTTGCCCGTGACGTGATTGCGACCGGATGAGGTGAGCAAAAAATGCAGGCTTTGACGCAGAGTTACATGACCGGTGAAGGTACCGGCCAGCTATTGTATGAAACGATTGGAGACTGCTTCGACAGGGTCGCGAGGCTATACCCGGACAATCCTGCGCTGATTGTACGTCATCAGAATATTCGCTGGACGTACAGTGAATTCAAGACGCACGTAGACAATTTTGCGATGGGCCTAATTGCGCTAGGCATCGAGCCTGGTGATCGGGTTGGCATCTGGGGCCCGAACAGCTACGAATGGGTGATCACCCAGTTCGCCACGGCGAAAATTGGTGCCATTATGGTTTGCGTCAACCCCGCCTATCGGCTATTCGAATTGGAGTATGTTCTTAACAAAGTGGAGTGCAAGGCCATCGTTGCTGCCGAGAAGTTCAAGAGCAGCGAGTACCTGGCAATGCTGAACGCGCTGGCTCCGGAATTGGCCGACAGTGAGCCCGGGCGTCTTCAGGCCGAGAAGTTACCGCATCTGACAACAGTAATTCGCATGGGCGAACGACAGTCGCCTGGCATGTTCAACTTCGACGTCGTCAGCGATATGGGCAGTGATAGTGAGCGACAGAGGCTTGTTGAGCTGCAAAATGAGTTGGGGCCCGACGACGCAATAAACATTCAGTTTACGAGCGGCACGACCGGAAACCCGAAGGGCGCAACACTGACCCACGTAAATATTCTCAATAACGCCATGACCACAGCACAGGGAATGCGATTCACTGCCGACGATTCCCTTTGCATTCCGGTGCCCCTGTACCACTGTTTCGGCATGGTTTTGGGCGCACTCGCGTGCGTTTCGAGTGGCGCAACGATGGTCTTTCCCAACGATGCTTACGACCCGATATCGACATTGACGGCAGTTCAGGAAGAACGCTGTACGGCTTTACACGGCGTACCGACGATGTTCGTTAACGAACTCGATCACCCGCAATTTAATGATTTTGATGTATCCAGTTTGCGCACAGGCCTTATCGCCGGCGCCCCCTGCCCGGAAGAACTGATGACCCGAATTATCGGTGACATGCACATGGAAAATGTACTGATCGGCTACGGGCAAACAGAACTCAGTCCAGTCAATCACATGACATTGCCGGATGACTCATTCGAGAATCGTACGCAGACGGTAGGTCGCCCGATACCGCACATCGAAGTCAAGATAGTCGACAAGAATGATCGTGTCGTCCCTGTCTGCGAACAAGGCGAGATATGCACGCGCGGCTATTCAGTTATGAAAGGTTACTGGAATGACCCGGAGAAGACCGCCGAGACTATCGTTGATGGCTGGCTGCACTCGGGTGATCTGGGGACTATGAACGAACATGGCTACGTTCGGATTACGGGCCGCATCAAGGACATGGTTATTCGCGGCGGCGAGAATATTTACCCGCGTGAGATCGAGGAATTCCTGTATACCCACCCGAAAATCAGCGAAGTGCAGGTGTTTGGGGTCGAGGACGAGAGAATGGGCGAAGAAGTGTGCGCCTGGGTTCAACTCAAGAATGGCGATACCATGACCGAAGATGAGGTACAGACATTTTGCGGTGGTCAAATCGCGCATTTCAAAATTCCACGTTACGTGCGTTTTGTTACTGAGTACCCGATGACGGTGACAGGCAAAATTCGAAAAGTGGAAATGCGCGAGATGATGGCGAAAGATCTCAATGCGCGTGTACCACAATTGCAGAGCGTTTCAGGGTAGATCACATAGCAGCGCTTCGCCCGCCTCTCGATGCCAGGTGCATATTCCCGTCCAAATCTGATCGGCGGTTTCAGCGTAGCTGAAGAGCTGCCGGTCGTGGGTGGAAATAACGCCTTCGCTTTGCAGGAAGTCGGGATCAAAGGCGCCCCGCCAAAATGCTTCGCCGACAAGGATGACCGGCAATGGCTCGATGGTCTTGGTTTGAATCAGCGTGAGGGTTTCAAAGACTTCATCGAGTGTGCCGAAACCACCCGGAAATGCGACCAGCGCTCTGGCGCGTAACAGGAAGTGCAGTTTGCGAATAGCGAAGTAGTGAACGCAGAAGGCCAGTTCCTCTGAAATATAGGAGTTTGGTGATTGCTCATGTGGCAACGTGATATTCAAGCCAATGCTCTTGGAGCCAGCATCGTAGGCACCACGATTTGCACCTTCCATAATGCCCGGTCCGCCGCCCGTCATTACTGTGACACGCGTGTCGCCGGGCCCCTCACCCGAATTTGCGACCAGCGCTGCGAAATCCCTTGCGACAGAATAGTAGTGACTGTTCGCCAAAGTGCGTTCGGCGATCCGTAATTTTTCCGCTAATGTCGTATCGTCCGGGGTCTTATTGTGTGCAGCACGAAGATCATCAAGTCGTTGCTTCGCGATCATCGTGTCCGGTATGCGCGCGCTGCCAAAAACGACAATGGTTTGCTCAATGCCGTGACGTCGCAGATTGAGTTCGGTCTTCAGGTAGTCAAGCTGCAAGCGCGCCCCGCGCACATCATTGTCGTTGAGAAAATCGACATCTCGATCGGCTCTCAGGTATGCAGGGCTTTGCAGGATATTTTCGATCCTGCGAGAAGCCTCCGGGTCCTTTTCTTTCATTGCATCACCTGCGCTCTAACCAATGTCGATCTTCTGTCCATGTCGGGCTATTGTGACAGGCGCATCGAATTTCGCGTGCAGTTTTTTGGCCAGCGGTATTTGCGCGCGCTCTTCGCCGTGCACCAGGTAGACGGGTGGGCGATCGTCAAAGGCACCATACCAGTCGAGGAGATCGGCTTGATCGGCGTGCGCTGACAGTCCGCCGATAGTATGTACTTGTGCACGTACTGGACAGTACTCGCCCCACAAGCGGATTTTCTCGGCGCCATCGACTATTCGTCTGCCGAGCGTGCCGAGCGCCTGATAGCCAACGATGACCAGGTGGCACTCGGGACGCCAGATGTTGTTCTTGAGGTGATGAAGAATACGTCCACCGCTGCACATTCCGCTGCCGGCGATGACGATCGCGCCGGCCTCTATCGTATTGATTGTCATCGACTCTTCGGCTGAACGGGTCATAGCGATGTTCGGCAAATTGGGCAGGTTAGAATCCGGTCTGAACAGATCGGCACCGTAAAGATCCCGGTAGTGTGCATAGGCGGTCGTCGCCTCTATTCCCATTGGGCTGTCGACGAATATCCGCCATTTATCGAGGCTCCATTCCCTTTCGTTTTTCAACATCAGGTAAAGAATGTCCTGCAATCGGCCGACCGTAAACGCCGGAATAAGAATATTGCCCTGCCTTGGATTTGCTGTGTTAAAGAGCTCTGTCAGTTCCTTAATCGTGTCGTCAAAGGAACGATGTAAACGGTCACCGTAGGTGCTTTCCAGCATCACAACGTCGGCTTTTTTGAGTCGTACAGGCGGATCCATCATTGGTGCATCGCGGTAACCGAGATCACCGCTAAATGCCAGAACTCGCTTCTTACCGTCTTCTGTGTAGGCCAGTTCAACGATTGACGAGCCAAGAATATGCCCGGCGTCGTAGAACGTGAGTGAGAGTCCGGGCAATATTTCCGTTGGCTGCTCGTAGTCAATGCCTTCAATCTGCGCCAGGCTTTTCTCTGCATCAGCACGCGTATACAAAGCTTCCAGCAGTGGATTACCACTCTTCTTCCGTCTTACGTTATCCCACTCGACATCCTTCTCATTCAGAAAGCCGGAATCAGGCAGCATAATTTCACAAAGCGCCTTGCTGGCGTGCTGTGTGTAGATCGGCCCTTTGTATCCGCGCTTTACCAGCAGCGGCACCCGGCCGGAGTGATCGATATGCGCATGGCTTAATACGACGGCATCGATGTCCTCTACTGCAACCGGAAACGGGTCCCGGTTGTGCTCCTCGTCAGTGCGCCCACCCTGTATCAAGCCACATTCGAGCATCACCGTATGGTTTGTTGTTCGCAGCACGTACAAAGAACCGGTCACTCGCTCCGTTGCACCATAAAACTGAAGCGTATAAGTCATTGGATTCAGTCACTCGACATTGCAACCATGCTTATAGAGTCTGTGATCATCGGCCGCTCATCAATACGTACCTTCACGACTTGTCCTTGGCCCGGTTACATCTCATATTGCATACAGGAAAATCGTGTTCGGGAGTCCACAATGACACCACAGACTTCATCCGCAGCCACACCCTATTGGGCGGTAGTAGTAGCCGATGAATCGAGCGCTATCGTTTATGCCCGCGATTCACTGAGTGGCCCGTTGCGCGAACTATTCTCGCTCTACAATGACACGGCCAGAAAGAAAACGGATCAACTCATCAGCGACAGCGGCGGCCGCAGCTTCGACAGCTACGGCAAAGGCCGGCACACAATGGGCCACGAGAAGGCTGATCCCAAAAAAACCGCTGCGATAGCATTCGCCAAGCAGATCGCAGAGCGTATCGCAAAGGGGCTGTACGATGGCAGTTGCCGCGGGTTTGCACTGGTAGCCGCCCCGCGATTCCTGGGTGTGCTTCGCGAAGCAGTTTCTATCGCAACAACGGTGGAGCCCTACGCAACCGTTGATAAGGAAGTGGTGGGTAAGGACACAGAAGTTATCGAGAAGTTGCTGGCAGCTCTCTAGATAGATCGCGGGATGGTAACGCCTTGGTAGAGATGAGTGTTATCTTTGCGTTTACTTGACCAGGTTCGAATCAGGAGCATTGAGCAATGTCGTCAGGCATATTCAAAGTGATTGCAGAATTTACGGACGCAAACGGCAATCCGATAAGTGGAGAAGGCTATGCCGTCACTCTTTTGGATGAAGATCGATTCTTTGATCAAAAGCTGGGGAAGGAAAATCTGAGTGCTGATGGTGTGGCGGAATTCCTGGTAACTGCGGCGGATATCTTGTCATTCGATTCAATGGGCGAGCGAACACCAGACTTGTATTTCGTTGTCCGAAAAGACGGCGACGAAATATTTCGATCCGAAGTCTTCGACGAGGTTGACTTCGAAGTTGCCGATCCAGTGACGGGAAGACCGAAAGGGCTCACCAGGAGATTTGGGCCGTTTCAAGTTAGTAAGCACTAGATTTGGTGTCTCGGCGCAGTGCAGGGACTGAACGTTTTTCTTGCCCTTGCCGCCATTCCCGTCGGTGCTCTAATGGTTTGGCGTGGGCTGTTGTACATGAGCCAGCGAAAACGGGCCCGACTTCGCAATCAAACTATCGCAACGTCGCTTGTCGATATTATCAATCGTAATGTCGGCATTTACTCATTACTTCCGGATGAGTTAAAGAACGAACTTCACGGCCACATCAACGTTTTTCTGGCAGAGAAGCAGTTTGTCGGTTGTGAGGGGCTGGAAATTTCAGACGAGATCAAAGTCACAGTGGCGAGTCTTGCCTGCATTCTCCTGTTGAATCGACAAGCGACATACTTTCCCGGGTTCACATCAGTTCTTGTCTATCCTGAGTCATACGTTGCGACGGAGGTTTCCTTCGATGGTCATGTGGAAACGCATAGGAAAATCAGGAGAGCCGGTGAATCCTGGCACCGAGGTCCGGTGGTGCTGTCATGGAAGGACGTAATGTCCGGTGCCGCCAATATCGGTAACGGGTATAACGTCGTCCTGCATGAGTTCGCTCATAAACTGGATGAGGAGAACAACGGTACAAACGGCTCCCCGGTACTACAAAAGCGAGAGCATTATGAAGAGTGGGCGAAGGTGCTTGGGAAAGAGTATGAGTCACTTGAAAGTCGTGTCGCTCGTGGGCAGAACCGGGTGCTACACGAGTATGGTCTTACATCACCACCAGAGTTTTTCGCGGTAGCGACAGAATCTTTCTTTGAGAAGCCGGTGGCCATGAGGGCCCGACTCCCGGACCTCTACGGGCAACTGCAGACATACTACCGTTTGGATCCCGCCAGCTGGTCGAAAACCTGAATCGTTAGTAGTAGCTTGTTCTTCGTACAGGTTGAAAGAGCTCTTTCCTGTGGGCGCAGGCCGGGTCGACCGTACACTCTTCACAACGTGGTTCGCTCATTTCGGGGCAGCGCTGGCGCGCCTGGAAAAAGAACCAGTCCACCGCACCCATGCTCTTGCCGGACTCAGCGACGACCTGCTCAATGGCAGCATGAGCGCTTATACGGACCGCCCATTCTTCTGTCGCAGATAGCAACTGTCGTCCAATCAACTTTGCCGCAAGTGAGTCGTCCACGACATCAATCAGGCCCATACGCAGGCAAGATCGCATCACGTGGTAATCGACCACGGGCGGCATCTCTTCTTCACCCCTCACGAGAAATTCTTCAGGTCGTTGCTGCAGGATAATAGCCAGTAATCCGGCCTTCTTGCGCAGCGGGTCTTCCTTGTAACCACTGATGTGATCGAGAACTTGAAACAGCGTGCGCAACGGCGAGGTCGACGCATTAATTTTTTCGACGATGTTCTGCGGCGTCAGATCGAGCGCCAACATGTCACGCCCATACTGTTGGGCCATCGACAGATGCATATCGATAGCTGGCATCGGATCAGTACCGTCATCGGCACGTAGTACCGCCAGCATGTCTGCCTTGGTGAGCTCCGCCTGACCGGCTGGCGTTAGTTTGTGCGGGTCACTTTCCAGCCAACGAAGCCAGGCACGAAACAGATAGAACGCGCCCTTGCGTTCTTCACCGTCAACCGTTGCGATAAGCGGGCGCTCGTAGCGATGATCTGCCGTTGTCCAGAAACCAAACTGTTGCAGGGCAGTGGCGAAAAAGTAATCAAGCGTCGCTGGATGACCTGACGCTGGCAAGTCGGGCCCCGTAAACGCAAACGGCGTGATATCTGAGACGCCCGCGATCAGCCGCGAAATATTGTGGACGTTCTTAGTGTTCACGCTGACCTGCTCATCCAGAAGTGCTTGTGATGGTGATGACTGCAGGAGCGCCGCGGGCCCGATAGCCTCAATGGTTCTCGCAGCCATCGGAATCGC
>RCNF010002141.1_pt1 | contig 10558 bp, 5 predicted proteins | sample 2041311 | NCBI WGS metagenome assembly RCNF01 (sample SAMN09708228, study PRJNA481090) | Marine sediment metagenome, whole genome shotgun sequencing project. | biome: marine sediment; feature: ocean; material: sediment; isolation source: Sewage treatment plant 2 marine sediment (STP2) ... | reverse complement strand
CTTGGGCCATATTTTTATTTGTTCATTACCACTGGAATTTGAAAGCCACTGTTAATGGGGGCTCCACCCTCGTAACGAAAGTCGTGTAGGTTTTTTACAGACCGATGTTAAATCAACATCGGCCATTAGAGATGAAGAGCTGAATGTGAAAAAAACAATATAGTTATTCCGTCCTGCTTTCAGCGATACTATTCACAGCTGGCAGGTAGCTGTCAGTGAAAGCGGAACATGCACCGCAGACTACGAATAAATCGACCCTAACATACGTTGTTTATGTTTTTCATAAGTTGTTTTTCCAGTATTGCCACCGCTAAAGAGGCGAACGACTGTTGCTGAGGCACAGATCAACCAGATCATCCAGGCGTGCAGTGCCGGCACACATTACGGTATCAGCCCCACCCCAGTAAATCTTTACGCCGCCTTCGTTATCCTCTACTGCACCACAGGTAAAAACAACATTGTGTACATAACCAGTAATCTCCCAGGGGTCTTGCGGGGCCAACACCCACTCATCCGAAACCCCGATAATCTTCGTCGGGTTGGTTAGATCATGCAGTACAACGCCGAGGCGATAAACCGCCCCGTCCATGGTTTCGAATGCTCCATGATAGAGGCTGAGCCAGCCGCGATCGGTGCGAATCGGGGTCGCACCAGGTCCGATCTTGCTTTCGTCCCAGTGATATTGCATCGGTTTCATCACCACTTCGGAATCGCCCCAGTGAATCAGATCCGGCGACCATGATAACCATATTGACCATGGACTGATCTCCGAATGCGGACGATCCAGGCGGGCATATCGACCGTTGAAACGTTCGGGGAAAATAACCACATTACGCATGTCCGCCTGCGTGATCAGCGAAACCCGCTCGACAGATCGAAAGTCCTGGGTTTTCGCCAGGCCAATACGTACGCCATGGCGTGAATAGGCACTGTAGGTAATTAGGTATTCACCATCGATGCAGGAAATTCTGGGATCTTCCACACCATAGGCTTCGTACTCAGCAAACATGCCCTCTTCCGATGGAACCATGAAAGGTTTTGGGCCCACCGTGAATTTGAATCCGTTTTCACTTTCGGCAATACCAATAATCGAACGACCATTGCGCAGGTGAGATCGAAATAACATGATGGTGCGTCCATCGTAACGTGTGACCCCGGCGTTATGCACAGTCTCCACCGGATAGGGGATGTCGTCCCGGGTGAGAATTGGGTTCGCCGGGTAGCGTTCTATCACCGGCTTATGAGACGTAGCGGTCATAATCATCCTCCAGTCTAATGATGTCGTCTTCTCCGAAATAATCACCCATCTGGACTTCTACTATAACCAGTGGGATCTCGCCGGGGTTCATGATTCTGTGTACCGCACCTTTTGGGACATCCACAGACTGTCCCAGTTTTAGCGGGATTTCTTTCTCTGCCACGGTAACCAGGGCTTCGCCACTGACTACAGTCCAGTGTTCTGCACGGCGACGATGTTTTTGCAGACTCAGCCGCTCCCCCGGATCGACTATGAGTTCCTTGATCTTGTGGTCATCCCTTTCGAGCAGGTTTACATAGTGCCCCCAAGGCCGATAGTTCTCTCGATTTTCGAGAATCTTGTGATACACCGCCACGTACTCATGTGCCATGCGCCGAGAGGTGAAACGCATCTCTACCTCGTGCCTGCAATGTTGCCGGTCTAGCGTGTCAATCCTGGCCACTGCCTGCGCGGCTGCATCCACATCGTCAACAATAAATCCGGTACTGCCATTAACAATGAGTTCCGGCATTGAGCCCCGACCAAATGCTATCACCGGTGTACCACAGGCCATGGACTCGACCACGCTCAATCCGAAGGGTTCGTCAAAATGAATCAGGTGCAACATGGCCAGCGCACCGCCCAGGACCTCCTGCCGTTTTTCCGGCCCGACAGAACCAATGTATTCCACCATTGATCCATCAATATAGGGTTCAACCTGCTCCCTGAAATAAACCTCGTCCTGCACGATGCCTGCGATGACGAGACGCTTACCGGTTTTACGCGCGACCTCAATGGCTTCGTGGACCCCTTTATCGAAGTGAATTCGTCCAAAAAACAGCAGATAGTCTCCCTTTTCTCCCACAAATGGGAACTGTTCGAGATCAATACCATGATGAATAGTGGCAATGTAATCGAGTTCAGCACATTTGTCGGCCTCACTGATGGCCACATAATAGCTGCTATCGTTGTACTCTTTATACACGGGTAGTATGGAGGGCGAAGAAAATCCGTGGATCGTGGTGACCACCGGTGTTTGAGTGAATCCACTGTAACTGAGAGGTAGAAAATCGTAATGATTGTGAATTAGATCAAATTCATCTGCCCGCCTGAACAACTCAGCGATATGCAGACACTCCCATACTTTGGGCTCGATAGAAGGATCTTCCGAGTAAGGTCGTTCGCAGACCCAGGCAAGTTCGCCAGTGGTCAGGGAGTCGCCGCTGGCAAACAAGGTTACCTCGATACCCATCGACACCAGCTGCTCGGTGAGGAGACTAACAATGTTCTCCCATGGCCCGTAATGACGTGGTGGGGTACGCCAGGACAGTGGACTTAACATCGCAATTTTCATGAAGTACCTGTCTGCATAGTATCACCGAGCGTTGCCATTATTGAACGGGAAATAAACTTTACACTACAGTAACATGATTAGCAGAACGAATTACAAAAGTAATAACACGGTCTGGATAACGGACTGGATACAAAGCCGGTTGGTACGACATTGGACGTCAAAACATAATATTTACCTCTGCTACCATAAAAAAACAATAGTGCATTTATAAAGAAGAAAATAGTTTATCATTTGAATAATTCAGCTATTGTTTATTGTAAAGCAGACTTTTGTAGTCTTAGCACATTTGGACAACCCTATGGCAGAAACCAGTTCTATTCCTCCAATTCCACAGGCACGGCGCAAACCCATCGTAATAAATGCGAATCTCGGCCGCGTTATTACACGTCCATATATCCCACACACTGAGGAGCGTATCGGCAACATTATCAACCGCGTGCTGTGCCTGGACGAGGATGAGACAAATAAGTTATTGGAAACCATTCTGCACAACTTCTCTCACCGTCACCGCTATTTCAGAGAAACACTGGAACGAAATTTCAACAGGGTGGCTGACTACGTACCTGATGGCAACAAACTGTCCGAACAACAACAGCTTCTGATCGGGTCTTATTTTACTGCCGAATACTCCGTGGAAGCAGCGTCCCTGTTCAATCCCTCTATGATTCAGGTTCCAGGTCTGGAAACAGATCCTGAAGGGTCCTGTCGCTTCATCATGAGCTTTCGTGCTGTCGGTGAAGGCCACATCTCCTCCATCGAATTTCGTAGCGGGATTATCGATAAGAACAACGACATGTATTTTGATCCCCTGAGCAACTACGTGCGTACCCCCCAAATCCATCCTAATCCAGGCTACGATCGGCACCTGTTCCGGCTGAAACTCCAGGAGATGGGGGCAAGCAACAAGGTATCGCAATGGCTGCTTAGCGAATTGCCGGACAAATTCACTTTCAATGAGTTGCAGAAAAAAATTGACGAGCACTATAACGGCAATCATGTCCGAGCAAGTGATAAAACAGATGCCATTGAAATGGCAATGTGGCTGGCACGATCTAATTATGAAATTTTGTTTCGGCCGGATCACCAAATATCTGAGCGGGTGATCTTTCCTGTGTCGGAGTCCGAGAGCTGTGGCATCGAGGATGCCCGTTTCGTGCGTTTCGTGGAAGACGACGGCTCGGTGATCTACTACGCCACCTATACCGCATACAACGGTCATACAATTTTGCCACAGCTCATGGAGACCTGCGATTTCCTCTCGTTCAAGATCAGTACCTTGAATGGAGAACAGGCGCAGGGCAAAGGCATGGCCCTGTTCCCAAGAAAGATTGGAGGAAAATACGTCATGCTGTCGCGTCAGGATGGTGAGAACAACTTCATCATGTTTTCTGACAATCTGCACTTCTGGCAGCAGGCCAAAATTCTGCAGGAGCCTGAGTTTCCGTACGAGTTTTTTCAGATTGGCAATGGTGGCTCACCGATCGAGACAGCCGAGGGCTGGCTGGTAATCACCCACGGAGTCGGTCCGATGCGAACCTATAGTCTCGGCATTGAGCTGCTGGATCTGGATGATCCGACTCGGGTCATCAGCCGCATCGACGAGCCGATCCTGGTGCCGAATGAACATGACCGTGAAGGTTACGTGCCCAATGTCATTTACAGTTGTGGAGCCATGATCTGCCAGGATGAATTGAACATCCCGTATGCCTCGGCCGACCAGCGTTGCGGTATTGCAACACTAAACCTGCCAAAATTGATGGCGAGACTGCGCTATAACAAAACACTAAGAAACCCTGATTAATACAGAGTTTCTGCAGCACAGGGATGTGCCCCCCCACTGTAACATCATTGGCAATAGCTGATGAGTTGTTGAAGATGGAGCAAAACAAAATCGCATTTTTTCTTTTGCTTGCTTTGATAATTCCATCCTTAGGTCCGTTAACGGAACATCCTTGCTCCACTTCTCAGGGATGACTTATCAAAGCTTCCCTAAAAGGGAAAGGGTCTAAGTAACTAAGTTACGCCATGTCAGGTGCTTTGACCGGCACCCTGGCAGGCTCTTTGTCATCATCCTGTTTGATCTCGCCAAGACCACGGTGTTTGTAAATGGCAAGTAAGGCCATAAGCCAGCACAGAGAAGACTCCGCTCCCTGATTTTCATTTGCGCCCTGTGCCTCCAGTCCGTCCCGGCAACCCCCGGTAGCATGATCATAGAGTGAGATATGCAGTTCATTCTCCCCCAGGTACCAGTTAAGACAGTGGCAGGCATACGTGATCCACTCCTCATCCCGCGTGATATTAAATGCATCAATACTGGCATCCACCATCGCGGCTGCCTCAATCGGTTGCTGATCATATTGTGCCTTATTACCCCCCCTGGTAAGCCAGCCATGATTACCGATGGCGGCGAAATAACAACCTGATTCATCTTGCTGAATTTTTTTCAACCAGGTGAGCGCACGCAGAGCGGTCTGCAACATTTCGTCATCACCCAACCTCTGCCCCGATAATAGCAGCGCCTGTGGCAAGCGCGCATTGTCGTAGGTTAATATATCTTCACACCAGGGCCAGTCTTCGCTGGCAGTATTTATGAACCATTGCATTAACCTGTCTGAAAGTATCCTGCACATGATTTCAATCTGTCTGTTTTCAGGGTTGTTAGACAGCAAGGCATGAAGACCAATGAGGGAGAAAGCAACGGCCCGCGGAGAGGTAAAGTGTTCGACCGCAGGCAAAGCACGTTGAAATAAATCGGCTGCATGGCTTACCTGTCCTTCGTTGTGACTCAGAGCCGCCACGACACCCAGGCCCCACAGCGCACGGCCATGAGAATCCTCCGAACCTTTTTCTTCCAGCCAACAACGCTCATAAGACATAAAATTGCGAAACATGCCAGTGTCGCGATTAAAAGCATGGTCGAGAAAACTCAGGTAGACAGAAGCAAGACCATTCAGCGAGGCATCCCAGGGCTGAAAGTCTTGTGCGGTAACAGCAACAATCAGTGCGCGTACATTATCGTCCACGCAATAACCATGTTCCCGATCCGGTACGGTGAATTTGGAGTGCTGCAGCATACCCACCCCATCCGTCATACAGATCAAATGGTCAAACTTGATTTCCGGCAACGGTTGCTGACGTAAGCCAAGAGGGCCCAATTTACTTTCAGGCACACGCTTGCGTAAACGATTATGCCGCGCTTGCTCGAAAGTCTCGATATAACGGCTAGCCACATGACTCCAGATCATTTGGCGACCATATTCATAAGCCTTATGTTGTATAGCGCGAAGTTTGTCAGGATGATCCAGCAGGTCAATAACCTCACTGGCGAGCTGAACGTTATCACGGAAGGGGAACAACCTGCCACGACCGTCAGCAAGCAACTCCTGAGCATGCCAGTATGGTGTGGATATTACGGCTTTGCCCATACCCAGTGCATAAGCGAGCGTACCGGAAATAATCTGCGCCTCGTTCAGATAAGGCGTGACATAAATATCGGCTGCACCAATAAAATCCAGCAGATCCTCATCCGCCACAAAGTGATCATGAAAAACAACATGGTCCCCAACACCCAGTTCTTTCGCACGCAGGTGAAGACCAATTCTGTAATCCTCCCCCTGTTCTGCTTTGAGGTGCGGGTGGGTGACGCCAACAACCATGTAAATCACATCTGGGTGGGCCTTCACTATTTCCGGCAAAGCATCGATCATCGTCTCAACACCCTTTCCCGGTGAAAGCAGTCCAAATGTGAGCAAGACTTTCTTTTCGGATGCGCCAAACTTGCCTTTGTAAGTTGAGGATTCGACCAGAGGAACGTCAGGAATGCCATGATGAATCAGCACAATTTTCTCTTCTTCAACCTTATAAATGTCACGCAAAAAGTCAACTGAACGCTCGCTCATCACTATTAAACGATCAGAAAGTTCAGCGAGTTGCACAATAATGCGTCGCTCTGTGTCGGTTGGTTCTTTCAAAATGGTGTGTAATGTAATCACAATCGGCATTTTGAGATCACTCAACAATTCGATAATGAAGCTGCCCCGTGGGCCGCCGAATATGCCATATTCATGCTGAACACAGACCACATCTACATCGTTGAGGTTAAGCAGATCGGCAGCCTGGCTGTAATCTCCAAGTTGATCCTGATTGATTTCAAGTCGCACCTGCGGCGGATAGTTGTAGCCGTCAGGTTGATCATTCATCGCAACTGCCCAGCAGTCTATATCGGGTGCACTCAGCGCAATTGATTCGAGAAGGTGTGTAGTGAAGGTGGCAATACCACATAGTCTGGGCAGGTGATTACCGACCAGAACGATAGATTTGAGTGCTTTGCACTCTGCCTGTGCGCCTGTCTTGCGGAGTTTATCCATAAAAAATATTTTTGGTTGAGGTGTTAATGAATTAACACATTAAGTTATTAAGAACAATAACGGCAGTATGCGCCAAATTAAACCTTTAATGTACAACCCGTTAATACTTAAATATAAAGATTGGCTAAAAACATGAATACATAAAATATTTTCAAAACAATCGGGGCCACTTTCTACTCGTTACACTAGTGGTAAGGAAACTGGTATAGGCACTCCTACTAAACGCCTACACAGCGCAGTTTCAGTGGGTTTCAAGACTCGCTAGCCGGGTCTCATAATCGGCAGGTCGAAGGTTCGAGTCCTTCCAGGCCCACCATTTATTTCCCTTCTCGGCGCTGCCGATTCCAGAACAATATTTTCCTAAAGATAGCGAAAAGCCACCTATTACGCGGGTTTCAGCCCTGCTCGGTTAACTTGTACCAATTGAGTCACCTGGTCCTAGATTGATAGCCTGGACCACATTCCTTTTTCTTATTTACCACTGGAATTTGAGGCCCACTGTTTATGGGGGCTTCACCCCTCGTAACGAAAGTCGTGTAGGTTCAGAAAATGTACATAAAACATAAGACACGACCACGCTCTCAACTCAAACATCTACGAAACCAAAGCGGTCATTTCAATATAAATGACAATCATCAATGCTTTATACATTTTCAAGAAGTATAATTTTTGTTTGTTGGTGAAATAAAAGTGTAAACCGATAAGAACGATGGTAACAGCTAACCAGCGATAGCCAGATTAAATTATTATCTTCGTTATTTCTCGTTAAAAAGATCATTCTGTTTTTATATGCCATTGATATTTAAAGAATAATTATTTTCCTGAAAATGAACGAAAGCGCACGAACAAAGACATTGATTTCTCCGTCTTCGATAGTTAGCCTTCACTGCATGAAAAAATTCTGATGGGCAATACAGTACATTGAGATTTTACATATTGACTACCCGATAACCACATGAACGTTAAAACATTAAATTATCAAATAGCGAAAAACAATATTGCCGGCCCGTGCCGGGATAAGCCCGCAGAAATCAGATGCGCCTCCTGCATCATGGATACTTCATATTACTTCGCCAATTTAAGCCTAGAAGCCAAACTAGATTTGCAGCCTAGTCTAAGCCTGGGAAGATTTGATAAAAAAGAGGCCCTTTACAAAGAGGGAGACACATGCAGACACCTGTATATTCTGTTATCAGGCGAAGTTAAAGTTTACAAAACCCTGCATAATGGTAAACAGCAAATTCATAAACTGGTTCAGATACCCGGGGACCTGATTGCCTGTGAGGACTTATACCTAAAAACCCATGGCAGTTCAGCGGAAGCACTTAACGATGTCACTGTCTGCCACCTGAAATGCGAGGACCTGCATAACAGCACGGAACGTTACAAAGAAATCTCGGACACACTGTTGCAGGCCATGTCACGCGACTTAAATTCCTATATTAGGCATATAGCTAATCTGGGGCAGAAAAATGCTCTACAGCGCCTGGCATCATATCTTGTTTATTTAAACGACACCCACCAGGAACGACATCTAAAAAACTGTCACTTAGAAGATTTATTATCACGCATAGAACTGGCTGACATGCTTGGCGTTACCCAGAGGACATTGATTAGAAGTATTAAACAACTGGAATCAGATGGCCGTATTAATATCAACAGGCAAGGTTTTTCCATTCTTGATTTGCCTGCTCTGGAAAAAATCAGCTCATGCAGTTAATAAACTTTTGCTGAGCTGAGCACTCTATAAAAACCCCATCATAGAAAAAACATTTCAACATTAGACCACATAGATAAGCTGCAACTGTAGCTTGTTTACAAGTTAACGCTCATTAACAAATCTTTTGTGTCATTTCACACAGCCAGATAATTTATTTTTTATATTTTTTTCTACAAGTGACATTTTTCATTGTACACACCCCCGTATCTACGCAATATGTTTTTCACATTGAGATAAGCGTGGGAACATTTCCCATGCATTATACTACTGGTTATATTTCCCACGCTTATCTCAATGTACTAAATTTTAATAAAAGTGGTGGAATGTTATGGTATCAAACGAAAAAGAAAATACCATCAAGGTATTTAGTAAAGAAGAAGTTGAGGCTCTAAAAAACGATCCCAACATCTGCAACCATGGACGACGCAACTTTCTAAAATGGAGTGCAATGGTTACATCACAGGCAGTCATTGGCGGTGGTGTGCTTAATTTGTTAACCAGTAAAGAAGCGATGGCCGATGATACATTTGATAATGTAACCGGCTGGGTTTATTCCGTATGCGGTTATTGCTCTTTTGGCTGCGGACTGCACATCGGTGTTAATGCAGATGGCAAAGCAGTTGCGGTACGCGGTAACGATAAACACCCGACTAATAATGGCAGAGTCTGTGTTAAAGGATTATTCGAAAATGAAATTCTTGATGCCCCTGACCGAGGAAAGTGGCCATTAGTCAGAGATGCTAATGGAAACTGGGAAAGAATTACCTGGGATGAAGCAACCACCATCCTTAGTCAAAAAATAATTGATAGCGTTGACACAAAGGGCGCAGACTCAATTGCGACATACAATACCGGCCAGTGGACACTGGAAGAATATTACGCTTTCGGCAAGCTGGGCAAAGGTGCAATAGGCACCCGCACCATGGATTCCAATACCCGTTTATGTATGGCCGCCGCTGTGGTGGGTTACTTAACCACCTTCGGATCAGACGGCCCTCCCGGCTGTTATGACGATGTAGAAAATACCGACTGCTTTTTTGTTATTGGTATGAATCCAGCTGAGATGCATCCACAGCTCTGGCGCCGTATTGCCAGGGCACGCAGAACCACCCGTGCACCAAAACTGATCGTAGTCGATCCACGTCGTACACAAACTGCACGTAGTGCAGATTTACACCTGGCACTCAAACCCGGCACTAACTTAGCGTTAATGAATGGTCTTGTGCAACAGATCATTGCTAACAACTGGACCGACAGTGCTTATATCAATGCGCATACGCGCAACTATGACGCCATGGCAGCACTGGTCGCCAAGTACACACCTGAGTACGTTTCAAACATTACAGGCTGTCCTGCTGCTGACATAGCGCTGGCAGCTAAATGGATCGGTGAATCACCAGAAGCATTATCACTGTTTATCCAAGGTGTGTATCAATCAATGGGTGCCACCGATACGGTTCGAATGATCTGTGCCATGCATCTAATCATGGGCAAGATAGGTCGCCCGGGTTCTGCACCTTTCAGTATTACCGGCCAGGCCACTGCCATGAGTAATCGTGAGGCCGGTGCATCATCTGCGTTGGCTGGTTACCGCAACTATTACAACCCGGATCATGTGGGTGAGCTGGAAGATTTCTGGAATGTAGATAGAGGAAAAATTCCACCACGCAAACCCACACCGATAACATCCAACAGGGACTATCAGGATATCAATAGCCATGTGGAAATGATGCGTAATGGTGAACTCAGTATGTTCTGGATCCAGTGTACTAATCCAGCTGCTACTCTGCCGGATCTGAACAAACTGTATTCTTATATGGACTTTAATAATCCAAGTCGCCCCTACATTGTGGTGCAGGATATTTATGAGCCCATGGAGG
>RCNF010002355.1_pt1 | contig 10559 bp, 9 predicted proteins | sample 2041311 | NCBI WGS metagenome assembly RCNF01 (sample SAMN09708228, study PRJNA481090) | Marine sediment metagenome, whole genome shotgun sequencing project. | biome: marine sediment; feature: ocean; material: sediment; isolation source: Sewage treatment plant 2 marine sediment (STP2) ... | reverse complement strand
TTGCATAATTTAAGTTAGGAAATATTTTGATAGCTCCGATTCTTTAATTTGAAAAAGGTTGAACTCTAAATAAAACTTTGATTAAACTTTTTTTATAATTTTTAAAGTTCGGTCAATATCGATGTAATAGTTGCCAGCAGCTTAATCACAATGCAATATTAGTATTATTGCCAAGTAAAGACTTGCACTAATTTTTCAAGTGTTAGGACAATTTGTGTATTACCTATTAAAAATTAAGATATTTGAGCTTATTTAAATCGAAATGATTGAAGTCTCTTAAAACGGCCGATTAAAAGAACGGAATGGATTAAAAGCCGAAGTCCCAAAAAACGTTCGTTTTATGGGACTTTCAAGAATGCGTTATCGGTGGCAATATGAAATGTTCGACATTTCGCAACACTGATCTTTCAACTTATCTTATTCCAGTTTGGTTCATAATTATTTCTTCCTGACCAATTTTTTATATTGCATGTTAGAAACAGTTTTTTCTATTCACCAACATTTATTCCGGCAACTTGAATCCGCTTTGAAACTGTTCCAAACATGAACTATTAGGTGCTTTTGAAGGATCATCAATAAACTCCTTCATCATCATGATGCCACATGGACCAAAATCAATGGGTGAATGAGCTATACCGGGAAAAACATATAAATATGAATTTTTCAGATTCTTTGATAGATCTATGGCGTAATTAGGTGGACAAACATGGTCCATTTCGCCGCCAAACATTAAAGTTGGAACATCTGAAACCAGAGAAATGTTCTTATTTTGTAAATCATTAACCTTCCATACCTCCTTTGCATGATTCAGAAAATAGGGAGTAAAAATCATTGTTCCACAACCCTTTACAAAATCAACATATTCATTATCGACGGGGATATTTATATCTTCAAGATTTGAATACTCAGATAAGATAATACTCAATGACAATCCATTGCTGAATTCATGTAAAGGAAATATCATTCCAGGATTTTGAATGATCTGGCTGTAATCTCCAGATAGGATCTTATGTAAGGTTGAAGGAATTTGAGCGTCCCAGTACATCTGACCGAATAACCATACTGAAAGCTTATTTCCGTTGAGTGGGATTTTATGCATTTTCCCATCTTTGGCATATTCAATGTCTAGGGTATCCGGACTTTCATTAAGCCTTGTCAGCGTTGAAAGAAACCTGTTTTTCAAATCAGGATAGGCATGGTTCAACTCCGGATCACTTTCACATTTTTTAAATATATCTTCCAATGTTTGAATGCTGTTGGTGTGCATATTCGTCAAGCCTCTGTTGAAGTCCACAACTGCATTCATTGAAACACTTACCAGATGCTCCGAGTGATTTAAAAGAAGATGCTGCGCGACCAGTGTTCCAAATGAGGAACCAAATACTGAGAACTTCTCATAATCGAGTTGCTCCATGACATAAACAATGTCATTTGCAATCTCGTAGTCATTAAATGCAGATAGGTTGATCCCCTCCTGTTCAAAACGTTTATATGCAGATTGCAATGTATCCATGTATAACTCAATGGTTCTCTCTGTGGACAGGTGTTTTTCGGCAAGGAACAATTGCAGATTGTCAATCTCAGGGCTCAGTAAATTGGGTTTCGAGTATTTTAATCCCCTTAATTCAATGATAACAATATCACGATTGTTGAGAAATAGGGTGCCAAGGTCACCAAATAAATCAGGAACAAAGGCATCAATGTCAGACATTCCAGGTCCGCCCGTTACCAAAACCAATGGCTCGTGGGTTGCTGAATCGCCCTGACACTTGTGAATAGCTATGGCGAGTTCAATTGTTTTTCCGTCAGGGTAAGCATGGAATTCAGGTACCTCCATATATCCAAAGGAGAATTTACCACTCTCTTCAAGACCTTCCGGTACATCAATGGGGCAGGGGGCCATAACAAATTTGCCTGTATTGCTTTTTTGCGTGCAACCTACAAATAATACTGAAAGAATCACTAGACTTGAAATTGCTATTCTTTGCATATCAATAATTTTGTTTGTGCTTAAGAATTCACATTTATTCAAAATTGTTAGAAACAGTTTATACTGATTATCTACATTTATCCAGGTAAATCAAACCCGCTATGAAACTCTTGCATACATGAATTATCAGGCGCCTTCGTGGGATTATTAAAGAATTCCTTTAACATCATTATGGCACAATCGCCTCTATCTACTGGTGAATGGGCTACGCCTTCAAAAATGAATAAGTAAGCGTTTTTTTGCTTGTCCGACAATTCTTTCGAATAGCTTGGCAGGCATAAATAATCCATTCTTCCTGATAACATAAGCATTGGAACATCCGTAACAAATGAATTATTTGCATCCACGCTATTTACTTTCCACACCTCTTTTGCTTTATTCCAAAAATAGGGGCCGAACATAGTGGTGGATGTCCCTTTTATTAAATCAGCATATTCTCCATCAATAGGTATATTTTCTGGTTTTATATCAGATGTTTCTGAAAGAAAAACGCTAAGCGATAATCCCATACTAAAATCAGGTTGTGGAAATATCAATCCCGGATTGTTAATAATTGGGCTGTAATCTCCGGCAACCAATTTCTGTAGCGTTAATGGCAATTGCGTATTCGCATACATTTGATTAAATAACCATACAGACAATCTAGACCCGGTTAATAGTATTTTATGTGTACTTCCATCAACCCGATTTTTTGCCATAATGGTGTCGGGTTTTTCATTTAACCTTTTGATTAAAGCTAAAAAATCGGCTTTTAGGTTAGGGTATGAATCTGCATATTTTGGATCGTTTTCACACAAATAAAACATAGAGTCCAATGTGCTTATTAAGCTGGTATGCATATGATAACCACCTAAGTTAATATCCATTATACCATTCATAACCACACTTACCAATTGATCGGAATGATTCATTAATAAATATTGAGCCACCTCGGTGCCGTAAGAAGTTCCAAATATGGAGAATTTATCATAACCAAGATGTTCCATTACATAGGCAATCTCATTTGAGGTTTCCAATGTATTAAATGCAGATAAATCGATGCCTTGTTCTTCGAAGCGCTTATATGCCGCTGCAATAGAGTCTAAATACAGATCAATAGTCTCGTCAGAAGTTAAATTCTTTTCCAGTAGTGACAATTGAAGTTCTTCAAGTCCCTGAATACCTAAATATGGCTTTGAATATTTCAATCCCCTCGATTCAATAATAACTACATCTCTCTCATTCAAAAATAAATTCCCTAAACCTCCTGCAAGATCGGGAACAAAGCCATCTATATTGGATGACCCAGGACCACCTTGGCATAAAACAAGTGGCTCGTGTGTGGGTCTATCTGCTCTGCATTTGAATACCGCAATAGCAAGTTTAATGGTTTTTCCATTTAGATTATCAGCATATTCGGGAACTTCCATATATCCATATAAAAATTTTCCACCTGTAAGCAGTTCTTCTGGCAATTCTATAGGGCAATCAGATGATATGAATTTTCCTAAATCATTATTGTGATTGCATCCAACGCATAAGATAGTGAAGATGAATATACTTAAAACAACATTCTTTTTCATAGTACCTAAATTATTCTGAAGGTAATAAATTTCGTTCAAAATTGTTTCTAACAATTGGATATAATCATTCACTATATATCCATATACTAGTTAATAACTATATCCAACTTATATGAATTATTGAACACGCTTTTTAAAGACCCATAAAACGGCCGATTGAAAGAACGAAATGAAGAAGCAAGGTTCAGTCCCAAAAAAGGTTGGTTTATTGGGACACCATCGAAATTAATTCAAAACCAATTGAAAATAGCTACATAAAGGCTACTCCGAAATCAAGGTTTTCACATCTATAATCAATTGCGCAATGGAAGCCCTGTTGAGACCATTATAAATTCCGCGTATGTGTTTGTTTTTATCTACGAGTAGGAAGTTCTCCGTGTGCAGAAAATCATTAATATCCTTGGGAACTCCAAAATCGTTTTCAACGAAATATTTATTTCTACCTAAGTTGTAAATCTTTGTTTTATCCCCTGTGACCAAATGCCATTTGTTGTCGATTACACCGTGGTCTTCAGCATAATCTTTAAGCACAGAAACGGAATCTATCGATGGCGTAACAGAATGCGATAATAATAAAACATCTGGTTCTTCTTTAAACGCTTTCTGTACTTTAGTCATATTGCCCGTCATTTTTAGGCAGATCCCAGGGCAGCTCGTAAAGAAGAAATCCGCGATGTATATCTTATCATCAAAGGTTTTTTGTGAGATGGTGTCGCCCAGTTGATTGACCAGTTCAAAATTAGGAATCTTATGAAAGGTCTGTTCCTCTTCGCTATCGGGAGTTAACCAATGCGGCGTAAAAGATTCCTCATTGTAATAGGGTAGATTTTCTACTCTACTGGTTTCTTCGACCTTGTTATTTTCTTTTTTCACTTCCTCATTACAACTCGTAAAAAGTGTGAACAAAAAAATTAAAATAAGTCTTGTACTATTTGCTTCTAACAACAATTTCATCTTTCAATTGATAACATGAATTAGCTCTTTTCATTCCAAAAATGCGTCCATTTTTAGCTTCGTAGTTCACGTACAGTTTTCCATTTTGCAACCACGCTTTCTGTAAGCCCTCTTCCTTTCCATCTACTAGTTGTCGCTCCTTGGCTAATTGTCCGGTAGGGTACCACTCTTTAGCAATCCCCTTCATTTTGCCATTTACGTAGTTGGCCTCTGAACCCAACACCCCATTTTCCCACCAACTTTTATAACTCCCGACCAAACGATTTTGTTTATAGTATGATTCGACGCGAAGCACTCCATTTTCAGACCATCTTTTGGCAATACCTTCCCTTTTTCCTTTGTAAAAACCAAGCCTTTCTTCCAAGGTGCCATTAGGATAGCATTCTACTGAATACCCGTTAAACGGCTGATTCTTGTAATACCATTTACCTTCTATTTGATTAAGGGTCAATTCTTTTTTGGACACCTTAAAATCATCAATAACAATAGCTTTGGCAACAGCACCTTCATTGACCCAAACTTTTTTACAGTCGGTCAAAAAAAGCGTTGCTATCACAAGTAGATAAATGGGTTTCATCAGTTATAATTGTTTTATTTAGTATCCTTGGTATGGACCGGCAAAGGCCAAATAAGATCCAGTTGTCGAATAGAGTTCATTAATGATATGGTAATGGTACTCTTCTTCGCCATCGGTGTATTGTGTAGTTGTTGTGTGACCGCCGGAAGTATCCAAATCTGTTGGGTACGTTCCCGTAGAATTGCATATTCTTCCGTAAAGGAAAACCCCATCGAGTAGAATTCCAACTAGCTTTTCGTCATCATCGGTAAAGGCCTTCGGTTCTAGATGATAATGATACACACCTGGTCCAATATGTGCTCCGGTCCAGTCCAAACTAGCCGCCGCTTGGTCTAAAGCGCCACCGCCTTCTTGGTCATTGAAAATAGATGATCCGCTAACCGCTATGCCGATGGAATTTAACTGTGTTGAGACGGTATTCCCGTCTAAATCAGGAGTTGCATCCACCGTAATCGTTGTTGCATTATTATTACTGGACATGGTACTTGGTGTAAGGGCTACATCGTCTTCTTCTCGATAAAGCTCATTTCCTTCTCCCCAATAAACGGTCTCGTGGTTGGGCAGACCGGTAGTTTCAATAACCACATTTGAATCATCTAAATATATGGTTGTGGCATCCGTATTAAATGCTGCAAAGGCGGCGTGCAATTCTGTTACGGCCGTTTCTTCGGAATTCTCATCTTCAATTACCGAATCATCTATGCTATCGGTGCTACAGGCGATAAAAACCGTAAAGGCCATTAACAAAATAATTGACAGTGGTACAATTTTCTTGATTACATTTTCTTTCATGATATGTGATTTTAAAAATTATTTATTTACAAAGGTTTTCTCTAAGGAATTTTCCTTGGAATCGGAGTTTTCGGTTTTTTTAGTCCGATAAACATGTGAGCAATAGATATTTTATCTACTATGTCTCATAATCATTTTTTCAGGTCTGAATAGCCTAGAAATTGCAATCATCGATATAACAAGAATTATGACGAATCCGATAAACATTCCAGTTAAGCCAGATGCTTTTCCGATGGTAAATAGACCTGCTTTTTTCTCTCCTAACTCCACAAACCCTTTTCCGTTTACTTTTAATTCTAGCGTATGATTATTGTCATTATTTAAAACAAAATGTTTCTTATTGAAACCTTCCTTAAATAATACCAGAGCACTTTGGTTTCGATGGATATCTTTAAAAGCGGAGTTCTTAACCAAAACCGAATTAATCTCCGAAGGGATACCAAATACCTCGAAAACAACCTTGGTTTCATGACCAAGTTTTACGACACCTTTACCAAAGGAAATATCCTTACCATTGAAACTGATATGAAGATTGTTTTGAATATGGTACAACACCATTTGTTGAAACTCCTCGGGGGTTTTATACGGAGTTTCGGAAAAATGAGTCCGTATTTCTTGTTGAAAGGCAGTTAGGGAAGCACTGATCTGTAAGACCCAAGTATTGTTTTCCCTTTCCACCAGCATTGTAGTGGATACATCAGCTTGATGCGCTTTTGCAGCCAACGTGATAAACAATAAACCAATAAAAAGAATTTTTTTATACATCATTTTATATTTTAATTGACGTAAGCGCCATTAATACAATTGAGAAAATTATTATTCCCTGGAGCGTCGATATGATAATGGTACCCTCTGGTATCATCTGTATGGCCTCTACAATCATCCAAATCAGTCGGCTCATTACCATCGGCATCTAGTTGTGCATATAAACCAAACCCATCAATCGCATAACCGATCATGGCTGCATGACTATCTTGTGCCAATTGTGTGGATACTCCCGTAGCTGCATGGTAGTGATAGCCGGCATTTAAATTGATATGACCACCCGCATCGTCAAAAGGAGCTAAAGTATATGCGCCTAAAATTGCATCTATGGGAGCAGGAGCATCATAGCGCACCCCATTGAAAGCAACTCCTCTTACCGAAGGTCCACTACTAGCCATGCCTGGAGGGCCAAAACCACCAAAATCTGTTGATGAAGATTGTTTTACCGGAGTAATGGGTATTGTATATGTTTGTGTTAAATCGGCAACATAGGAGGGAAGACATTCTACACAGAAATTCTCATATTCTTCCCCAACATTTGGGTTGGCCGCATTTCCACAATCTTCTTCGGTATCTGTGGTATAAATATCGCCGTTGGCATCGTACATCATCCAAGTAGCATCATTATAAAAAGTAGCCATGTTTTCTACAAAGGCACCGTCTACATCGTATACTTCTCCATTTTCCAACCAAATTCCACCTGCTTCCGCTCCATCGGAAATATTATCCGGACACCAAGGCCCCATGTCATGGTCTGCCGGAACGCTAGTGGCCACAATCTGATAACAATCGGTAGATGTGCCATCGGAAAGTGTACAGGGAACTGTTGTAATGGTAACCGAGCCATTACTTGTCAAGAACAAAGATGAGTCTACATTCACAACGGTTGAATCATCAGTAGAGTCATCTGATGAATCATCATTTATATTCTCGTCAGTAGCGGCGTCGTCATTGCTACAGGCGCTACAACCAACCAATTCAAAATTCTTATAACTCTAGCATTATTGATTTAAATAATTACTTGCCGCCGTCGCACGTTGAGAAACATGCGTATTCAATGCACTAACTGCTGCTTGAAAATCCGAACTACTATTTAAAAAAGTATATCCTTCAATTTCAGCGGTTGCATATGGTTCGACCAATGCTGAATATGTTGCATATTGAGATTGAATTGTACTTGTACTAAAGGCTCCATTAGCGATTTCCTGTACGTAGGTATCATACTGGGCTTTGTACACTTCATCTGTATACAAATACCCGATCAATGGCCATTCTGAGGCCGATACATCTGAAAAATCCAGTGCTGGGGAACCTCCCATTTTACCTTCTTGCAGGGCTTCATTATTATCCCAAGGAATCCATGTTAGTTTATTAGTGTCCGGATCGTTATATAAATAATAGTTATGCGTCATTCGACCATACGTATCCCAGTTTTGAAGCACTGTATTCGCCGCCAAATATTTTAAAAATACATCTGTATCGAAAACAGCTTCTAAATTTGTTCTCCATGATGTAGCGTCTGAAGTTCTGGTATCATCATGTAAGATTGACAATAAACTTGCTACATCTGAAAAATCCGCTTCATCTTCATTGTTTTTCTTTACAAATTCATCTTCATCATATGAACCTGCTGCAAAACTTGCAGCGTCTCCATCTGGTTTGTATAAATTGCCATCATCATCAGAAAATTGTGTATCTAAAACAGTATCGTCAACTTCTTCTACCATGGTATAAACCCCAAAATATTCTGGACCATCTCCATGGTCTACATAAAGCGTGTAAAACGCGGTATGTGATCCTGCCAAGCCTGCATTTCTAAATACATCTCCAGCTACCTTTTCCCGTAACATGGACTTATCATCGAAATTGTTTTTAAGACTTAATTTTTTAAATCCATAAAAACGTTGGTTATCTATTTGTGGGTAATCATCTTCATATTCATCAAAATCAAGCTTAAATGCCAATTTTAAAATTCCTTGCTGCCAACTTGATTGTAAACTTGAGTTTCCTTTAAAACGAACACCAACTCTGTACCATTCTATTCCATTATAAAATACTTCGGCAGGAACAAAAATGGGGTCTTCATCCGTATCAGTCAATCCTCCTGGTCCTCCCCCTCCAGATCCAAAAGTTCCGTAAAGATCTGTCATATCGTCTAACATACTTTGCCAACGGTCTTCTGTTATTACAAAATCAATTCGCTTTACAGCTTCATCTTCAAATACTTCATCGAAATTTGGGTCTGCACTTTTACTGTGCGTTGCATCTGTCCAATCTGTTGCCTCAAAATCTGTATCATCAACAACTTCTTCTTCCTCCTCTTCTTCAGCGACTACATCTATGGTGTCGTCCTCATCATCACTACAAGAATTAAACGTTAGTGTTGAAGCACTAAAGATCAATGCTATAAAAAGGAAGCTAATGCTCTTTTTAATTGTTCTCATTTTTATTTATTTTATTGTTTGTTATTTTATTTGTTAGGTCTTTGTCTTTTTGGTTTAGGAGCTTTTTTCATCTCTTCTTCTGTGATAAAACCATCTTCGTCTGTATCGACTTTTGAAAAATTATTTTTTAATGGCCCTTTTATTTCTTTCTTTGAAAGTTTGCCATCATCATTGGCATCCATCTTTTCTAATAATTCACTAAATGTTGGTGGTTTTTGTCTTTGTTCCCTATTAGATTGGGCCTGCAGGGATACGACTCCGAAAAGTGCCATTATTCCAAAAATAATTCCTGTTTTTACTTTGTTTCGTTTCATAATAATTAATGTTTTTATTTGCTATTTTGACTATAAATGTCTGTAAAAGTTAAATTGCAAAATGCTGTTTTCTGTGAATGGTAAGAGCTTTTCAGCGAATGGATTATTAAGCTCTGTAATTGAAAATTATTGATTGTTCTTTTTCGTGATTCTTTATCAAATTAATGATTGATTTTACCTAACGAGACGGGTATTGAAAAGCGAAATATTCTAAACTGGCCAGCTATTAAATGGCTGTTTTTCAAACTGCATTATACCATCTTCACCTTTAAAAATGTTTAACCAAACTTGCCAGTTTTTATTATCCATTTCAGGGTAGTCTAAACGATAATGACTGCATCTGCTTTCAGTACGCATAATTGATGCTTTTAGTTTCATTTCGGCACTTATAATCATGTTTTTGGTTTCGTGAGCCAAACGTAGTTCGTGCATATTTGAAGCTCTTAACATTGGCATGTGATGATCTCGCAATTCTTCTACATAAGCTAAAGCAGCTTTTAATAGGTTTCCCTTTTTTATATAGATAATAAAATTAGGAATCATGATTCCTTGTAACGTTTGAGTTACCCAAGCTGTACTATAGCCTGCCTCACGTTTTAAAGGAGCTAATATTTCTTCTTCAATTTCTTTAAGTTTTGATGCGGAAATTTTTACCGTATTTATTTTTTTACTGTATTTGGCTGCTGCCTCACCAGCCACAGCTCCTTGAACAGCAGATCCAGCCAATGATGAGCCAATTTGAGTGTAAATGGCTCCAGCCATATAAGAACCTAATGCATCTCCTGCAGCATACAATCCCGGAATAGTAGATTCGCATTGGTCGTTAATAGGAACCAATCCTTCCGATTTATGAATTGCCATTCCTGCTGACGAACCACCAACTACACTACCTCCCATTCCTGGAGGACCACCTTCGCCATCTTTTGGAGGTCTTTTTCCCTCTTTTTCACCTGAAGGTGGTCCACCTGGTCCTCCTTGACTTGAAAATTCTTCAGGTCTATAAGGTCCTCCAGTTACTGTGTTTTCCTTATTTCCAATTCCTGGAGGTCCCATTTGGGCAGAACCACCATTCATATATGCCATATAATTCATATCTACACCTAAATCATGGCGAATTCCAATGCTTGTTGTAGTCGGTTTTTGCTCGAACATATCTCCCCA
>RCNF010002139.1_pt1 | contig 10559 bp, 7 predicted proteins | sample 2041311 | NCBI WGS metagenome assembly RCNF01 (sample SAMN09708228, study PRJNA481090) | Marine sediment metagenome, whole genome shotgun sequencing project. | biome: marine sediment; feature: ocean; material: sediment; isolation source: Sewage treatment plant 2 marine sediment (STP2) ... | reverse complement strand
TCGGAGCCACCTATCACATCACCCAATGAACTGGAGCGAGCTTCTTCGCTTGTCGGTCGGCGCGACGGTCTTGCCATGTTGGCACTGCTTGCGTTTGCGCTTGTCCTGGTGTGGGGCTTTGGCGAGCTGATCCCGGTCGGCGAGGGCTTTGGGTTTGGCGACGGCAAGACATACGGGAGGCTCGGGATGTCCTTCCCGGATTTCAAGTACGTCGATACGTACCGGATGGGAAGGGTTCTGCCCAGTCTGGCGGTCAACGGGGCGCATCGCCTCCTGCCGGGAGAGGCCACTATCGGAATGACCGTGGGACTCTTTCGACTGATGAATCTCACGCTGCTGTTAGGCAGCGTCTGGCTCTGGTATCTGATCGCCCGATCCTGGTCGCTGAGTCGAGCTGCTGCCTGGATCGGCTTCACCGGGCTTTTTGTGAACTTCTCCAACCTCAAGTTCAGTCTCTATTACCCGACCTTGACCGACACCGCCGCCTTTGCTTTTGGAATGTTGCTCCTATACGCATTCCTGATCCGCAAGACATGGCTGGTGGGGGCCGTAGCCGCGGCTGCGGTCTTCATCTCGCCGCCCTTGGCAGCTTTTGCTGTCGTGCTATTCATCATGCCCCGGTTCGACACCGAGCCCAGGCCGCATCCCCCGCCAGGTCACATCGCTCGCATCGGCACGGTGGCTGCGGGTGTGGCCGCTGTCGGTATCTTCTGGAGACTCTGGGTATTGGATTCCGTGTTTGATGGACTGATAGTGGGCGGCGGCGAAACTGTCTGGCAAGGGTGGCTGTGGCTGAGTGTCACTGTTGTCACTGTCTATGTGGCATTCGGCGCCCGGCCCTTGGTAATTTCGCTGGCCACTTCTGGACTTGAGTGGGCTCGGAGTCTGTTTGCGACCAGGACGAACCTCGTGCCGTTGTTGTGGCGGATCGGGGCAGTCGGTCTGTCGGCGATCGTTGTCCGCAGCATCTACCAACTCGGCGCTGAATCCACTGCGCGAGATCCTGACATTCTGTTCGACCGAATGATCTACAGCTCGGTTGCCCGACCACTGGCGTTCCTATTGGGGCACGTAGCTCACTTCGGGCCTGTCGTTATTCTGGCCATCCTTCTCTGGTCTCAGGCAGCCCGTCTTATTCACCGGCTGGGGCCGGGCATGGTGGCGTTGTTTGCCGGAATCCTGGTGCTCAGTCTGAGCTCCGAGTCCCGCGCCATTACTGCGGCTCTTCCCTTTGTCGCTGCCTATGCCGCGCTTGCCGCGGATCAGCTGAAGTGGCGGGCCTGGCATGTATCGCTCTTCGCCGCAGCGAGCCTCATCGTGTCCAGAGTCTGGTTTCCGATTAACCAGGGAGCGATCGAGAAGGCACCCGTTCTTGAGTTCCCTGCGCAGTTCTACTTCATGAACTTCGGGCCGTGGATGTCGAACCGCGCGTACTGGGTCTTCATGGCGGGGATGGGTGCGGTGACCATCCTGGTTGTGTTCTTGGTTTGGAACGCACGAATCCCCGATTCGCCGGTGACTTCTGACAGCAGCCGGACCTAGCGACCACTTCTTGGAGTTTGGACCTTGAGGCGACTCTTATCGCAGGAGCGGCAGCAACCCGTGGCCGCGAACCGGAGCTCGCCATGGCCGAGCTGGAAAATATCAAAGACCAGCTCGGTCGCACCAAGAGTGCAGTCGATACAGGCTCCAGCGACGAAGACAGCACAGTTGTATACGAGCAAGCGGGTGCGGTGGCCGACTATGAGTTCGCAGTTGCCACGATGTCGGATGTCGAATTCGACGATGGCCTCAGCCAAGCTGTCTAGTCACCGCTGAGTCCCGATTTCGGCTATCAAGCGGCCGCCAGATCTGCCGATAGCAAACGGGTGAGCGAAGAACGAAGCCAGTTCGCCCAGCGAATCGATGAACGGAAGTTCAGCCCGAGCCGTAAGGGGTATGACAAGCGCGAGGTACAGGACTACCTGGAGGACCTCGAGCAGGCTTTCCGCGAGTTAGAAGGCCATGCCAGCCGCGCTTCGCAGCGGGTCGGCGAACTCGAACGAGATCTCTCTAAGACCAAGGCAACCGAGCGGGTATCTGTAGATAACGCAATGATGGCGGTCTTTGACGCCAAGGATCGGATCCTCGACAGGGCGAGACGTCGTGCCGACGAGATCGAAGAAGAGGCTCATGGCGAAGCAGGTCGAATCCGTGAATCGGCCCTGACCGAAGCAGGCGGAGCTGACGGCTCCGCAGCCGGTGAGATTGCCGCCGCTCGAGCCCAGGCCGACGAGATCGTTGCAGCAGCGCGACGCGAAGCCGACCGACTGCGCAGTGATGCGACTAGTGATGTAACGCAAGATCTCGAAGCGGAGATGGCCGCTCTCGCCGCACAGGTACGAAGGGCCCACGATGACACTGCCGCGGTGAAGACTGACCTCGACGCCGCCCGCCAACACATCGTCGAGCTTGAGACAGCTGCCGCGGACGGGTCTTCAGAGGATCTCGAACAGCGATTCGCGGAACTCGCCGAACATCTCAATGCAACCAAAGCTGATGTCGCACGGCTTCAAGAGGATCTAGACGAGCGAGACAAGCAAGTGGCTGCGCTCAATGAAGCGGTAGCTGCAGCAGAACAGGCGTTGGACCAGAGCAAGTCGTATGTGGCCAAGGCGGACGCAGCCCTAGAGGCGAAGGATGCCGAGACCGATGCGGTTGCTCACGCAAGGGATGCAGAGACACAAGCCGCTTTGGAGGCGAAGGATGCCGCGGTCGAGCAGCTTCGACAGGACCTAGCGGCCGTCCACATAGAATCAGAGGCTTTGCGTTCCAGCCAGGACGATGCTCAGCTCGTGGCGAGCCGCGTTCAGGAGATCGAGGCTGCGCTTGAGGCGAAAGACCACGAGATCGTCAGCCTTCACGCTGCGGCGGACCAGAGCGAAACCACACATGGGTCACTCCAAGGTGAGCTCGCCGACGTCCGTCAGCAACTCGACACCGCACAGCAGGAAGCCGATGCTTCCAGAGCAGAGCTTGAGAAACTGCGAGAGCAGGGCGAAGAGACCCAGGCTGCCGACGAGGCACTGGCAGCCGTACAGACCGAGCTGGCAGATCAGCGGCAGCAGGCGGAGGCCCTCAAGTTCGTCCAACGCATGAGCACCGTTCAAGCCAGTCTCGCCGATACGTTTGGCAGGCAAGAAACTGCCGCGATGATCGCTGAGATCGGGCGGAGTCGAAATGGGCAGCAGCTCGAAGACGTGCAGACCAAGATCCAAGAGGGCGAGTCGAGTCTGGCTGAAGCGCACGAGAAGATCGCTTCGCTCGAAGCTCAGCTTGGCGAGATCGGGGAAGGCACCGCCGACCTCGATAGTGCCAAGCAGCAAGCGGAGGCCATTTTGGCTGCGGCCCGTGAGGAAGCCGAAGCCATCGAGTCGGAAGCCGAAGAGGAGGCCGAACAAAGGGCGGCCAAAGTCATCGCTTCGGCTCGTGATGAAGCAGACCAGGTGCGTCAGACCGTAGCGACTCTCACCGGCCAGGCTGAGGACGCAAGGTCTGCGGCGCTTCGCTCGAAGCTCGAAGCGGAGGACCTGGCGGAAACACAGCGATCGATCGGTGATGCTCGTGAAGACATCGTCGCCAGCGCCAAGACTCAGGCCGAGGAACTAGAGCAAGAAGCACAGCGAGTTGTTGCCGATGCCAAAGCGGAGGCGGAACAAGCGATTGCTGCCGCAAGGAGCGAGGCAGTCCAGACGAAGGCCGACACTGAAGAACAGGCTCAGGCGATCATTGCTGCGGCAGAGAACAAGGCTGAAGAGCTGCTTGCCGAAGCTGAGGTGAACGCTGCAGCGCGGCTGCAGGCAGAAGCGGACGTTGTCGACTCCGGTGATGATCTGGCAGCGCTGCTTGCCGAAGCTGAGCAAGAAGTGGCCATCTCTGAAGAGCTGCGTCGCCAGCGCGAGGAGATCATCCAGCGGGAACAGGACCTGGCTGATAGAGAACGGTCCTTTGCCGCAAAACATGAAGACGCAGCCATGTCGTTGACGTCGGCGCGAGGCGGCGCCGCGGAGACCAGTGTCTCCACTGAGACAGTAGAACCGGCAGTGGACCCAGAACCGGTAATGGACCTCGAATCCGTCGACGTGTCGCCCGCCGAGGACTCTGCCGATGATTCGGACGACCCCGCAGACCGTCTGAGTGCCCTGCTCGAACAAGTGGCTCCCACTGCCAGCAGTACTGAGCTCACAGAGGATGAGCCGGTAGACCTCGACCGTCTTAGCCAAGACCTCGGTGACCAGCCGCGGACTCGGATGGCATGGCCAACACCAGTTGACAGGGACGACTCAGCCGCTCGACCGACGGCCGACGATGCTGCCCAAGATGATGATGACGCTGACGATGCCGCCGATGACGATGCCGACCCCGATCCCGATGACGCACCTCGGGAGAGCCGCTATCGCACCCGCTCCGCCCAGCTGCCCCGCCTTGGTGATCAAGCCAAGTCGAACATGACCACGATGGCGAATCTTCGCAAGAAGAGCCGCGGCGTCAACAATTAGATGTCGCCTTGAGGTTGCGGCGTAATATTGCGCCGTGATCGTTGTAACCCGCAGACCACCCGGTGATGCCCTTCGTCTCCTCAGAGACGTGAGCCGGGTGGAATTATGGCCCACCGACAGCATCATTCCCCGCGACGAGCTACTGGCTCGGGTTGGTGATGCGGCAGCTCTCTATTGCATGCTCACCGACCGCGTAGATCGAGAACTGCTGGATGCAGCACCCAATCTCCGGGTTATCTCCAACATGGCAGTCGGCGTCGACAACGTCGACCTAGTCGCCTGCACCGAGAAGGGAATTCCGGTGGGGCACACCCCAGGAGTTCTCACCGAAGCAACGGCCGATCTTGCATTCGCTCTTTTGCTGGCGGCGGCCCGTCGTGTTGGCGAGGGCATCAGTCATGTCCGATCCGACTCGTGGGGGGAGTGGCAGCCGAACCTTCTTCTCGGCCAGGATGTGCACTCGTCGGTCATTGGAATCGTAGGAATGGGCCGCATCGGTGCTGCCATCGCCAGGCGCGCCGCCGGTTTCGGAATGTCGATTATCTATGCAAATCCGAGTGCCAGGCCTGAGGTCGAGAACGAGCTTGGCGCGATCCGCCACGATCTATCCGGGTTGCTGGCTCAGGCCGATCACGTGGTGGTGGCTGCAGCATCGAGTGCAGCCACCTATCACCTCATCGATAGCCAGTCACTACGGCTGATGAAGCCAACCGCCACCTTGGTGAACATCGCTCGCGGTCCTCTGGTCGATACCGATGTGCTGGTGCAGGCGTTGCGCGATGGCACCATTGCTGCCGCCGGTCTCGATGTAACCGACCCCGAACCGCTTCGTGCCGATCATCCGCTGGCACAGCTACCGAACTGTGTGATCACTCCCCATCTGGGCAGTGCCTCTGAGCGCACCAGGGCGGATATGGCAGACCTGGCTGCTCGAAATCTGATTCTCGGTTTGGCCGGCAAGGGTCTCGAGGCGTGTGCCAACCCGGCGGTCTACGACTCTTAGGAGGATTTGTCGAACCCCCTCCTCAGGAGGATGTTGAACAACGCCAGTTTCGGCTCAAAGGTGCTGCGACGAGCCGCCACGGCGTTTGTCGAACCCCCTCCTCTAGCTGGTCGGGGCCAGGGTGCCGGCAAAGACCTGCCAGGCAAGCAGCGACTTGGCGATAAGGCTGAGCACGATGTAGGTACGCTCGCCATATAGGTAGTCCTTCCACTTGCCAACCTGCCGGTATTGGAGAACCATGTTGATCGCAAATGTATTGAAGAAAACAAAGAGCGACACGAAGATCCCATAGACGAATGCCGGTGGTGATCCGTCGGTTGACGGACTCCACAGGTACAGGGCGATGACGATCCAAGGGACCGCCCCGGCGAGAACACCAAACCAATAGGACATCCAGTTCGGCCGCCCAGGCTGCTCGTAATGTTCCATGAGCAGGCCAAAGAGAATCATCATCGCATTGACTGCAAAGATTGATCCGAGCGCAGCGACGTCGGAGATACCAGGCAACATGGCGATCAACACGACCATGACCGATGAGCTTGCCGAGTATTCAATCCAGCGGGCGTAGTTGCGCCCCTTCTTAAGATTGCGGACGTACCACGGGTAGATGCCGGGTGACGAGATCAGCCAGTGGGCGATAGCCGACATGAAGATGAAAGCGGCCACTCCCCATGCAATGCGTACCTCAAAGAGCTCGTACAGAATTGCGTCCGATTCGCCGGGAGGGCCATTAAGGAACGTTGCCGTCACCGGCAGCGCAAACTCGTTGGCTAGCGCCAATATGGCGATACCTTGGACGGCATGGAACAGGCCCATGACGATGTTGAAACGTCGCAGTCTTGCGAACTTTGATGTGTCTGAAGTCGACATTGTCCTCACCCAAATTTGGAGCTAGTTGCTGTGTGTTCGGAGCCAACATACAAACCGGTTGGATATGTTGCCCAGAAATCATGCAAGTCGCGTCGATTGGGCAAGGCACGCCGCGCCGGACCGACACATCTTATTGGCGTGTAAGGTCCGGGGCTGCCAACCCAACGGTGGTCGAAGAAGTATGGCGGAGTCCACGGAATCACTGACCGAATCGACAGGGTTCGACTATGTGTTCTTTGACTGCGACAGCACACTGAGCTCGATCGAAGGCATCGACGAACTGGCTCGCATGAAGGGCAAGTTCAACGAGGTCAAGGCTCTGACCGATGCAGCTATGGATGGCGAGGTCTATCTGGACAGCGTGTATGACCGCCGTCTCGAGATGTTGGCTCCTACTCACGAGGAAGTCGTCAGAATTGACGACCTCTATCGAAAGACAATGGTCCAGCACGCCGATGTTGTCATCGCGGCTCTGCAGTTTGCCGGCAAAGAGGTCTTCATCGTTTCCGGGGGGCTCCTCGCCGCGGTCCGCCCGTTCGGTCGGTGGCTGGGCGTTCCCCACGACCACATCCGAGCGGTCACCCTTGAGTATGACGAGCTGTCGGGGGACTGGTGGGACTACCTGCAGGATCAGTGGGACCAACGTACTGACGTTGAGTACAAGGATTCCGAGGAAACGCCGCTTGTTCATTCCGAGGGCAAGTCACACGTTGTCGAAGAGATGTTGGGCGACCGACGGGGCCAATCACTGCTGATCGGCGACGGGGTCAGCGACCTAGCTGCCAGCGATGTTGTCGACCTCTTTGTCGGGTTCACTGGAGTCGTTGCCCGGCCTCATGTTGTGGCTGAGTCTGAGGTGTTGGTCACCGGAGACTCGCTGGCTCCGGTGCTGGGATTGGCCCTTACCGAATCGGAGCAGAACGCCCTTTCGGGTAGCGTATATGGACACGTATTGGAGGAGAGCCTGGCCCGGTCCCAGGCCGGCGAGGTGCTCGTCCGGAAAGGCTAATTCGATGGCGTTCCGACTACTCGTGACCGATGATCTCTCTGCCGAAGCAGTTGAGCTGCTCCAATCCCAAGCCGACATCGATTTTGATGTGATCAAGGGACTCAGCCCCGAACAGCTGGCAGAAACCATCCCCGGCTACCACGGCCTCATGGTCCGCAGCAGCGCCAAGGCCACCGCAGAGGTCATTGCGGCTGCGGACGAGCTTCAGGTGATTGGCCGGGCGGGAGTCGGGGTCGACAATATCGACCTGAAGGCCGCCAGCGAGCGCGGAATTATCGTCATGAACACCCCTGGGGCGAATACGGTCGCCACCGCAGAGCACACCATGGCGTTGATGTTGGGCATGTGTCGTCACATCCCACAAGCAGTGGCCAGCCTCAGCTCCGGCAAGTGGGAAAGAAAGCTGTTCAAAGGGATCGAACTACGTGGCAAGACCCTGGGAATCATCGGTCTGGGCCGTATCGGAAGACGGGTTGCACGGCGCAGCCGAGCATTCGGAATGGAAGTTATCTGCTTCGATCCATATCTGAGCGATGATCGCGCCCACGAGATGCACATCGAAAGGGTTGGGTACGACGAGCTGCTGGAACGCTCCGATTTCATAACCCTTCATGCTGCCCTCACTCCCAACACACGGGGACTCATCGGCAAGGAATCCCTCGCCAAGATGAAGCCGGGAGTGCGCATCGTCAATGCGGCTCGCGGTGGGCTTATCGACGAGGACGCACTGATCGAGGCGCTGCGCAGCGGGCACGTTGCCGGTGCGGCGCTTGACGTGCTGACCAAGGAACCGCCCGATTTTGACAACCCGCTGCTGCACATGCCCAACGTCGTGGTCACCCCACATCTGGCTGCCAGCACCCAAGAAGCGCAGCGCGAAGTTGGCATCCAAATTGTCAACCAGGTGGTTGATGCTTTGCATGGCGTCGACTTCCGCAATGCCGTGAACATGCCGGTAGTGGACAAGCATGTGCTCAAGGAACTCCGGCCCTACCTGGGCATGGCGGAACGTTTGGGCAGCCTGCAGACGCAGTTGGCCGAGGATGCGATTACCAAGGTCGAGGTGTCGATTGAGGGCGAGGTAATAAACGACTACATCAAGCCGATCACCGTGGCCATCCTCAAGGGCATCCTCGAACCGGTGCCAACGGGGTCTGTGAACTACGTCAACGCACCCCATGTCGCTATGGAGCGGGGGATCGTGGTGGCGCAGACGACAGGGCTGCACACAACTGACTATCCCAACATCATCTCGTGCCGCGTCGAGTGGAACGGGGGGCGGCGTACGGCTGCTGTCTCGCTGTTCAGCCATGAAGAGCCACGGATTGTGGACGTCGACGGCCTGCGGATCGATGTGATTCCCGAAGGGACGATCCTGGTCACGGTGAGCCATGACGAACCGGGCTTCATCGGCAAGGTTGGGACGATGCTCGGGGAACTCGGTATCAACATCGCTACCTGGCGCACCGGACGGTCCGAGCCCGGTGGCCATGCCGTGTCGTTTATCAGCGTGGACTCTGATGTCCCGGACGCGACGATTGCGCAGCTATCCAAGACCGACCCAATCGAGCGAATCACCAAGGTCCGTCTGTAGCGCGTGGGTTCGATGAAGGTCGCCAACAGAGCAGACATCCCTCCGTTCTACGTGATGGAGGTGATGAAGGCTGCCGCCGCAAGAGAGCGCACCACAGGGTCGGTTCTCCACCTAGAGGTGGGACAGCCGAGTACTGCCGCACCGAGTGCGGTGCGGGCTGCAGCGCATGCCGCACTCGATGCGGATCGACTTGGTTACTCGGGCGCCACTGGACTTCCGAGTCTCCGCGAGCGGATCGCCACCCACTACGCCCAGCGTTACGGGGTGGAGGTTGCGGCGGATCGTGTGATCGTGACCATGGGCGCCTCCGGTGGGTTTGTTCTGAGCTTTCTCGCCGCATTTGATGCGGGGGATCGGGTTGCGGTCACCCAGCCTGGATACCCGTGCTATCGCAATACCCTGGAGGCATTCGGGGTGGAGGCGGTAGCGGTCCCGGTAGGCCCGGAGACACGGTTCGTGCCCACCAGCCAGTTGCTCAAGCGGGCCGGCGAGCTTGATGGTCTGATGCTTGCCAGCCCGGCCAACCCTACGGGTACTGCATTGAACAGCGACGAGATGGCTGATATTGCCGGCTATTGCAGATTCAACGGCATTCGGTTGATCGCAGATGAGATCTACCACGGCATCGAATATGGGGGTCCGGTGCCTACCGCCCTCACCGTTGAGCCAGAAGCCATTGTCCTGCAAAGCTTTTCGAAGTATTTCTCGATGACGGGGTGGCGGCTGGGGTGGATGATTGTGCCCGAGGAGCTGGTGCGTCCGATCGAACGGCTCGCACAGAACCTGTTCATTTCTCCGCCTACGCTGTCGCAACTGGCGGCCATCGCCGCTTTCGATGCTGCCGATGAGCTCGATGGCAACGTTGCCCGCTATGCGGCGAATCGTCAGGTGCTGCTTGACGGCCTTGGCTCGATCGGTCTCGATCACTACGCATCACCCGACGGTGCGTTCTATTTCTATATCGATGTGTCACACCTGACGAACGACAGCCAGGCACTTTGTCAGATCTGGCTCGACGAGCTCGGGGTCGCTTGCACACCCGGGATTGACTTTGACCCTGTCGCTGGGCACCGCTACATCCGTCTGTCCTATTCGGAATCGACCGCCGATATCACCGAGGCCACCAAGCGAATCGTCAACTGGGTCCGCTCGAGATAGCGTGTCGCCAGAAGAATGTATCTACCGACTGTCTCACACCTCTACTAGGAGGAAGTTGAAGGAGCCAATCATGAGAAACCGGTTTGTTGCGATGTGCTCGTTTGTGTTGCTGGTCGCTGCCTGTGGCGGCGATGAGGTGGCTGAGACCTCGACGACCGTTGCTGCTGAGTCGGCTATGACCACGACGAGCGGAGCCGGTTCTACGACCACGACCGTGGCCGCGGTGACTACCACAACGACGCTGGCCTCGACGACCACCACCGAGCCACCGGTGTCGTTGCCACCGGCAGGTTCGATATTGATTACGAATGAAGACGGCGTCTTCGTAGCCACCCTTGATGGTGTCGTCTCGCAGGTCATCGATGTCGATTCGGCGGCGGTCGGCGG
>RCNF010002138.1_pt1 | contig 10559 bp, 10 predicted proteins | sample 2041311 | NCBI WGS metagenome assembly RCNF01 (sample SAMN09708228, study PRJNA481090) | Marine sediment metagenome, whole genome shotgun sequencing project. | biome: marine sediment; feature: ocean; material: sediment; isolation source: Sewage treatment plant 2 marine sediment (STP2) ... | reverse complement strand
TCCTCGCGCGATCTCGCAAGCGGCGGGGCGCGCGGCGGGAGAGCAAGGCAGCGAAGGATCCGGACGGCCACGATCGGATCTGTGATCGTCGAGAGGACTCGCATCCGTCCGCCACATTGGGGGCAGCCGAGGGCGTCGACCTCGAAGACGCGCTGCAGGAGGTCGGCCCAGCCGCTGCGGCGTGGCAGGGACTCGATCGGATCGAGAACGACCTCACCGTGGTTGGCGTGTACAACGTGGGCGCCAGCGGGCGCCAGGCTGGAGATCACACGAGAGACGCGCCCACAAAGCAACGGACCGCCAACCACGGTCGTTGGTCGTTGCCAGGCTGATTCGGGTGCTCAAGGACTGCATTCACTCGCTGCCAAGCTCGGTGGGATCTTTCCCGCGCATGAACCGCGCGGCGTAGGGGAAGGCGCTGCCCCGCCGCGCGAGGGAGGCGAGCGCCAGGGCGTCCACGCGCGCGAGCTGCTTCGGCGTGTATAGCTCGGCGGAGCCGCCCGACGCACCCCGCCGAACCATGTCCGGCAGGTGAGTCGGCTGCACGAAGGGCATCGGCACCGGCGCAAACTTGTCATTGTTAGCCTTCATCCAGGCCAGCCCGCTCCGTTCAATGACCGCGACGCGCTCGTCGCTGCTCAGGGTCACCGCCAAGTGGGCCGCGATGCGATCGACTGCACCCGGATGGTCGCGCTTCATGTCGGCGAAGAAGAGCACCAGCACCTCGGGCGCGTCCCGCAGCCCCCACCACCCGAGGGTGTGGTCCATCCAGGCCTCCACGCCAGCCGGCCGCCTGGCTAGGAACAGATCCAGCCAGTCGGCCGGGTCGAGGGTGTCGGCCACCCCCAGCAGTGGCGCCAAGAAGTAGTAGCTGGAGACCAGGACCTCCTTGGGATCCCGCAGAACTACGACGTACCGGGCCGCGTCGGAGCGCGGCACATAAGCCTCGGCCAGGTGGGTCTTGATCACTCGCAGACCGGTCGGGCTGTCCCTCCAGCTCACTGGATCATCCAGACCGATGGGGCGTCCGTCCATGTTATCCGGCCACGGCACCAGATCGTGGATGTGCTCGAACTCGGCCGCACCGCGGTGCGCGAGCTGCTGGCAGATCTGCATGGCCCAGTTGGTGCCGGACTTCACGAAGGTCGCGACGACCACGTCCCGCTCCGTGGGCGTGTAGCCAGCAAACGCTGTCCGCATTCTGCGCTCCGACCGGAGCGAGGCGTTGGCCACCTCTACGATCTTGCGGCTCAGGCCGAGGCGCTTGGCGACGCGATGCGCGAAGCGGACAGCGGTGTAGCGGTCGGGAGTCTGCATGGCGGGCTCCGGGTCCCCCCAACATAGCGCGCCGGGCCGTTTCGGCGCCAACCGACTCCGCGTGCTCGCTGACATCTCATCCCACTCGTCGCTTCCTCGAGGCTCACGGGGCGAATCCTGTTCAAACAGGTTTGGTCCGACAACAACCGCCATGTCCTGCGCAATTCAGGAGCTGCAGGAGTCCTCCTCGTTGACCTGACGTTGACGTGGCGATGTGAAATCCAGTGATATGAGGTGACGAACCGCAAACACGGCGATGCAGGTAAGTCCCGGTCATGTTTGAGTTTCTGCTTAGTTTTATCGGGTTTCGTAGTGTCCCGTTGCGTCCGCTTCGATGCTTTGGGAGCATGAGGTCGCTGGTTCGAATCCAGTCGCGTTCGCGAGAAATCTTGCGCACCAGCGATCGAATCGCCGTCAGGCCGGACCCGACAGCGTGCATCTCGTACACGCTGGCCGGAGTCAGTGGTGCGCGGCGACCGTGCCGTCAGCGGGCAGGGCCTTGCACTCTCAATCTCAGCCCGTCTCGGATGTTGAGGCCCATCATGGTCAGGTTGAACGCGCCGGCAGCCAACTCAACGCCCTGAATGGCAAAGAAGGCGGTGTCGAAGGTGCCCGCATTCGCCTTCGTAGCCAGAAAGATTGCCGATGGAAGCAGGACCAGCAGGCCGTTGCCGGCAATCAATGGCATGCGCCTCGTCTTCTTGATGACCTCCTCCTCAGAACGGCCCTGGCCAAGAGACATGCCTGATCCACCCGCCAGAGCCATGGCGGGTATCAACACAGTCATGCCCCAGAGAATGGCATTCTTGACCATCGCAATCTCTGAGTGGGTTCCGAACGCCTCACTGATGATTGTCGACGTCCAGAAGGTCGCTATCGTCAAAAAGCCCACGACCCCGGCGGTGGCGTGCATCCTTGTCTTCATGTCCTCTTCTCCTGCTGCCGCACTGGCACCTCAGGTGTGGGGGCCGATGAGGTCCTTCAGGACCAACGAGCCGCCAAAGAATCCAGCAATGCTGAGCGTGAGCGTGCCCACGGCCTCAATCATGATTGCCGTGATGGTCGGTTCAGCGCCGATTCCTCCCCGCAGGAACCACGCCACCGCGAAGAGTCCGAGTGACGCCACGGACGTGATCACGTGTCGGATCGCGTCGCTCACTGCTGCCCTTGGGGACGCTGAACACGAAATCCACGATGCCCGGGACGGCCGCTACGAACCCCGTGACGAGCCCGACGATCAGCAGGTATGCCGCGGTCTGGAAGAGGCCCGGCCTGGACATGAGCACTCCCGCCAGGTCGAAGCAGAACGCACCCGTGAGGAACGCCATAGGGAAGTGTACGAGCACCATGTGAGCGGGGTGCCCCGCTAGGCTTGCTTTGGTCTGCATCATTCCTCCAATGCTTGTGCGGACCGCTCTCGCACGGTCTGCATCATCTTGAGCGCCTGTTTGATTTGGCGGTCGCTGAGCCTCTCTGAAAGCCGATTCACCCAAGCGATCTGAGCTTTGTCGATCTGAGCCATGGCCCTGTTGCCCTCACGACTCAAGGAGACCAGCTTGGCGCGTTGGTGATCGACATTGTCTTCCAAGACGACCATCCCCAGCTGTTCCAAGTCGTTGACGATGCGCTGCACGCCCTGACGCGCGAGCCCCATTCGTCGAGCGATCTGGGCTACCGTCAGAGGCCTGCCTTCCACATCGATCGATCCCATCACCTGCCACCGAGCGCTGGTCAGGCCGTGTGGCTTTGTGATGGCATTGCCGGCGTCCAGCAGCTCGCCGTTCAAGCGGAAAGCTTCCAGGATCAAGTCGGTCAAAGTGGCACCTGCGGGGGTTCGTCGAGCCATCGATTCTCGCTTTAGCAGCGATGACAACATATTGTCAACACGACAGTATATGGAAATCGGCTTGGGGCGGTCGGTGGGAGCGCATCGTGAGAACCAGCCGATCGCCCGCGCCCGTTCCGATCGCTCGCTCTGACAGCGTTCAAGCGTGTTCGGTGACCTGACGGTGCCTTAACGACGTGATGCCGAATGATAAGCAGTGACGACCCGTGAACATGGCGAAGTGACTAACGCCTGGTCTTCGTTGAGGTTTCTGAGTGAATTCGATTGCTTGTGCTGGCACACGGAAAGCGGTCTTTGTGAACTCATAACCCGAAGGTCGTCAGTTCAAATCTGGCCCCCGCAACTAAGTAAAGACGCGCACTTGGGAAACCCGGTGCGCGTTTTCAATTCCGCTTGGGCCGTTCTTGGCCGAATCTCTCTTCTGGCTGTCTGAAGCGAGACGCCAATTCGCCTAAGGGACGCGCCGTCGTTCCCCACAGCGTTGTCCCCAACGAGCCACGACATCCGTTTGACGAGTCCCACGACCCCCTGGAACACTATTTCAAGGGAGAGCGTGATGCGATATCTAGCTTTCGTTCTCGCATTGGCCGCGTCTGCCGGATGTGGAGAAGCGAGCATGCCCGTCGTCGACATCACCTGCGAAGCCGACGAAGATTGTGCAGACTTCGAGAGCCGATTCTGCGGCGACGGGCTCTGCCGAGAGATCCCTGTGCCGTGTGAGACCGACGCCGATTGTCCCAAAGAGGGCAGGCCGTGGTGCGTCGTAGACTTGTGCGAGCGCGTACCTCCTCGGAGATAGGAACAGACCGGAGCCGGGGAGTCGCCCTACAGAACGGGTGTCAGTCGTGCACGGACGACGCGTGCGACGCAACAGATGGCATGTGGACGCCCCAAAGCTCGCGGATAGAAGAAATACGGCGAATACCGAAGGCCGCGCGGCCACCTCGCGGCCTCTAGCGCTCCGCCTGACGCTCTTCCTCGGTAACCCGACGCGAATGCTTCGCTGCTTCGGCGAAGCGCTTGGCTTCCTCGAGCCATGCGAGGCGCTGAGCCGGCGTTAGCTTCATCCATGCGCGCCGCTGCTCGGCCTCGTGGCGCTTCCAGCCGTCCTCAGTCGCCTTGGTCATCGTCCTCGAGTCTAGCACGGGCTATTTCCTGGAGCTTTTCGAGATCATCGAGATCTCTTGGCCGGCCGGCCGTTTGCTTGAGATGCCGTAGGTCATCGAGGCCTACGACGTGCACGGTCGTGCCGTCGGGCAGCACGGCGTCCATGCGTCGCTGCCACGCCTCACCGAAGTCGAACGGCTCTTGGACGAAGAGGTCGACCTCCGTGCCCGGATGGCTCGGACTCCAGAGCGAAAAGACGGTCAGTTCCTTGTCTTCGACCCAGGCGCGCCGCACCGACGCCTTGGCGAAATCGTGTAGGGGGACGGGTGCGCGTGCTTGGTACTCGAGGCCCTCGAGAGCGTCGATCGCTGCCAGCGTGTTCGCTTCGTCGAGGTCGAGCACGAGGTCGAGGTCCGCCGTGAACCTCGGATGGCCATGAAGCACGACAGCAACGCCACCCACGACGAGATAGCGAATTTCGGCCCCGTCGAGGGCACGAAATATCTCCGAGAGTGCGCTGCCCGACACGCCGCCATCGTAGCATAGCCCCAGTCCCAGAGCGGGCTCTCTGCGCCGCCGCCACGTCTCGCGCTTCGCCCCTCGCTACGGTTTTGACATCGGCTCTCAGAATGAGCCCGATGGGCTACGAGAGTAAGAAATGCAGAACAGAATCGGAGTCAGGCAAGCCCAGCAGATCGGTCTCGGCAGAGTCATCACGGGCTGATACGGCGGCAGCGATCTCGGGACAACACTCCAGGGTCAAGCAGGCGTCTTCAGGTATGCTTCCTCGCATGCTCTTGATTCCACGCGGCGTGTGCACTGTCGCCATGCTCGTATTGACCGCCTCCGCATGCACCGAGCAATCCAACCAGTGTCCCCAAGCCGAAGGCCTGATCGGCGACGGTGTCGCCCGCTTCAGCCCCGCCGACGTGGCATGCGAGACACTCCCAGCGTCGATGGCGTTGGTCGAGCCACGCGCTATCGAGAGCGACATCCCTTCGGATTGGCTGACGCACCCAGCTTTCACGACAAACGGAGAAACGCGTCGGGTGAAAGTCGCCATCGAGGAAGGCACGAGTCTTTACGGAGCAGGCGAAGTCGCAGGGTCGCTCCTGCGGAACGGCTCAAGCTCAGAAGCCTGGGCTCAGCAGCCCTTTCGCGCGATGCCTCCCGAAGGTTCCTCTCCGTTCGAGTACGACGACGAGGTCCGCAACCTCTACCAGGTGCACCCTTGGGTTCTGGCGGTGCGCGCGGACGGCTCCTCGTTTGGCGTACTTGCCGACACCACGTACCGCGCTCGAATCGATCTGACGGACGGCATCGAATTTTCCGCCCAGGTGCCGTTTCCAGTGATCGTCATCGAAGGGCAATCGCCACACGAAGTACTCACCAAGCTGGGGGAGCTCACCGGAACCATCGAGCTTCCACCCCTTTGGGCGCTGGGCTACCAGCAGGCACGCTATTCGTACGCCCCGGCTACCCGGGTAGTTGAAATCGCCGACGAGTTTCGCGCCCGGTCGATTCCATGTGATGTCATCTGGATGGACATCGCCTACATGGACCGTTTTCGCATCTTCACGTTCGACGAAGCGACGTTCCCAGACCCAGATGGCTTGAACGACTACCTCCACGACAAGGGGTTCAAGTCGGTTTGGATCCTCGACCCGGGCGTTAAGCTCGAGCCCGGCTATTTCGTCTACGACGAGGGGCTCGAAGGGGGGGCCTTCATCCGCAGGCCTGATGGAGAGCTCTTCGTGCAGGGAAGCTGGCCGGGCGATTCGGTCTGGCCGGACTACACCAACCCCGAAACCCGCGCATGGTGGCAGAGCTACATCCCCGATTTCCTAGACCACGGAATCGACGGCATTTGGATCGACCTCAACGAACCCTCGATCATCTTTCCGCCTGGCGTGTCGTTTCCTGAGGACCTGCTCCATCTCGGCGGCGGCGGCCTGCCGCCGGGCACGCACGCGCGCTATCACAATGCCTACGGCTTCTTGATGTCGCGGGCGACCCACGAAGGAATGAAATCGGCGCGCCCCGAACGTCGTCCATTCTTGCTTTCCCGCTCCAACTACATCGGTGGGCAGCGCTACGCCGCCATGTGGACAGGCGACAATTCGGCAACCTGGGATCATCTCTACTGGTCGGTGACGATGACGCTCAACATGGGGCTATCTGGTCAGCCGTTCGCGGGCCCCGACATCGGCGGCTTCTTCGGAGGGCCGAGCGACTCGCTCTACGCACACTGGATCGGCGTGGGCGCACTCTTTCCGTTCAGCCGTAGTCACACCGTTCTGGGTTCGCCGGACCAGGAGCCGTGGGCATTTGGGCCCGAAGTCGAAGCCGTCGCTCGCGCTGCGATCGAACGTCGTTACCGATTGCTGCCCTACCTCTACACCTTGTTTCGCGAAGCATCGCTCAGCGGACTACCAATTTGGCGCCCCGTCTTCTTTGCCGATCCAGCGGACCCGTCGCTGCGCGCGGAGGACCACGCCTTCTTGATCGGCGCCGATGTGCTCGTCCAACCTGTCCTGACCGAGGAAGACCCACATGTGTTCCAGACTCCGTCCGGCATCTGGCGCGAATTCAATCTGGTCGGTGAAGACCCGTCACTGACACCCGAACAGCCGGTACTCAAGCTTCGCGGCGGTGCCATCGTGCCCTTGGGCCGGGTCGTTCAGAATACGACCGAGGCCCTGCTCGAGCCGCTCACACTCCTGATCTCGCTGGACTCCGAAGGCCGAGCGCAAGGCATGCTCTATGAAGATGAGGGTGAAGGATACGGCTACCAAACAGGTGACTACCTTCTGACGACATACACCGCCAAACGGGTAAACAATGCCGTCGAAGTCCGCATCGTATCGGAAGAAGGTGAGCGCCGACGCCCGGAGCGTACGATCGACGTAGTGGTGGTCACCGACTCGGGCACCTTCACAGGCAGCGGTTCGGAAACGTCGACCGTCATCGTCTCGCTCGAATGATTTCGATGCGCATCTCATGTGAGGCTCCAACCCGGGTCTCGCGTTCTGCGTGTTTCCGGCGCAACGACGCGTCCACGGCTTTTGCGAGGTTGTGAAAGCGGTTCGGGTCCTGATCACCTTCGCTCAGATGAGGCCCAGCGCTACCATGGCGCTCGCCACCCTGGTGAAGCGTAAATGCTCGCTGCAAACCCGTCGAGACGGGCAACAGCGAGCATTTGCCTTCAACTCGCTACGCCGCAATCACCACTGCCATCGGCACCCCAAAGTCCACCGGACAACGCTGTGCGTAACGGGCCCCCGCAACCATGGTCAAGGCCGGCTCTTTCTGAGCCGGCCTTTTCCCGTTTGGGCCAGATTCAGCCGATTAGGAATCGAACACCTGCGCGGACTGTGTGGTCCGCTCCGGCTTGTTCGATTCCACAATGCGGAGGGCAAATCTGGCCTCAACTGTCTGCCGACCCCTCGGCTCTCCTTTCTCGTGGCCGGGCGCGGAGTCAGCCGATTGGGAATTGATAGCGGCGAATCCAACTAGCAGCGGCCGCGGCGGCGTTGGGTTCGGTCATGGTGAAGAGCGCGCTTATCGGCCGGACCGCTTGAAGTGTTGCGTGACATCTTCGGTTTCTGGTTCAACCCCGGTCGGATCTTCTGTGGCGTTCGGTGTCGTTGAACCTTATATGGGTCCCTATGGGTACTGGCAGGTCATCGCCCCGCCAGACAAGGTGACACATGTGCCTCCCGCGAAGCACAGGGGATCACAGGAATTGGAACTCCGGTTCAAGAAGACGCAGTTGTCACAGAAACAACCCCCTTGGTATCCGCCGCCAGTGAAGTAGGTCCCGCAGAAACCTCGTGAACCGCCGTCCCGGCAGTTTCGCGCCGTGAGGATCCCGTAAGGATCCAAGCAGGCCAAGTGGATCTCGTTGTATGGCTCGGCGAAGCCGATACAAGCGCCAACTACTGAGTCAACGCCGCTACAAGCACAGGCGCCGACGCCTTGGGTCGTAACGCACCCGTTCAGACCCAAGGCCCGGCAGTCTGCGCTGACCACTCCTCTTTGGCTGTCGCACCAAATCCAGAGGTCGCCCGAACAGTACCCGAAGCCATCGACCCCCGACGGGCACTGGCCATCGAGCCGAATGCACGAAGTGAAACTGGGATCGGGAACGTATCCGGCGTTACAGGGACAGTATTGCTGATCCGGACTGCAGGCTGAGTTCGGGGGACAGGGACCACAACTGCCACCACACCCGTCGGGCCCACACTCCTTGCCGTTGCAACTCGGAACACAGCTTTGCGTCACCTGAACCGTCACAACGTTCGAGAAGTCGCTCCACGACGGCATCATGCCGCGGAAAGCGCGGGCTCGGAACGAGTATGATCCCGAAGATCGAGTTTGCTCGACCTCGTAAGGCGAGCTGTGATCACCGGGGGCGGTCGTGAGTGCCCTTGTGAAGCCGCCTCCGGTCGATTCCTGAAGCTCATAGTAGTCCTGACTCGTTACCACGCCTCCCCACTGGTAAGTCCACCGAAGGGTGAAGTCTTGTCCGTCTTGCGATGCCAAGGAGAGCACTGGTGCGTTCGATTGGCTGACCGTACAAACGCCCAACATGCACGTGAAACCGTCTTGGCAGCCGCCGCAGTTCAAAGTGGTGCCACAACCATCGTCCACGGAGCCACATTGACGCCCTTGCTGCTCGCAGGTCTGGGGTACGCAGATGCTCACGCACTGGCCGGAAGAGTTGCAGGTATCGCCACTGGGGCATGTCCCACACGACAGTGTGCCCTCGCACCCGTCGGAAGCTTGCCCGCATTCCACGCCAGCGCCTTGGCATGTGAGCGGCCTACACGTACCCTCACACCTGCAGGTTGAAGCGCTGCAGGCCTGACCGGTGTCCCCGCAAGTGTCGTCGCAGGTTCCCCCGCAGCCATCGTCACCGCAACAAAGCCCCGTACAGCTGGGGACACAGATGGATCGGCAAACACCAGCGTCGCAGGTCATCCCACTAGGACAGTCCGCACTGTCCTGGCACTTCCCGTTTGGCTCCGGCTCGCAACTCATGAGGAACGCGGCGAATACGACCACGGGTGCCCACCACAACCCTCTGGCGTGCAAACAGACCCTTCGTTCCATGGCCTCCTCCTTCGCTTCTTGACCATCAAGCATGCAAGGGACGTGCCGGTCGCTATTGGGCGGCTTGCTCTGAGTTCTTCAGCGCCTTCAGGACCGCCTTGTTTTCTCTCAAGATCTGAGGTCGGAGCTTTTCGTACAACAGTCCCGGCACCTTCTTTGGCTTCGCTTTCATCGCAAGTTTCCGTCGCTCCGGGTTTACGTCTTTGAGTGTCTGTTCGTGCAGCTTGCGACCTTTTGCATCTGCGACTCGAATATCGAGGTCGTACCAGAACCTGACAGTCACCTTGAAGCCAGGCTGGTACACGCTGCAGTCCCAGGTGTTGATCGTGACCTCAATGCGCCGCGGAGCGTTCTTTGAAGCAGATGCGACGTAGCCAAGAGATTCGAGATCCGCCTTCAAATCCTTCTCGAGTAAGTCCGCAAGTGGCACGTTGCCCTCCGTCCTCACCTTCTTGGGAACGCCAACGGTAGATCTCAGGTTGCCGAGAACGTCAGGATCCCGTTCTCCCTCACGAGCATCGACGACTTCCACCGAGATCGCTGTTCCCTTCGAGTCAGCGGCCGGTGGAGCCTCGGAAGGCTCCTTCTGCGCCGCCGCATAGAACGAGAACAACGACGCCAATACGACGCAGAATAGGGTTTCTTTCTTCATGGCAACCTCCCAGACTTCACCGAACGACCGATCGGCGGTGCGTCGTTCTGAGTGAAGCAACTTGTATGCCGCCGTGGTCACGAGTCTGTGCGGCCGCTATCTCTTGCGGAGCGACAAGTCGCGGACGCTGGAGCTGCACTTCGTGCGTCATCCGCGCACTGAATGCGGCATACGTAATTCTTTACCTGTCGTTCCTCAAAACCTTGTCCGTCGCGAGACGTGAGCGGCGACGATGGCGAAGGTGACCCAGCGGACAGAACTCGGGCCCTCAAGTGCGTTGCCGGCGGTTCGACAAGCGCGGCACGCGCCTTAGCCCCGCGCAGTGCGCGCAGCTCACGCCCGACGTCGTGCGGGACCCAGACCTTCGCTAGCGAGCTCACGCCGCGGCTTCAGGCTCGCCCTGGCGGTTGCCAGCAGGGCATACAGCAAGTGAAGCATGGGGTAGGGTAGCTCGACCCCGAGTGCGGAAACGTCAACGATTGTGCGGTCGACGGGGTTTTGAGGACGCACAGGGTGTTTGTT
>RCNF010002136.1_pt1 | contig 10563 bp, 5 predicted proteins | sample 2041311 | NCBI WGS metagenome assembly RCNF01 (sample SAMN09708228, study PRJNA481090) | Marine sediment metagenome, whole genome shotgun sequencing project. | biome: marine sediment; feature: ocean; material: sediment; isolation source: Sewage treatment plant 2 marine sediment (STP2) ... | reverse complement strand
CGGATTATCTACTTCAATGGCATGAATAACAGTCAGGCCAAAGAACATATTGAAACAAAGCTTCCGCAAACAGCAGAACGTGATGAGATCCTTGATTTTATGAAGGCGTCTAAAAGGGGACTTATCAAAGGATTCCAAAGCGGTAAGGAAAATTAGTCTCCTTCCGGGGAGGATGCACTATTCCATGGCATTCCAACCATGGGCCCTGAGTTCCATCTCAGTTCCCTGCTCCGTCACAAACTTCATTTATTACGCCACAAATACCAAAGTTTTTAAGTAATCTGACCCTCAGCGCCAAACACCCGTATGAGATTCTCAAAACAATTTTTGAGACCAATCACACTCAAGTTCCTGAAGCTGATATAATGGCAAAGAACAGCATAATAATAGATGAGAGTGGGGAAGTAAGCATACAACTAATGAATAATAAAAAGCAGCTTACTTCATTAGAATCCAGAACTTTTGAGAAGATCACAAAACCTCACAAAGCAGTTAAAGTAAAAAATCCGGAGGAGGGTTTGATTTTCAATTATTATGAAGGAACCTGGGATAGATGGCCCGATTTTAATCAATTGAAAGCCAAATCAAATGGTGTGGTTCATGATTTTTCAGTCTCTGATTTTGCACTTCGTGTCGATCATTTTGGTATGGTTTTGACCGGAACCATTCTGATTGAAGAGGATGGATTGTATATTTTCAGATCAAGTTCTAAAGATGCTTGTAAGCTGTATATACATGATGAGCTCGTGTTAAATGAGGACAATGCCGATGAAGATTCCAGGGATGTTGGAGCCATTGCCCTCAAAAAGGGATTTCATCCGCTTACCATTCATTTCAGGGATGATGTCGGCAATGAATATTTGAGACTATATTTCAAAAAAACCTATGATCATCAATGGGAACAATTAAAGGTTAAAGGTAGATTTTATCACTGAGCATAATCAGATTCATTTCCCAATATTTAAATTGCTGCAAAGCATCAATCTGCCCACATCACGTGGCCTCCTGCGCATAAAAATCCGCAAATGATACGCAGCGGCTGTTTCGTAACAAACAGAACCCAGTCATCCCTGGTTGAAGCTTCGAATTCCGGCATGTAGACCTTGTATTGTTCACCAAGCTCTGCCGGATCAGTGAGCAATAAACTTGACCCTTACCGTATTAAATGAATCATTATTCTTGCCTCCTCCACCTCCTGTAAAAACCATTTTTATAAAGCCGATTGGCAAGAGATTGACAGGCTCGTTGAAATGGCATAAAAAACAGGAAGTAGGAAAAAATATGAAGATCAATTCAAAAGTATATGGAAGAGGTACGTTCTTTTAACTCAAAAAACGAAAATCAAGAGGCATTTTATGCCCGAAGGACAAAGGATACAGAATATTGTTAGGAGCGAATTCAAAAGAGAACTGGTTTTCTTTTGATGAGTGAGGACACAAAACTATCTAGTCACCCTTTATTTTTTTGATATTAAAGATCTTTCTTCGATGTTATGGAACAAAGGGAAACTTATCCAATTTCTACATATGAAAGCTTCACTTGAGAAAAAATCAATTATTTTCTCATCTTGCAAGATTTCTATCAAACCAATTGATATAATCCACATCTTCTTCAGAATCAACAATAGATAAATTGTTACCGCTTCTGAATAAATCATAGGACGCTATACAAGAATTAAGATTTTTTCTAACATCATTTAATTTAAGCGCATTATTTCCTATATCTCTACCATCAATTATTAACATAGGCCTTGGAGCAATTAAGGAAGCCACTTGTGAGACATCTGCATGAAGCAGTATTTGAGGGATGTACATATCAAGATCCCATTCATGCCAACTCGATGTTTTTTTCGTCTCTGGTTTATATGTAACAACAGGTCTCTCCATAATCACACACTTAATCCTTTCATCTAATGCAGATGCATACAATGAATACATGGCATGAATGGAGGAAGGTTTTCCAATACATCCAATTCTGGTTTTATCAATGATATCGGTTCTTGTCTCAAGATAATCGATTGATCTGAGAATATCATAAATTCTCATCCCGGTTGACGGCTTACCAGCGCTCATTCCTCTTGCCCATACACCCCAATTATCGCCAAACCTATCTGAGTTTTCGTTATTCGGTCGCAATTTAACGGACAATACAGCATAACCGGCAGCAATATATTCATTTACATTGTCATCCTGCCCAGTTATATTGATAATCACGGGGGCATTTGAGGCATTTTTTTGGTATTCTAAAATTGCAATCAAAGGAATATCAGGTTCACTTTTATAGGTGATCGTTTCTTGATAAAAAGATCCCAAATCACTCTTCTCAAGTGTTATTGGGTTTAAGTCACATTTTTCCGGCATGTATGCAGAATATCCAAAAACCTCGTCACGGATTGTTTGAGTTAACTTTTTCTTATACTTAATAAAATCTGAAGTTTGATTAAATATGCCTTTTTCAGGAGGTAAATCAAAAGAAGTTCGATACACCAATTCTTCAATTGTGACCGTCGATTCCTTTGGTAAATTACAGTCGAGTTGTGCTCGGCTTAAAGCAATGACAGAATCTTCTTCAAAATCTGTAGATTCCACGTTAAGATGTTTGTTAAAAAAAGCATAAATGGCTTCTCTGAATTTTAATGATAATTCATGCCCATGATCCCCTACCACAAGTTCAATATTTTCGCTTTTATCGTAGAGTTCATACACCTTTTTGGATTGATTTACCAGATCCTGAGCTCCCTTTAGCGGATGATTTTCATCTATGGTTCCACTACAAATAAGAAATGGTTTTGGAGCAACTGTTGCTAACAAATGATATTGTTCAGAAACTTTCCTGATCCCTGTTGCACATACACAGCATATGCAATGTCGGAATAATTTGAATTCAGCCGCATACGTATTTGCTCTGCAAACTGGTGCGGCGGCCTTTATTCTTTCATCAGAAACAGCCAAGTTGACCGTTTGCATTGATCCGCCGGACAATCCTGTCGCACCTATTCTATCTTTATCCACCCATTGGTTTAGTGCATCCGAACATAATAAATCTACACCACGGATATTGTCCCACGTCTCCAGACCATCGATTGATAGACCACACATAAAGAGAAAAGCCGCCTTTTTTTTGTACTTATGCCCCGTATATTTTCTTTCTCCCAACCCCAGACCATCCTTAAAAAAAACGACATAGCCTTTTTTTACAAAATTAAGAACGAACTTTTGATATTTTTCAGTCGCTTTGCCGTCTTCTGAGTGACCATGAAATATCATAATTGCAGGTGCGGGTAAAGTGACATTTTTGGGAATATATAGATTTGCTGTTACCCAAAAATTAGGTCTGGACTGATAGGCAAGATATTTAAGTGTAAAATCCGTTGTATCAAGATCTGGTTTTGTATATCGTAAATTTAAAGGCCATTCGCTTTTTTTACCTTCTGGTGGTAAATTCAGCATTTTCTTTATTGATTTTTCATGATGAGGCTTTTGCTTTTCCCATTCACTTAATCTACCAGGTGGCCAATGTTTTGCAAGTGGGGGTTGCTTCTGATAAATATTATGTAGATGGTTCATAACCATGTTATTATTACTGGACGACTGGAGGTTGATAGATTTATTCCTAGAAGAAGAGTTGTTTCTTTTCGATTCATCAATTACAAAATACCCTTCAACTGTTCCAAACTCATCAGGACCTTTTCCTGTATAAACCATTACAAAATTTTCGCCATCATTGGATGACCACTTATTGCTAAAATTCCAAAATACTGTTTTTGTATGTTTATGCTGTTTTAAATCCTGCTTATGAATCCCTAATTCTTCATCCCATGCCCACTTAAACAATACAGTTTTCCATGGTCCCCATGGCTGAGGAGCTTCATAAATGCCAATATGATCTTGTCCATTTTTTCTATCAACTTGTTGAACAGTTAATATATATCGATCTAATGGAGCATTATATGAGACACTCAAACGCATGACACCATTTTCAGGATCAGAAAAGACAGGTTTGCGCTTTTGCAATATATCGTCTGAGATTAATTTTTCCCACCGAGGATCTTTTGCGGTTCCGGTAAAAATTTCATATTTCTTCTTCTCTTCTATGTCCTGTATCAAACATCTCATTAAAGTGACATTTCCCGGTTTTTGGACATCCCAAATATTATCAATATTTTCAGGCGCATAATGATAAATATATTCATCTTTTGCGCCTTGATAATCTTTACCAAATTGACTAAAGGTGGGACAAAAAAATCCTCGGCTCTTTGGAAATGATTCCTGATCAAAATAAACATTAGTATATTCCCAAGTAGCGCCATGATCATTTGATTTTGCTAACTTTTGCCAATCATATTGCCTCGAATTATCTCCAGCAACCCAGGCATATAAAATACCCTTCACACTTAAAAGTCCATAACATTTCCCACCTTTTTTCTCAATATCAGGCCAAAACATGTTATTACTTTCAGGATTAACGCCTCCATTTACATTTATACCGGAATAACTATCCTTGTCTCCTTCAAGCCTCGCAATCCCCATGCTAGCCCTTGTAGGTTGCTTCCAGCCATTTTGGCCGCCAAACCCTTCACCATCACCCCACGAAGTGTATTGATGATCATCATCTGCCCAAGTCACACACCAATTGTCACTATTAAAAGCCTCCAGTCCATTTCCCGGGCATTTTGATTTTTGTGTTTCACTTAAAAATTTGACTCCAACGATATAATCACTTTTTTCATAAACCGGTGTTTGGCCATTTAAAAGTGTGCTTTGAACAACTAAAATACTAATGAAGAGAAACTGTTTTAATTTCACGACTATCCTTCTTTAGAATAAATACTTTATACAATTGACAGTTTATTTTCTGGTAAAAATAAACTGTTTTAAGTCTTATATTTATGGCAGTATATTTCTTTGCTTTTAGTTTTTTTATCAATAACCCCAAATAACATCGTCGCCTTTTTCCCACCAGTCTGCTATCTGAGCAATACTAATCCGAAAGATCTGTGCTGTAATCTTACCGCTTAAAACACCAGAAAAAACAGTAAAATAATATACAAAAGTTTTCACTTTTTATTCATTCTCAATCACTTTTTTTAGGTATAACTTAAAAATGTAAATTAAAAACAAATAAAAGCAATGTTAATTGTTTATCTTCATGTTGTTATACAATAGAGTATCTGAATGATAGCCATGACTTTCTACCATCAATTGGAAGAGGAGGAGAGATTCAGTATCATTTTGCGCCTAAATGGTGGAGCTCTGATGGCAAATCTTTTACAATGGTATACACACCTGGAGATTCGTAGTGTACTGTAAGAGGGTCTTTTACACTTCAAAAGTAGAATGAATGCTTATCCAACAAAAAAATTAGAATAGCAGAGGAACTCCCTTGATTCAAAGCGGAAGCTTAGTATACATCTCAATGGAAGTAATCATTACGTTTAGCAGGTCATTATCCTGCATTAATAATATGAAAATCTTGCTGTTAAAATCTTTATAAATGCCTGTTCTATGAATAAGTATCATTTGAATTTATGGCTAATAATTCTGACTTTATTTTCAGCCTGCGTCAGTAAAAACCCAAAAACTGATTTAGCATCAATTTCCAGGTCAATTGAAACGGACGTATGTGTCTATGGGGCTACCGCCTCTGGAATAATTGCAGCTGTGGCGATTAAAAAGGAAGGAAAATCTGTAGTTATAGTAGAACCAAGTAGATGGGTAGGAGGAATCTTGGGAGCAGGGATCAAGCCTAGGCAGGATTGTCCAAATATTAATGCGGTGGGTGGATTAAGTCGGTCTTTGCTCGAAACCCTTGGGGTTCGGGAAGGAAATACTGCCCATCGGCAAATTAGTCCAAAAGATATTAGGGAGGACTTTTTAGCCTTAATTGAAGAGCATAACATTCAAGTAATCTATGATCACCGTGTAAGTATTTGCCGGAAAGAGGGGACACGAATTATTGAGGCTATTTTTGATTTAGCACCTTTTTCTGGAGATGGCCTGCCACCGCAACTGGCTAAACAACAATATAATTTACATGTAAAGGCCAAATATTTTATTGACGCCAGTTACGATGGTGATCTAATGGCACGGTCAGGTGCATCTTTTCGAGTTGGTCGTGAATCCACTTTAGATTATGGGGAGGAGATAGCGGGAGTACGCCCCTCCACTAACCTAACACCAATCGATCCATTTTCGGAACCAGGAAATTCCAATAGCCAACCTTTGAAATGGATTAACACTGACCACAAAAAGCAGGTTGGGAGTGGTGATCAATATACACAAGCTTATAATTTCCGGTTTTACTTAACATCAGATTCCGAGTTCAGGGTACCGATAATCCCACCGCTTAACTACGATGTGAAAGAGTATGAATTGCATGGCCGCTATGTTGAATACCTCGTGAAGAATGCAACAGATTCATCGTCATTATGGAAGCAGTTAAGTTGGATTTTTCCAGGTTGGATGAATGAAGGTGAGTATAATTATCAGCGCCGGTCACTAATTACTATGGCACCCGTTGGAATTAGCCACCTGTATGCCAATGGCGATTATGGCACAAAAGCCCGGATATGGGAGGAACATCGGGACTATCTCTGCGGCCTTCATTATTTTTTGAGTACTGACCCCAGGGTGCCGGTGGAATTCAGGTCATATATAATGAGTTTAGGACTTGACAAAAGACCTCATACTGAAACAAACGGTTGGCCCCATCAATTGTATATACGGGTTTCCCGGCGATTAAAAGGCCGGTACACTATTACAGCTCATGATGTTTATAACAGGACTACTGTAGATGACCCCGTCGGTCTGGCACAATATGGTATTGATACATATCCGGCGCGTCGAATCTGGTTTGAAAAAAATGATACTATTTATGTAGCCCTGGAGGGAAAAATGTTTATTGGTGGTGCCAAGGGGCCCACGAATGTACCTTATCCCATTCCATACCGTGCGTTAACACCTATGGAGTCTGAATGCTCCAATTTATTGGTTCCTGTATGTTTCTCCTCAACCCATCTGGGTTATGCATCGGCCCGAATGGAGCCCGTCTTTATGATCTGTGGAGAATCCGCCGGTATTGCTGCTGTTCAGGCGATTAATGAAAATGTTTCGGTTCAAAAAATTGATCAGGTTCAGTACCTGAAGAAATTACGCAGCCTTGGACAGATTTTGGAATATAGCTCAGTTACTTCGAGCGTCAATAATTAATATAATTCTTATGAGACAAAAAGTTGCAGTTATAATAATAATAGTGTTATTAGCCGGATTTTGGTCCTGTCAGAACGGATCTGTTCTTGACCGGTCAACAACTATGTGGGCACCGTATGTTGAGTGGAATCTCACGAATGAAACCTTTGAAGGCAATCCGTTCGATGTGTTTGCAAAAGCTAAGTTTACCCATGCGGAAAGCGGAAAGCAAAACACTTCTGAAATGTTCTATTCGGGTGACAGTATTTGGAAATTTCGTTTCACGGGCACCAAAGTTGGAGAATGGACATTTGAAACAGAAAGTGATGATCCGGAACTAAACGGGGAAACCGGAAGAATCTTCGTGAGTGAAAACGATAATCCAGAGATTAAGGGCCTCCTGACCCATGTTGGTAACCAGTTTGCTATTCAAACCGGAAATGATGGAAAATTGGAAGCACACCGTTTTATGGTTTATATGGATGGCACAAAGTACCGCATGATTGATTTAAATTTAAAAGTAAAAGCATATAATGAAAGTCCGTTTTTTGATTTTAAGGATCCCGCAAAATTTCAGGATTTTCTGAATGATGCAAAAAAGAACGGTTTTGAAACTGTGTTTATACACATCGGACATCCGCACGTATGGACTGACGGGACTACCGTGGAAAATGGTAAAAATCCACGTCTCGAAACTTTCGAGATTCTTGAAAAACTTATTGTTCAAGCACATCAGCAAGGTATGCGGGTTCATCTTTGGATGTGGGGAGACCAAATGAGAAAGGCTACACCAATTAATTTCAAAGGCGGCATTAATGGAGAAGAAGACAAACGATTACTAAGATATATTGCTTCCAGGTTGGGGCCACTTCCGGGTTGGTCGGTTGGATATGGATTTGATTTGTTTGAATGGGCTGGTGATGAAGAAACCAACGAATGGGCCACCTATTTACACAAGCATTTTGGTTGGGATCATCTTATAGCAGCTCGGGGAATCATTCTTAAAGGGAAAAATAATATCAACTCATATGATGGTTTTGGGCGAGAAGGGACATTTTGTACCTCAAACCACGGCCCCAAAGATTTTCAGGAAGTATTCGAAGATATGCTGGCAGATACGCAACTACCACACTTGTACGAGGAGAGGCATTCCTACCTCCGCCCTGGCTTTCAACTTGATATGGACGGTACTCGCCAACTAGTCTGGTGGCAGATGATGGCAGGGGGCTTAGGTGGGTGGTATGGCCATTATCCCGAAGGTTCGTCTGCATATGTCGATTATCCTTATCCAAATTCTGAGCAACTCCGCACTGCGAAAAAGTTTTGGGATAATTATGTGGTACTTGGAATGAAAGCTACTATCGTGGAAAATAGTTATTCGTTAACTTCTGCAGATAAAAAACAAATGATTGTTTATTCTGAAAATACAACAAGCCTTAATTTAGATATGTCTGATTATATTGGGACACTTTCCTTAATTGGAATTGATACAAAAAAGGAGTTTCAGGAAATTGTTGTAACACAATTGGGAAAAGATGCCAAAGAATGGGTCGTACCGTACGAGTCGGATTGGGCAATCGCTATTGGGTATGATAATAAATAATTTAAAAAAATCAATTTCGATATTTAAGTATTAAAATAATTACTATGATCTCAAAAACAATCACCACTTGTATTATGCTATTTTTAAGCTTGTTAATGTTTGCAGAGCCTCTTAATGTTGTTCTTCTCGGGGCTGTTGGAGATGGGGAAACATTAAATACAAAATCAATTCAACAGGCGATAGATTCCTGCCATCTTCAAGGGGGGGGAACAGTTTATTTTCCGGCTGGCGAATATTTATCCGGAACTATTGTGCTAAAAAGCCATGTAAATTTGCATTTAGAGTCAGGTGCTGTTTTAGCTGGGAGTACTAATTTAGATGATTATCCGGTAATGATATCTAAAATTCGATCCTATACCGATAATTATACCAACAAAAGTTTAATATATGCTGAGAAAGCTGTTGACATTGCAATAACCGGGCAGGGTATGATTCATGGACACGGGGAAAATGAAATATTTCATAGTGGAAGCTATACCAATTATAAAAAAAGACCCTATCTGATTCGTCTAATTCAATGTAATAAGATCTTGGTTCGAGATATTACACTTAAAAATTCAGCCATGTGGGCGTCACATTACCTTGCCTGCGATAATGTCCAAATTCATGGAATAACTATTAACAGCGTTGTAAATGGTAATAATGACGGTATTGATATTGATGCTTGTTATAATGTTCGTATTTCCAATTGTGATATAAGAACTGGTGATGATTCGATTGTATTAAAGGCTACTATTGACCGCCCCTGCAAAAATGTGCTTGTAACAAATTGTGTGCTTAGTTCTAAGCAATGTGCTTTTAAGCTAGGTACCGAATCCAATGGAGGATTCAAGAATATTGCACTCAATAATTGTATCATCAAAAATACAAACGGATCTGGAATTGCACTTGAAATGGTTGATGGGGGAGTCCTGGAAGGAGTTGTAATAAACAATGTAATCATGGACAGCTGTGGCATAGCTATTTTCATTAGGCTTGGAAACAGGGCCAGGCCAATTCTATCTGAAGGTCCCGGCGGGTCAGAAGGCACATGGACATGGAACAGTGAAGAAGAAATGGTTATTCCCGGAATGGGTTCTTTGCAAGATGTAATCATCAGCAACATTCAGGCAACAGGTATAAAGCGTTATGCTTGTTCAATAACCGGCATTCCGGAGTTTCCTGTCCAAAATGTAACACTAAATAATATAAGAATCGAATTTGCCGGGGGTGGATCGCCCGATTTGATTTACCGCGAAATCCCTGAAATGGAAAAAGCATATCCCGGTCCAAGCATGTTTGGTATGCTGCCAGCATATGGTTTCTTTTGCCGCCATGTTGAAAATTTGAATTTCAACAATATTGAACTGGGTTATATTAAGTCAGATGCACGACCAGCAATAATTTGCGATGATATTAAAGGCCTTGAATTATATAAAATTAAGGCCAAGGTGGTTGATGACGGGATACTAATGAAATTGAAAGATGTGAAAAATGTATTCGTTCAATCCTGCATTGCACCTAAAGGCATTGATACTTTCTTACACTTAAGTGGTTCAAAAAGTGAACATATAACCTTGACAGGAAATGACCTTAGTGGTGCAAAAAACGCAATTGAGCAAGTTGGAAATGTCGCAGTACATTTAGATAATAATCGTTTAGAATAGATATTTAAATAATATTTGCCATGGAGAATATAATGATAGATATTAAAAAAAAGAATGCTGTCTTATTTATCATTTTTTTTATAGTTTTCAACTGTATCAGTGTGTGCTACACCGGTTGCCAATGCAG
>RCNF010008511.1_pt1 | contig 10567 bp, 6 predicted proteins | sample 2041311 | NCBI WGS metagenome assembly RCNF01 (sample SAMN09708228, study PRJNA481090) | Marine sediment metagenome, whole genome shotgun sequencing project. | biome: marine sediment; feature: ocean; material: sediment; isolation source: Sewage treatment plant 2 marine sediment (STP2) ... | reverse complement strand
GGTCATACCCCAGCGCAGGTTGGGATCATTATCGTCCAGGACTATGGTGACCTTGTAAATGACATCACCTGCCTGGGTTGTGAAGGACTCGCCGATTTGTTCCACTTTCCCGGTCAATAAAATATCTGGTAATGCATCTGGTACTATTTCTACCGTTTGCCCCTCTTTGATTTTAACCACTTCCAATTCCGTCAGATCACTGGTTTCGACCTTAAACTCACTCAAGTCGGCTAGTTGAGCTGCCCAGGATTCGGGACGCACAAACTGACCCGTCTCGAAGGTTATGTCTGTCACCACGCCCGCAAAGGGAGCAGTTAAGGTGTAGTTGTTCAGGGCATTCTGAGCTGCAATAACGCCAGCTTCAGCGGCTGAGACCCGGGATTCCAGCAGGGTTTGCTGATCAAGGTCAACCCCTTCTTCCAACCACATCTCATACTCCCGTTTGGCCTCGGCTTCAGCAGCCAGGGCAGCATCCAGGTCAGCCCGGATGTCGTCTATCTCCCGGATAGCCTCTTCCAGATCACGCTGGGCTTTGTTATAACTTTCCTGGGCATCTTCCAGATCATCTTCGGCGGCCTTTCTGGCATAGTTTGATTCATCAACATCTTGATATTTATCCCATTCGTCCTGGGCATCCTCCAGATCATCTTCAAGGTCGCGGACCTCAATTCGGGCATCATCGATTTGATCTTCCAGGAATTCGATGTTTAAATCTTCCCATTCGCTTTCGATTTCACCCCGCTGAGTCTCGGCATCCAGGTAAACCTGCCAGGCTTGGGCGGTTTTCAGCTCTGACATCCGCAGAAAATCATCGTATTCCTGGTGGGCGCGGGTTAATTCAAGTTCAGCATCTAAAAAGGCTGCCTCTGCACCCTCGCGGTCAGCCAGGCGCATCAGGACCTGGTCTTTGGAGACTTGTTCTCCTTCCCCGACCAAAATCTCATCAATCCGACCCTGGACGGCGAAGTTGAGCCAACTATCCTTAGCAGGTGAAATATGGCCTTCTGAGACGACGGTTTCCAGGCTCACACTTTCCACCGGCTTTTGGATGGGAATCTCCTCCCCACCACAAGCGCTCAATGTGAAAACGAGAACCAGGCTCAACAATAAGAACATTTGAGGTTTTTGAATTTTCATATTATTTTCCTTTTCTATTGATAGTCAAAATACTAACAAACCTGTTTATTCGTAGGCTAATACCTCGCGGATGGTCAGCCGCGCCGCGTTACGGGCGGGCAGAACGCTGGCCAGGGATGACAGAACGATCACCAGCCCCAACCAGATCAAATATCCCATCGGAGTAAAAATCACTTCGATGGGTGTAGCAAATACGGCATCACTGACAATGTTGGAGAGTAAATAGGTAAATGGGACCGCCAGGATCATTCCCAATCCAAAGGAGATCAGACCGATCAACAAACCTTCCACAATCACCATGCGGATGATCTCCAGGTCGGTGGCTCCAATGGCCCGCATGATGCCGATTTCCCGGGTCCGTTCTAATACATTCATGCTCATCGTGCCAGCTAAACCCATGGAGCCGACCGTTGCTGTCAGCATCGCCATGATCAGCAGGAAAGTTATCAGGATATCCAAACTTTCCGAGGCGCTGTCCAGGGTTGAGAGCCCGGGGGTGGCTTCCTGGACCTGAAACCCCTCAGCCCTGAAAAAGGCATCCAGTTCCTTGGCCATCAGCTGTTGATAGGCGCGGTCATGCTGCAGAGTAACGATCCGGTAGGAAAAAGAGCGGTTGGCAAAATTCTGCTCGCGGGAAATATATTGATAAGGCGCGTAGCCGATCACGCCTTCCAGTCCAATAAACTTAAATACACCCACTACCTGCCAGTTTTCCTCCTTGCCGTGGATTTTGAGAGGAATTTGGTCCCCGACCTTCAGATCGGGATAATATTCATAAATGCCCTCGCTAATATCCAGTTTTTTCCGGTCTGTGGTTTTGATCCAGCGCCCTTCGACCAGCATAGGAGAGACCAGGCCGCTGTCTGCAGGGGGTGCCAGGATGCTGATATTCTCAGCCGTGGAGCCGTCCGGGAAGAGGATTTCTGCTGTGCTGTAAGACCAACCTTCCACATGGGTGACTCTCGGGTCCTGGTAAGCATACTGTTTGATCTCCTCTAAACGGTAGGGTTTTTCAAAATCAAGCGTGACATCCGCCAGGAAATAGTTGCCGATATTTTCAACATAATCTTCCAGAGTGACCTGGACATTAAAGACCGAAATGAAGATAGCCCCGCCCATGGTGAGGGTGAACAGGGTCAGCAGCAAACGACCCCGCTGCCGGAATGTGTTGCGGAGGGAAATCAACAGCTGACGGGGGATACGGATGCCGCGATCAGCCAGCAGGCGGGTTGTATTAAGCTGGAAACGCTCCCAGCGGGATTCCCTTTCCAAACCAGCGGGATCTTTATCACCAGAACTGCGAGTCTGATCCCCGTCCAGTGCTTTCTGCACCGTGACTTTTGATCCCCTGATCACGGGCAGAAAACCGGCTACGAGGGGAACCAGGATACCCACAGCCACCTGCAGGATAAAGGAAAGCGGCACAATGCGGTATCCCAGCAGGGAAAAACCCATCTCGTCGGCGATAAATTGGGCCAGTTCATAAGCACCCTGACCTCCTGCCGGAATGGCGATCAAGAGCGCTAATAGACCAAAAACCAGCAGTAAAACCAGATACATTCTAAAGATGATTTGATCCTGTCCCCCGATCAATTTCATGACCCCGATGTGGCGCAGGTGCTGATTAAGCAGGGCGCTGAGGGTATTGGCAATTAACGAGCTGGAGAGGAAGACGATCAGTACACCCAGGGCCATTAAGATGCCCAGAACAGCGTTGATGGTGGGCTCTAAGGGGTGCTGATGGGTTTTGGATATGAATGTGCGCCCGACTATATAGTTGTTCTTTTCGATCTTCTCTTTCAGGTCAGCCAGCACAGAACGGATGTGTTCGTCGTCATCCTGGCCGACTTCTACCGTAGCAAAGAGGCGATTGAACTGGTCCGGCTCGGCAAAAAATTTCAGCGTGTCGAAGGTGATATAGGCCAGAGGAGGGGATAAAAAATCAATCGCTCCGGTAGAGGAATCCCGAACGATACCAACTACAGGGATCTGCTTGATGGTCTCATCCCTGAGCTGGATTTCCAGGCTCTCTCCGGCGGAGATCTTCAGATCTTCCAAAACATCCCTCTCAAGCAGGATTTGGTTTTTCTCCAGAGCAGCGGCCCCGCTGACTGGCTGAAGAAGATTGATCTTGTTATCCGCAAAATCATCCAGGGCCACCACGTCAATCGTGATCCACTTGGTCTCTCCCGGCAAGCGCACCTTGAGGTTAAATACCCGGCGAGCTTCGGCATCCTGGATGCCTTCAAAATTGCGGACCGTATGAAGCAGGTCCTGATCAAACTCCTCCATCCGGATCTCAAGGTTGGAGGGATTATTGGAGGCGTAGCTCAGGCCCATATCCTCAGAGATGATTACATAGGCGCCGGCGATGACCCCGATTGCAAAGACACCCACGGCAATCGAAAAGACCACCAGGATGGTGCGGGCCTTGTTGTCGATCAGATCTGAGAGTACTTTTCGCCAGCGGGGACGCATTATTTACCTCCTGTCAGCTTTCCCGCTGAATAATCCCCGGGAATTTTTTCTACGGTCCGCCATTTTTCTCTCTGCAAGTCTTTCCTGAACCATTTTGGTTATGGCTCCCTCGGTCAGCGGGGATACATCCATCAGCCACTTAAAATCAGCCCGGGAAAGTACTAAAAGGTCCACCGGACCATCCACGGAAGCCCGGACGCTGGCAATGGACTTTCCGCCCTGGAGCAGTTCGATTTCACCAAAGAAATCATTGCGCCGCAAAGTGGAAATGACCACATCGCCGCTGCGGCGCTCCTTTAACACGATGTCCACTGCCCCCTGCTGGATCAGGTAAAGGTTATCGACCTTCTTCTTCTGCTCAAGGATGGTTGCCCCGGGATGAAAGTGGAGCGGCTTGACCCGGTAACCCAATTCCATCATGACTGGATGAGTCAACAAAGGTAGGGACTGGGCGATGGTCTCGTTGACCAGCTCTCCATCGGATATGAATACAGTTCTGGTAGTCCTTTTGGTCAGGGAGGGGTCGTGAGTGACCATGATGATGGTCTTGCCCTGCCCGGAAAGGGTTTCAAACAGGTCATAGATCTTGTTGGCGGAGCGGGAGTCGAGGTTGCCGGTAGGCTCATCGGCCACTAGGATAGGGGCATCGTTGGCCAAAGCGCGGGCAATGGCTGCACTTTGCTGCTGCCCGCGGGATACAGCCCGTGGGAGCTGCTGGGCCTGGTCCTTCAACCCGACCAGGGCCAATAATTCCAGGGCTCTTTTGGGCCGCTGGTTGATATCGTATTTGCCTACATAATCCATGGGCAGCATGACGTTTTCCATTAAATTGAGCATGGGCAAGAGCTGGAAAAACTGAAAAACCACCCCCAGATTATTACCCCGCCACAAGGAGCGTTTACTCTCACTCAGGGCGTGAAGGTCTACCCCATCCACCAAAACCTGGCCGCTGGTGGGATGATCAATGCCCGTGAGCATGTTAAGCAGGGTCGATTTTCCACTGCCGGATTTGCCGATCACAGATATAAATTCACCATCTTCCAGATTGAGGTCGATGCCCCGCAGGGCAGTGAATTCCCCAGCAGCACTGGAGTAGGTCTTTACCACCCCCTGCATCTGGATTATGCTGGAATATTTACTGGCATCAGCTTGGATCCGGGAGGAATTGTTCAAGGCTGACTCCCTTCATCCACCAGCTCTCCATCGGCAATGCTGACGAAGCGTGAGAATCTGGACAGCAGTCCACGATCATGGGTAACCATCACAATGGTGCGCTCAGCCTGGAGCAACCCTTCAAAAATATCAAATATGTGCTCTGCGGTGACGGAATCCAGACTTCCTGTGGGTTCATCGGCCACTATCAGGGGCGGATCGTTGGCCAGGGCCCGGGCAATTGCCACCCGCTGCTGCTGACCGCCGGAAATTTGGGAAGGATATTTATAAGCATGATCAATAATATCGACCATTTCCAGCAGTTCCAGGGCGCGTTCTTTGCTTTTCCTGGCCTGGTACAAGCCGCTCATATCCATGGCCATCATCACATTCTGGACCAGATTAAGCATGGGTAAAAGCTGGAAGCTCTGGTAGATAACACCCATGGTGCGTCCCCGCCAGAGAGTGAGTTCATTTTCGTTGAGCTTGGTAAGGTTGAACGTTTCCCCGTTGGTCCGCATGCGGACTTCCCCGGATGAGAGCTGATCAACGCCAGTGATCATATTCAGCAGAGTTGATTTGCCCGCGCCTGATTTTCCGACCACGCCCAGGAATTCGCCGGGATAAATATAAATATCCAAATCAATGCCTTTCAAGGCAGGGAAAGCCCCGGCTTTCGTGTGATAGTTTTTGGTCACACCCATTAATTCGATCAGGGGTTTAGTTGAGTCAACCATCAGTAATATATATCCATAAGATTAAGAATTTTGAGTCATCATCAGCCAGATGGGTTTGACGACCAGGTCAGTAAAAATATCTCCCATTTCCCGGGAGGTAGGCTGGCTGTCGTTTTCCAGCCACCAGCGGATGAGCGAAAAGACCGAGGTGATAATATGGTTGGCTGCCAGGCTGGCGGGGATGTTCTCCTGGGGCAGGTTGGATAAAAAGACTTCGAGTCTTTCAGTGGCCCGGCTCATGACCGGTACGAAAACAAAACGCATGCTGTCATCCAACAGCAAAAAGCGAATATTGACCTGGTTATCTTCGATGTGCTGGAAGATCTTGTGTCCGATTCCCTGAAAATAATCTACTGGGTCTCCGGGTAAATTTCCCAGCTGGGTCAGGTCGAGGATCTCGTAGATCTGGTCCAATCTATCCTGGGCGATGCTGATCAGCAGCTCATCCAAACCGGTGTAATGGCGGAAGTAAGTCCGGTAGCCGACATCGGCCCGTTTAGTGACATCCTGGATGGTGATATTTTTGTAGCCTTTCTCGCGGGCCTCGGCGATTAAGGCTTCGCCCAGCAACTTTTGAGTTCTGCGAACCCGGCGGTCTTTGCTCATGGTTATGACACCTTATCTGCGTTATGGCATATAGTGGGTCATAAATATATCAGGCTTGAGGTGAAAGGTCAAGTGAGGGAGATCTCTTAAGAGGTTTCAATCCTGTTAGGAGAATTTGATGGGAGACGAAGGACGGTAGATGGGGAAGGCAATCTCCTGATTAAAACGGGCGGCCGGTGGTTTTCCGTAGGACCCTAGCGGGGCAACTGCCGGTCATTTTTTTCCAGCAGGCATCTTCCGGCTGAGAGTCCAGGTCGAATCCAATCAATGGTATGATAAGAAAAACATTTCCTTAATGGTGCACCATGGGTTCAACAGGTTTGATCTTCGACATCAAAAGGTTTTCCATTCATGACGGTCCGGGAATTCGCTCCACCGTTTTTATGAAAGGTTGTCCGCTGTCCTGCAGCTGGTGCCACAATCCTGAGAGCCAATCCTTTAAAACTGAGCTGATTATTCGAACAGAACGCTGCCTGGGCTGCGAGTCCTGCCTGGATGCCTGCCCGGAAGGGGCGATCTCGGTTATCGATGGCAAAATCATCACTGATCAAACCAGATGCGCTGTTTGCGGTGAATGTGTTTTGACCTGTTATCCGGGCGCGAGGGAAATCATCGGACAGGAAGTAACTCCCCAGGATGTGGTGGATGAACTTATCCGAGACCAACTCTTTTACGAGGAATCCGGAGGGGGAGTGACCTTCTCGGGAGGAGAACCACTCAGTCAACCTGATTTTCTGGAAGAAACACTCAAGTTGTGCAAAAATGTTGGATTAAATACAGCCCTCGATACCTGCGGAGCCGGTCCCTGGAATCAGCTCGATCGTCAGATAAAATCTCTGGACCTGGTTTTATTTGACCTGAAGATTCTAGATGACGGGCTCCATAAACAATACACCGGTGTCTCTAACACTGAAATCCTGGAAAATTTTCGTTTATTAACAAAGTCTGATGTAAATATCATCGTCCGCCGACCGGTGATCCCCGGGGTAAATGACTCCAAGGATGAGATCAACCGTCTGGGAAAATTTCTAACTGAGGCGAACGGGAATAGTAAAATTGATTTACTGCCCTATCATGCCATGAGTCTGGATAAATATAAACGATTGGGGCGAGAACAGCTGCCTGCGGCCTGGGAATCTCCTTCCCTGGAAATGATGGAGCAGATTAGCGATCAACTCAGCGACCTGGGGCATCAAGTTGGCTGGAGAGGAAAAAGATTATGGAATTAACTGAAAGAGTTCAAAGGCTGCAGAGAGAAAGTAAAAAAGCCATCGCCACCCTGGATCCGGAGAGAGCTCTGCTGTTAACCCGCTTTTACCAGGGAGCGGATTCGGAAGGATTATCGATTCCAGTTCAAAGAGCCCGGACTTTTGAATACATTCTGCAAAATAAAAAAATATCGATCGCTGATGGTGAACTACTTGTGGGTGAAAAGGGATCAGGACCAAGAGCTGCCCCTACCTTTCCGGAATTATGCTGCCATACTCTGGATGACCTTGAGATCCTGCACAATCGGGAGAAGATCCCCTTCCAGGTTGAAGACAAAACCAGGCGGATTTACCAGGAGCAATTAATTCCCTACTGGAAAGGAAAATCTACCCGTGAAAAACTCCTGGCTCGGATGTCTCCGGCCTGGTTGGGAGCTTTTGGTGCTGGAATCTTCACTGAATTTATGGAGCAGCGCTCACCAGGCCATACCGTGCTGGATGACAAGATTTACCACAAAGGGTTGGAAGAATTCATAGATGAGATTCATTTGTCGATAGCGGACCATGATCAACGAAACCCGGTTGCCAGAGCCAAACTGGAAGAGTTAAAAGGGATGGAAATTACTGCCAGGGCGCTGATACAATTCGCCAAACGGTACGCGGACCTGGCCCGAAAGCAGGCATCGAAAGAAAAGAATCCGACTCGTAAATCCGAATTGGAAAATATTACTGAAGTTTGTGAACGGGTCCCGGCTCAAAAACCAAGAACATTCCAGGAAGCATTGCAGTATTACTGGTTTGTTCATCTGGGTGTAACCCTGGAGTTAAACCCCTGGGATGCCTACTGTCCGGGACATCTGGACCAGCACCTGGAGCCTTTTTATACCCGGGATCTAGAGGAAGGTACCCTGACCCGGGATCAAGCCGAGGAGCTGCTGGCCTGTTTATGGATCAAATTTGATAATCAACCCGCGCCGCCCAAAGTTGGCGTGACTGCCCAGGAGAGCGGCACCTATACCGATTTTGTCCAGATAAACATTGGCGGAGTACGGAAGGATGGCTCGAATGGTGCCAATCCAGTGTCGTACATGATGCTGGATACCATTCAAACCATGAAGCAGGTCCAGCCCAATCCCTCAGTGCACATCAGTGAAGTAACCCCGGATGATTTCCTGACCCGGGCGGCTGAGGTGATCCGGGAAGGTATGGGAAAACCAGATTTGTTTAATTCGGAAGTAGTGGTGAAGGAAATGCTTCGGGTTGGTAAAAGCCTGGAAGATGCCCGGGAGGGAGGAACCAGTGGATGTGTGGAAACTGGCGCGTTTGGGAAAGAAGCCTATATTTTAACTGGTTATTTTAATATCCCTAAAGTCCTGGAAATCACTCTAAATAACGGCCGAGACCCGGAGACTGGTGAGATCCTAGGACCTGAGACAGGAGATCCACGAGATTTTAAGAACTACCCAGAATTATTCAGAGCCTTTGAAAAACAGCTGAAATTTTTCCTGGATACCAAAATCGAGGGAAATCTAATTATCGAGAAATTATTTGCGGAAGAAATGCCAGCGCCTTTCCTTTCACTATTAACCGATGACTGTATAAAAACAGGAAAAGATTATCATCAAGGCGGCGCCCGCTACAATACCAGCTACATCCAGGGGGTGGGTCTGGGCACGATTACCGATGCCCTGTCTTCCATAAAAACCCACGTTTATGATGATAAGGATCTTTCCATGGAGGAGATGCTCTCTCTCCTTGAAAAAGATTATGAAGGGGACGAGCGAACCAGGCAGCTGTTGGTTAACCGCACACCGCGTTTTGGCAATGATGATGACCGGGCGGATGAGATCGCTCTGAGTGTTTTTAATGGCTTCGTAAAGATGATCGATGGGCGCCCGAATACAAGAGGAGGAGAGCATCGGGTGAACATGCTGCCCACCACCTGTCATATCTATTTTGGATCCCGGGTGGGTGCCACCCCGGACGGTAGGCGGGCAGGCCAGCCGCTCTCGGAAGGGATCTCTCCGGTCCAAGGCGCGGATCAAAAAGGTCCCACAGCCGTTTTAAATTCCACCGCCAAACTAGACCATACTCTGACCGGGGGGACGCTGCTCAACCAGAAGATCAATCCCAGTATGATTGATAATCCGGCCGGGTTGGAAAAATTCACCCAGCTGGTGCGGTCTTATTTTAAGATGGGGGGACATCACATCCAGTTTAATGTGGTGGATAAAGCTACTTTGCAGGCCGCTGTGGAAGATCCGGAGAAATACCGGGACTTAATCGTCAGGGTGGCGGGATATTCGGATTATTTCTGTGATCTGTCGGAGGTGCTGCAGCAGGAGATTATCAGTAGAACGGAGCATCGGGAGTTCTAATAATCAGGTAGAAGGAAATAACAAACAGTGTGCAGATAGAGAAAGTAATCAGAGTTGACTGTCATTGCGACCCTGAGCGGAGTCGAAGGGGAAGCAATCTCCAGATTTGCACAATCGCCCGGCTAACGAGGAGATTGCCGCGGCGCCCTCCGGGCTCCTCGCAATGACATGTATTATAGCGGCTGGGTCCTTCCGTCCTCTGGGCTGCTCGCGATGACAGTTATTATAGCGGCTGGGCCCTCCGTCCTCCGCGATTCTCGCGATGATAGGTAAAGCTGAAAATCCCCCTCACCAGGGATCTCTTTTTTTAATTGCAAGCTATTTCAACCTTCAATATTAAATTTGATATTTTCTATTGTTTCTCCCGGTCAGTTATAATACTTTATCCAATCAAACCCTCATAAGGAAAAACCCCGATGGAAAAAACAATCAGTCAAACAGAGCATGACCAGCAACTTGTCCTGGAAGTAAGAAAGGCCATTGAACACCGGGCAACCTGGATGTATTTATTGCTTCAAGAAGCCAGAAAAAGAGGCTTGGATTGGGACGATTTTGCCCGCCCGGCCATTCGCGCCACAGGATGTTTGAGCGGTCAAAAAAGGCGGGAGAAGATGGAGAACCCCCACAGTATGGAGGAGTTTGCGACCGTTTTCGCAGGTGGAACCAGCCGGAAGGTCTTTGAGATGGAGGTCCTGGCAGCAGATGAAGAGAAATATTATCTTGACTTCCACTACTGTCCGCTGGTCAGCGCCTGGGAGAAGCTGGGCGCTTCCCCGGAGGAAATTGAACAGCTATGTGATATCGCCATGGAGGGGGATCGGGGTACCGCTGACGAATTTCCTGCCTTTGAATTCAGCCTGGGAAAAACCAT
>RCNF010002134.1_pt1 | contig 10570 bp, 9 predicted proteins | sample 2041311 | NCBI WGS metagenome assembly RCNF01 (sample SAMN09708228, study PRJNA481090) | Marine sediment metagenome, whole genome shotgun sequencing project. | biome: marine sediment; feature: ocean; material: sediment; isolation source: Sewage treatment plant 2 marine sediment (STP2) ... | reverse complement strand
TTACTGCTAATATTAACATTTTTTTTCTCTGTCATTTTGTCAGATTTCTAGAATTGATTGTATCTTTGTCCTTCTAAAAACTACTACATGAATAACGAAAAAATAGTTGACGAGAAAAAACAGGGGCAGGCGCTACATTCAGTTCCAAGCCCCCTAAATAGCAAAAAAGTTTTTATAGAAAGTTACGGCTGTCAGATGAATTTAAATGACAGCGAAATAGTAGCATCTATACTCTTAGAAAATGGTTTTAATACAACTATGAATCTTGAAGATGCAGATTTAGTTTTGGTAAATACGTGTTCAATTCGTGAAAAAGCAGAACAAACAGTTCGAAAACGTCTCGAAAAATACAATTCTGTAAAAAAGACCAATCCAAGCATGAAAATTGGAGTACTTGGATGTATGGCAGAACGTTTAAAAGAAAAATTTTTAGAAGAAGAAAAAATGGTAGATTTGGTAGTTGGACCAGATGCTTACAGAGATTTACCTAATCTTATAGAAGAAATTGAAGAAGGACGAGAAGCAATTAACGTATTATTGTCACAAGAAGAAACCTATGCCGATATATCTCCTGTCCGCCTAAATTCTAACGGTGTGTCTGCATTTGTTTCTATAACCAGAGGATGTGATAATATGTGTACATTTTGCGTAGTACCTTTTACACGAGGCCGTGAACGAAGCAGAGATCCCAATAGTATTTTGCAAGAAATAAAAGACTTACAAAACAAGAACTACAAAGAAGTAACTCTACTCGGACAAAACGTGGATAGTTATCTTTGGTACGGTGGCGGCTTAAAAAAAGATTTGAAAAAAGCTTCAACTGCAGCACAAGAAAATGCGGTTCATTTTGCAGACTTATTGAACATGTGTGCCCTAGAATTTCCAAACATGCGTATTCGGTTTTCAACTTCCAATCCTCAAGACATGAATTTGGATGTTATTCACACAATGGCAAAGCATCAAAATATTTGCAAATACATACATTTACCTGTGCAAAGTGGAAGTACACGTGTTTTAAAACGTATGAACCGTCAACATACACGTGAAGAATATATGGAACTTATACAAAATATTAGAACCATTATTCCAGATTGTGGTATTTCACATGATATGATGACTGGTTTCTGTGGAGAAACTGAAGAAGAACATATGGAGACACTTAGCTTGATGGATTATGTAAAATACAATTTTGGATTTATGTTTGCGTATTCAGATAGGCCTGGAACACCCGCTCATAAAAATATGATCGATGATATCCCTTTGGCTACAAAAAAACGCCGTTTGAATGAAATTATTCAATTACAGCAAAAGCATGGACTATTCAGAATGAAAAACTCTATTGGAAAAAAAGTAGTAGTTTTAATTGAAGGTAATTCAAAAAAATCAGATACGTATTGGAAAGGGCGCAATTCACAGAATGCTATGGTTGTTTTTCCTAAAACAGATAAAGAAACTGTTGGTGATTTTGTTAACATTCTTGTAACAGAGTGTACTTCAGCAACTCTAATTGGAGAAATAACCGCTTAAATCAAAAAAATATAATATGAATATTCAAAATATTAAACAACGATTTAGCATAATAGGAAACAATCCTGTTTTGAATAGGGCTATTGAAAAGGCGTCGCGCGTGGCACCTACAGACATCTCGGTACTAGTTACCGGTGAAAGTGGTGTGGGAAAAGAAAGTATTCCAAAAATAATTCATGCACTTTCACACAGAAAACACGGAAAATATATCGCAGTGAATTGTGGAGCCATTCCTGAAGGAACCATAGACAGTGAGTTATTTGGACATGAAAAAGGCTCCTTTACTGGTGCTACTGCTACTCGTAAAGGTTATTTTGAAGTAGCGGATGGAGGAACAATTTTTCTAGATGAGGTTGGCGAATTACCCTTAACAACACAAGTACGTCTTTTACGGGTTTTAGAAAATGGTGAATTTATTAAAGTAGGTTCATCAAAAGAGCAAAAAACGGATATCCGCGTGGTTGCAGCGACAAATTTGGAAATGGAAACCGCGATAAAAAAAGGTAAATTTAGAGAAGACTTGTACTACCGATTGAGTACTATAGAAATAAATATTCCACCTTTACGAACTCGAAAAGACGATATTCATTTACTTTTTAGAAAATTTGCATCAGATTTCGCTCAAAAATATCATATGCCGACAATTCGTCTATCTGAAGATGCTGTACAATTACTAAATCGATATCCTTTTCCTGGAAATATTCGACAATTGAGAAATATCGCTGAACAACTTTCGGTAATTGAAACCGATAGAATAATTGATGCAACGAGACTCAAAGAATACCTACCACACTATAACAGTCAACTTCCAAGTATTGTCAGTGGTCAATCCGCGGAGTTTGATTACAAAGCAGAAAGGGAAATGATGTATAATGTCATCCTCGAATTACGTAAAGAATTGGATGAGGTGAAACAGATAACAATGAATCTTTTAACCGGCAAAGAATCTACTGCTACTTCAAATCTTCCCAGTGTATATAATGAAGAAAAGTTGGAATCGAAAGATAGTTTTATCGAAGTTTCTAAAAAAATAGATAGCGATGAGGATATTTATGAAGAAATTATTGAAGAAGACCAACACTTGACTTTGCAGGATCAAGAAATTAGCATGATAAAGAAATCCTTGGAAAAAAATAATGGTAAGCGTAAACTTGCCGCAAAAGAACTTGGAATATCCGAACGAACCTTATACCGAAAGATTAAACAGTACGATTTATAAGGGTGAAAGCTAAAGGCTAAAGGCGCTAAGACAAAAATAAACAGACTAATGAAAATAAAACTTTATATTCTATTATTAATCACAGCTACTGGCACAACTAGTTGCGGTATATATTCCTTTACAGGCGCTAAAATTGATGCTAAAACCATCCAGATAGACTATTTTCCAAACTCCGCCAGGTTAGTTGAACCAACTTTGAGTCAAGAATTTACTGTGGCATTACAAGATTTATTTTTACAACAATCTAACTTAAGTCTTGTGAAATCGCAAGGGGAGCTACAGTTTGAAGGGGAAATTACTGACTACACGATTTTGCCAACCGCAGCAACTGCAGAACAAACTGCAGCCTTGAACCGCTTGACTATAAAAATAAAAGTGCGATTTTACAACAACTTGAATGAAGATGACAATTTTGACAAAACCTTTTCACATTTTTATGATTTTTCAGCTAACGATCAGCTAGTAGGAAGCACCTTAGATGATGCCTTTGATGAAATATTTGAACGTATAACGCAAGATATATTCAATGCTTCGGTAGCTAAGTGGTAAATTTTAATAATTTTGCACCAATTCTTTTCTATAAGATAACGAATGAATACATCTGAATTTTTAGAAATACTACAAAATCCAATTCATTTCCAAAATGAGCAAATTTTTGATTTGGAAGATGTAATTCGTAATTTTCCCTTCTTTCAAGCTGCAAGAGTGCTTCATTTAAAGGCTTTAAAGAACCAAAATAGTTTCAGGTACAATCAAAATCTCAAAACAACCGCTGTGCATACCACAGACCGAAGTGTCCTTTTTGAATTTATTACTTCCGATATGTTTTATGCTTCGAAAGAAGAAATTGAAGAAGAGTCGGAAATTATTCAATCTCTTGAAGAAATAGATCAGCGGGTCATTTTAAGTATCAACAGAGATGTTATACCTGAGGAAGAAGATACCGAAATTGAAAACCAGCTGGAGGAGTCAACTGATGAGGAAGAAGAGCAAGCGCCTTTATTTATAGATGAAACCGGATTGGAGAGTTTGCAAAAAGAGGTTGCGAAAAATACACACAAAGAAGAATTAAAGCTAATTAAAGAAAAAGAAGACAACAAAAAAATAGAATACAGTCATCCAGCGTTCAACTATGCAAAAACGATTGAAAGTAAAGATATTCCTTTCGAAATAGATACCGAACAAAGTATTGCTACTATTGATGAAACACTCGATTCCTCTGAAGAAAACGAAATTTCTACTGAAAATAATTACAAACTTCAATTTGAAATCATTAATGAAGATATTGCAGCAAATAATGAGGTAACTAAGCAAGAAGAGTCTGCTCTCTTTAGCATTGATAAAAGTGAACCTGTTGAATTCAACGTGAATGATACACACTCTTTTAATGATTGGTTGCAACTCACTAGCTTAAAACCAATTGACCGTAGCAATGAGAAGACAAAAGAAAATTCTCAGGGTAAGAAAATGGAGCTTATTGATATGTTTATTGAAAGTAATCCAAAAATTAAGCCTAGTAAAATAGCTGGATTTACTGTGAATTTTGATCAGGTTGAAGAAATAGAAAGTGACGCGGTAATGACTGAAACTTTGGCACGAGTTTATATTGATCAAAAAAAATATCAAAGTGCCATTAAAGCTTATGAAATTTTAAGTTTGAAATTTCCAGAAAAAAGTAGTTTCTTTGCAGACCAAATTAAAATGCTAAAAGGAATTAAAAATAAATAGAATTACAGACAAATAAAATATTACACAGAATGAATACAATACTTATTTCACTGATTATTATCGTAGCCCTGTTGTTGGTTTTAATTATTATGGTACAAAACCCGAAAGGTGGTGGGATTTCCTCAACTTTTGGTGGCGGTGGCGCTACTATGGGTGGTGTTCAAAGCACCAATACTTTTTTAGATAAAAGTACTTGGACTTTGGCAATTGTTATGTTAGCTCTAATCTTATTGACCAATTTTACTCTAAAACCAGATAGAGGTGACAATAAATCGGGACTAAAGGAAACATTAGACAACCGCGAATTGATAGAAGAAGTTCCGGAATCACCACTTGAAACACCTACTGAACAACCTTCTGAAGGCTCTGGAGAATCAGAATAAAAAATAAAAGCATTCTTAAAAAATGCCAACCTAAGTGACAGGTTGGCATTTTTTTTTATATGGCATAATTTTAGAAAGAAAAGCATATAAATAAAACAGTTTAACCATAAAAATTATAGAACTATGAGTATAAGCATTAAACCTTTAGCAGATAGGGTTCTAATAGAGCCAATGGCCGTTGAAACAAAAACGGTTTCTGGTATAATAATACCCGAATCCGCAAAAGAAAAACCTCAAAAAGGAATTGTTATAGCTGTTGGAAAAGGAACAAAAGACCAACCTATGACTGTAAAAAAGGGAGATGCCGTATTGTATGCAAAATATGCAGGAACGGATTTAAACATTGAAGGAAAAGATTATCTAATCTTGCGTGAAAGTGAAATCTTAGCGACTTTATAATTCATTAATTACTAAAACTTAAATTAAAATGGCGAAAAATATAAAATTTGACATTGAAGCACGCGATGGTTTAAAACGCGGTGTGGATGCATTGGCAGATGCTGTAAAAGTAACACTAGGTCCAAAAGGTCGTAATGTGGTAATAGACAAATCTTTTGGGAGTCCTTCTATTACAAAAGATGGTGTTAGTGTTGCAAAAGAAATTGAACTTGAAGACCCTCTTGAAAATATGGGTGCACAAATGGTAAAAGAAGTTGCTTCTAAAACTAGTGATTTAGCTGGTGATGGAACAACAACAGCTACAGTTCTTGCGCAAGCAATCGTCAAAGAAGGTTTAAAAAATGTTGCTGCTGGGGCAAATCCAATGGATTTGAAACGCGGTATCGATAAAGCGGTTACGGCTATTGTTAGCGACCTTCAAAAACAATCTAAAGTAGTTGGAAACAAATCAGGAGAAATACAGCAAATAGCTGCTATATCAGCCAACAACGACCCAAGTATTGGTAAATTAATTGCGGAAGCTTTTAATAAAGTTGGAAAAGAAGGTGTTATTACTGTTGAAGAAGCAAAAGGAATAGAAACTTATGTAGAAATTGTAGAAGGAATGCAGTTTGATAGAGGTTATTTATCTCCTTACTTCGTAACTAACTCCGATAAAATGTTGGTTGATTTAGAAAACCCACATATTTTGCTATACGACAAAAAAATTAGCGCTCTTAAAGATTTGTTGCCCATATTAGAGCCAGTTGCTCAAAGTGGAAAACCATTATTGATTATTGCTGAAGATGTTGAAGGAGAAGCTTTGGCTACTTTAGTAATGAACAAATTACGTGGTGCACTTAAGATAGCGGCAGTGAAAGCTCCCGGTTTTGGTGATAGACGAAAAGCAATGTTAGAAGATATAGCAGTTCTTACGGGTGGAACCGTGATTTCTGATGAAACTGGTGATACTTTAGAAGCAGCTACTATGGAAATGCTTGGAACTGCTGAAAGAGTCACTATTGACAAAGACAATACTACCTTAGTAAATGGTGCAGGTAAAAAAGAAGCCATCAATGCACGTGTTGGACAAATTAAAGCACAAGGTGAAAATACAACATCGGAATATGACAAAGAAAAACTTCAAGAACGATTGGCAAAATTGGCCGGTGGTGTAGCCGTATTATATGTAGGTGCTGCAAGTGAAGTAGAAATGAAAGAAAAGAAAGACAGAGTTGACGATGCATTACATGCTACTCGTGCTGCCGTTGAAGAAGGAATTATAGCTGGTGGAGGTATTGGATTTATCAGAGCAAAATCTGCGCTCAAAAAGATCAAAACAGAAAACAGTGACGAAAGTACCGGTATTCAAATAATTGAACGTGCCATCGAAGAACCATTACGACAAATTGTTGAAAATTCAGGAAAGGAAGGTTCAGTAGTTGTTGCAAAAGTAACAGAAGGAAAAAAAGATTTTGGTTACAATGCGAAAACAGATGAATATGTACATATGTTCGAAGCCGGAATCATTGATCCTACCAAAGTTACCAGAGTTGCACTAGAGAATGCTGCTTCTGTTGCAGGTATGATCTTAACCACAGAATGTGCCTTAGTTAACATTAAAGAAGATGGACCTGCCATGCCTCCAATGGGTGGTGGAATGCCTGGAATGATGTAATTTAGTATTGGGATAGTAGATTACTACTCATAAAAAAACAAAACCCGCTCCTAAATTAGGAGCGGGTTTTTTAGTTGTGTAGTTCTTAGTTTGAATTAAAATAATTTGTGATAGCGTCTGCTGACTTCATCCCAATTAATAATGTTCCAAAAAGTTTTAATGTAATCTGGGCGACGATTTTGAAATTTCAAGTAGTAAGCGTGCTCCCAAACATCCAATCCTAAAATTGGCGTTCCTGAACAACCGGCATCATCCATCAATGGATTATCTTGATTTGGCGTACTACATACTTCCAATTTTCCGTCTTCAACACAAAGCCAAGCCCAACCACTACCGAAACGTGTTGCGGCTGCCGCATTAAACTTCTCTTGAAATGCTTCAAAAGAACCAAAGGTCGCATCGATAGCGGCTGATAAAGCACCACTTGGTTTGCCACCTCCGTTTGGAGAAAGAATTGTCCAAAATAATGAATGGTTATAAAAACCACCACCATTGTTTCTAACAGCTGTACTGTGTTTTGAAATATTTTTTAAAATGTCTTCAATTGGCATATCGTTTTCCGGTGTGCCAGCAGTTGCATTATTAAGATTGTTGGTATATCCTGCGTGGTGTTTGCTATGGTGAATTTCCATAGTCATTTTATCAAAATGAGGCTCGAGAGCATCATAAGCATAAGGTAAATTTGGTAATGTAAATGACATAATGTATCCTTTTTATATTATTAATTCAATTTGTAAATATGTCCAAATGTAGTAAATAAAAAAAGGTATTATATCAAATTTACATAGTACCTTTTTATTTACTTATAGATAATTTCTATACTTAGCCCCTTAAATAAGTCTATTAATTAATGTTTTTACAGGAAAGTTCTACAATACTACCAACACCTCCTACCACAGTTTTACCATAACCAGTTCCACTATAAACTTGTTTAAAAGTTAAATTCCAATACTTGCATTCTCCTCCAGAAGTTTTAAATGCAACTGCTGCGGGAATAGTTCTGTACAATGTTTTTCCTGTTAAACTATGTTTGTATATTTTCCAATCACTTCCTGTAATAACCACACGTTGAACTTTCTTATTATTTTCCCAACCCTCATTTATTAAAGCTTGTTTCATTGACTGTATTAACCCAGAATTATTCATTTTTGCACTTGGCATGTAGACACCTGCAAGGGTTTTCTCTTTGTATTTTAGGGCGTAATTCGCTAGTTGATCCTGTCCTGTACTGCAATCTATATTGAATGTTCCTTCTGCAAATGAGACACTATTACTCAAGCCAATTCCGAGCCCGGTTAAGCTTACTTTTATTTCATGATTTCTAGGAGAAATAGTTGCTAGAGATTTTGCAAATTTAGCAGGACCACTTTGTTTATTTGTTGCAGGATTCGGGATAATTTCCATAAATAAATAGGTTTTGTTTTCTTGTAAAAGAGCCCAACTCATACCAAATTCATGTGCCGTTTTTTTTGTTCCATCAACGTAAATGGTTGTTGTTACTTTGATCGCGTTCCTAGCTTCGGTCAAATCTTTGAAACTTCCTGGTAAATATGCCATAGCATAAATAAAATCACCTGCTTTAAAGTTAATATTTATTGAAGAACTGTTTTCAGATTTTATTATTGGTTTTTTAGTGAAAAAAACCACTTTACCTAAATTGTCTTTATGAAAATCACTCGTGAATACTTGAGCATAAACGCTTGAAGTAATACTATTGTAGGCAGACATCACCTCCTTATTTAAGTTTATGATTCTGTTCTCTTTAGGTAAAATTAGCAATGTAGCTTCGCTTAATTGTTTAGCTTGTTCTATATATTTTGCTGCTGCTTGTTTATTTCCAGCTTTATTATCATAAGCCCCTTCGATTAAACCATTAATAACATTTTGCAAGGTTTCATTATAATAGGTTAGGTACTTTCCTCCAAATTCTTTTACAGTCTGTACCTTGTAATCCATATTATGTCCTTTAAATTTATTGTCCCCTTCAGTCGTAATTTTCAATAAAGAAGGATAGTCAATCTCGGTCGCTTCATTTAAGTAATTTGAGGTATTAAAATAGCTATAAACCCATGCCGCTCCACTTCCAAGTCTTTCATCTAAGAGGTTGGTAAGTTTCCAACTTTTTGATGTAACTGTTTTTTGGAAATCTGCTTTTGCTAAATTAGTATCATTTACAGTATCCAAATTAGTATCATAATAGGATTGATAGCCTTCTAGTCTCTTTTGTACATCACTAACGTCAAAGTTAGGATCTGTTGCTTTTACGTTTTTCAAATGAATTGGTGCGGTTTTCAATAATTCGGAATAATGCCTCATAGTCTCTTCACTTCCCCAATCGGAACTATTTTTTAGTTTTTCAAGTTTATCTAGCCTTTCAACTAATGAATAGATATAGTTTTTAGCTGGACTGCTAGCAATAATCTCTTCTAAACTTGCTTTTTTAGTACTCTTTATAACTTGAAAAGGGTATCTAGCCTGGATGGTGTAATCGGTTCCAAAATAAACTCTGACCTCATAATCGCCTTCTGACATTCCTTTAAAAGTTAAGGATCCACTTGTTTTGCCTTTTGTGTATTTCCAATTACCATATTCTTTTGCTGAGGCACTTGGTTTTATTAAAGTAATCCAATCACCACTACTTCCGGGCAATCCCGAAAACATAACAGTGATTTCTTCATTCTCAGTGTAAACATCTTTTGATGTTTTTAGGATTGCATTCGGTTTTTGATTTTTTAATAAAATGTCATTCACTTCAGAATTATGAATCAAAAGATTAGAAGAAAAAAAGGTGGTTATTGAAAAAAGTAAGAAAAAAAGAAAGAAGATATTTTTCATGATTATTCGATTAGAGTTAGGATATTTTTTGAATCACGATTAGTATATTACTCCAAATATACTGTATAATTCAATAATTTTTCCAGCTAAGACAAGAAATCTTTCATATTCAAGTGACTAATCCATGTATTGACTATGTGAATACTAACTTCAATCTATTTACAAAAAGGCATAAAAAAAAGGAACTACAATTAAGTAATTCCTTTTTAGGTTTATAAAATGTTTCTCTATAATGAGAGTATAGTTATTAATTTACTAATTCAACAAACAAACCATCATCATTCTTTTCGACCTTTGCTAAACTATTTCTAGTCAATCCTTTAATGGCTTTATCCCATTTCTTGTTGCTCAATCCTGATTGAACTTTTAAATCATTTAAAAGCATTGGAGAATTAGATTTTAACAAATTAAAAACCACTTTTTCGTCATCGGTCATAGCAATAGCTTTCTTTTCAGGTTTCATTTGCGGGAAGAAAAGCACTTCCTGAATGGAACTATTATTGGTCATAAACATAACTAAACGATCAATTCCAATACCAATACCCGATGTTGGCGGCATGCCATATTCCAAAGCTCGCAAGAAATCCTGATCAATAAACATGGCCTCATCATCGCCTTTTTCTGAAAGTTTTAACTGATTTTCAAATCGCTCTTTTTGATCAATAGGATCATTCAATTCAGAATATGCATTGGCAAGTTCACTACCATTTACCATCAATTCAAAACGCTCGGTTAACTCAGGATTATCTCTGTGTTCCTTGGTAAGTGGTGACATTTCTTTTGGATAATCTATGATAAAAGTCGGTTGAATATACTTGTGTT
>RCNF010002133.1_pt1 | contig 10574 bp, 7 predicted proteins | sample 2041311 | NCBI WGS metagenome assembly RCNF01 (sample SAMN09708228, study PRJNA481090) | Marine sediment metagenome, whole genome shotgun sequencing project. | biome: marine sediment; feature: ocean; material: sediment; isolation source: Sewage treatment plant 2 marine sediment (STP2) ... | reverse complement strand
TTATCGCTCGCTATGGTGGTGAAGAGTTTGTTATGTTTTTACCTGGGGCCAGTGAGGACGAAACGCTTGCGATAACCGAAACATTGCGTGAAAAAATCGCAGCCCGCAACTTCAATCACGAAGGTGAAACAATCAAGATCACCGTATCCTGTGGCATCAGCAGTTATATCGACGACGATGACCATGAGTCGCTATTCGAACGTGCCGATAAAGCACTGTATGCAGCAAAAGAAAAAGGTCGAAACAAATGTGTGGCATCAAATTCATTGGCTAATTAACAGGTGCTTTAAGTCACAAAATCAATTCTGCACTGCTGCGTTTGCCAGCACAGAAAAAACCAGCAACATTACGCTTGCCAATACATTTATTGTTTTCCAGTTCTTCTTTAACATGGATCGTCTCATTCAAAAATTAAGTTGATAACGCCATTTATCAAGGATGATTCTATGCTCGCCTTTGTCACCTGCTTATCTCGATAAGTTCGTTTAACAGCTGGAATATTTTATCTGAACCGCAGACGTGTCGAAGTCTGCCTCTTCGATTTCAGAACTTAACATCAAATAGTCAACACCCACCTTAAGACCTTCCGCCATAGCGTTAGCTGATAACGCAAATAGTCCTGCCACAATTGTAGTAATAATTTTTTTTATGCATGTCTCCCTGAAAGTAAAATATCAGTAATATAATCAGGTCATATTTGGATACTTGCTTATCTGATACAAGTCAATTTTTGTAGTGACTTTCCATACGTCTCTTATGGGTCCGGGCGACAACTATCCTGACATATAGGGTTAACGGGCGTTAAAAAGCACCCCCTGCAATATATACAAAGGGTGCTAACAGTTACCGATTTCCTTGCCAGGAAATATGAAAATCTAACAATCCATCGTCAACTAATTCAATCATATCAGAACGTATCTAAATAAGAAATATCTAATACTGGATGTCCTCTCAGGGTCGTCTTTGCCCTGTCAACTCACTACAACGAACTAGTAAATACGGCCAAAAGTGCCCATTCAAGATCAAAAGCGTTAGTCCGCGAAGAACGCGAAAGACGCGAAGTAAAACCTTTTTTATTTTTTTCGTCATTGCGAGGTACGAAGCAATCTTTTAAACACGTATGCCGCATCATAAGATTGCTTCGTACCTCGCAATGACGTAACCCTATATTGTTTTTTTTTGCTTTTCGCGTCTTTTGCGTTCTTCGCGGACTAATGTTTTAAGTTTTTTGAATGGGCAATAAGTGTCGTCTTTGCCCTGTCAACTCACTACAACGAACTAGTAAATACGGCCAACTACAGACGGTCAGGCAAACAAAACCCCGCACAAAGGCGTCTCGAGTATCACGCTGAATGCGACGATTACGGCATTGCGGTTTTTCTTTCAGACCACATTGGATCGTGCTGATGTCATGATCAAAATGAGCAGCGTACCGGTGCCGCGTAAATTACCGCTGGTACTCAGTCGCCAGGTAGTCACCCGCCTGAATGATGCCGGCAGAAGGACAGCCGGGTGAATATGTCTCTATCAGTATCAACAGGAATGGTGAGATTTTCAGCTTTTCGGTGCCACGTGGCCCGCTTGGCATACAGTTAGGCGCGACACGGCTAGAGCCGAGATTTTGCACGTGTTGTTATCCTGAGCTCATTTTCGCCATAAGCTCTTTGCGATGACAGTTTAATGCTTCCCCTGATTTCATCGATATCGCGCAGTGATTGATCCAGCGTTATCGACTGGTCACTTGCAAACACCCATATTGTCTCTTTACCGAAAGGTTCAGTTATCGTGAAACGATAGAGGTTTTCGTATTCGGGAATTGTCAGAAAATACCCGGCCGAATAAAAGTGACTGCGCTGATTTGGGTTGGGTAAAATTTGTGTTATCTTTTCGCTAGCGTCTATGTAGATCATGTATACATATGCGTCCTTGCCGATGCTCAACAGGAACTGGATCTCATCGCCTTCAATAAATAATTGCTGGTCGCCGAGATGTGTGGTTAGTTCCAGGGGGATAGTTGTCAGTTCAGTATTCTCTGACGTGCCCGCAGAATTGCTCGTACTGCACCCATGAAAGCATAAGATAAGCATGCACAGGGAAAATATTTTATACATTAATTAAACAGGACCTAAGGCTTATGATTAAAGGTCAGCAGATTACAGTCCAAAACTGTAGTTGTATCCGATGAACAGGGCGTTGATATCATAGTCCTGTTCTGTAGAATCCAGATATTCAAAGTTATATTTTCTGGTTTTTATACCACCATTTAAAAAATGACGTTCATTGATTGAATACACGGTGCCTACTTCTAATGCCCAGCTAGTTCCTTCGCCAACCTTGTTGCCGTTGTTATCTTTTATTTCACCGCTACCGATGAAACCGAATGAACCAAAAAGTGTCCACTTTTCATTTAGCGGAATATAGCCTGAAGTACCGAGGCCTAGTCCTAAAAAGGTCTGATAATAAGCATCATCCAGCCAGTCGTTAGTAACACTTTTGATATCGACAAACAGAGATACCTGTGACCAGAAGTAATAACCGACGAGTAGATCAAAATCTGATTGTCTGATTTTTACACTTGAGCTGGGGACACGACCAAGCAGGGTAAATTTATCTGGTGCATCATTCTTGAAATTATATTCGCCACGTTGAAAATTCAATCCAGTATAAAAGTTATCTATCTTATAGGCGATATTTAACCCGAACTGGCCACCTTCATCACTTTCAAAATCTGTTCCGCCAGCACCGTTATCACCGTTCCAGCCGGCAGCTAATAATTTGGCGCCAAATGTCAGTCGCTGTTCAGCAGATACATTGTTAATACCTAACGCTACGAAGAATAATATCAATAATAATTTTTTTAGTAACATGATGCTGCCCTTTTACAATGTTGGGATAGGAACAACCTTCTGTTTATTAACTGGCTGCTTCACTTTCTTGACGGTACTGTCTGTTTTGATTTTATCGGAAGGTACCACATTCACTTCTACTTTTACTCTATCAGGGTCTACACCTTCTACTGCTACGTCCACCTTAATAAAGATAAATTCACCCAGTTCATCCCCGGCTCCCTGTAGTACGCCGCTTTCTGGCACCTGCTCTACGTTATTTGCTACTGCACGTTCAACATTGCCTGATAGTTGACTGACGGTGAACATCGGACTGTTGTTGGTTTTAAGTTCATTGATTAAAAAATAGGTGAATGGTGAATGCCCTGATTCACGATAGTCATCATCAACGAATTCAAAACCGCCAGCTGCCATTATCTGTACACTTTTCTTGTTTGATACTTTTTCAAAATATTTCTCTGTGTAATCTGATTCAGAGATGCCGCGTGAGGCCGTCCTCAATAATGAACCGCTGAAGCATGAGTCAGATATAAGTAGTGTGTGCTGCACGCGAGACGCGATGCTCGACACCTCATCACGGATGGTCGAATTTCGTAAAAAAGTTGTATGATCACTGCCATTAGCATCGACAGGAACCCAGAAGCCCTTATTGGTTTCGTCATCTAAAAAACCATGACCTGCGTAATAGATCAGTACATTATCATTTTTTAAAGATTTGTTAGCCAGCTCTTCCAGTGCGAATAAAACATCCCTGCGAGTCGCATTTTCCAGTAATGTAATATCAGTAAAACCATATTGTTCTTCTAGCAGTCTGGCGACCTCACGTGCATCAGTAATGGCTGTACTTAAAGGTTCCCATTTTCCCTGCTGGTCTTTATATTCATTGTTACCGATGATCAGGGCACGATAGACACCTTTATTGAACTTCGCTGTTTGCGTTTGAGCTGTTTTTTCTATCGTGATGCCACGTGAATCTGCAGCATGGACATCGGCTGTCAGTAATGCAAAAAAGCTGAACATAGTCAGTGCAATGCCAGCTGTCTGCTTCATTATCTGTTTGAAATGTAAATTAAACATATCTATCACCATGTATCATAATCGCTGTCTTCAGTATCGATTCTGCTGATGACAAAGCCACCTGAGGCATAAAACATGCGGTCATCTCTTGTGTTGCCATATAACACCCATTCGTAACGCTTGTTATGTTGCTCATTAGTTTTTTCCTGGTTGACTGGCTCCAGCTGAAAGGTGGTGTGGTTGGTCTGGGATGATTTCTCTTTCAATACTGTTTTCTTACCCTGATTAAAGACCTGTATGCGCATTTTGTAAAGCTCGGCACCATCGACTTCCGGCCAGGTTATTTTAAAAGAGTTTTCAGAGACTAGCTCGATCATGATGTCATTATAAGGTTTTGATGTACTGCCTGATTGCGTAAAGAAGCCAACGCCGGGTAATTTATTCTTATCTGTAAACTGAATGGTCGGGTTGTCCTGGTAAGCAGCAATCATTACCTGTTCCTGTTGCATCACGGGCGACTGCGCTAGAAGCAATACTGTGATAAAAAGTGCTGCAGTTGCTGTCATGGTATAAACCATCGGTGAACGTATGCTAAAAAACTGTCTGATCAATAACAAGAAACTAGCAAGTAGAGGGTCTTGAGTATGTATTGCTGATGACTTTGCTTCACGCGCAGTATCGTTTCTGGTTAATGCTTGCAGCATCGTTGCACTATGACTCTGGTAATGCAGGGCGGCTTTCATCGCATCCGGGTGCGTTTCGATCAGTGTTTTTGCTTCATTAGCCTGGTCAGCTGATAGGGAACCGTCCAGGTAATCACAGATCATTTGATGCTGATCGTCTGACAATTGAGATTGCTGGCGAATGTCTGGCCATTTCTCGTGTAGTGTGGTGATGGTAGAGGCCTGGTTCCTGCACTCTTCACAGTATGCCAGGTGGTCAATCACGTCGTTGTATAAGGTGCTATCCATACTGTAATTGCCTGTTTGCTCACCTGTAGAGTGTGATGTGGTTTTTACAAACAAGCTCAAAGTGTCGTAGTCAATATGTTGTTGCGTCATGTTCATGCCCTTATTGCCCATGATATAAAAGAGACATCAGCTCGCAGGTTATTTGAAAAACTATCTGGTTTATTCGTCATGGTCTTTTTGTTTTGGTGTCACCAGCAGGTCGTGTAGTTTAGCTAGTGTTTTACGGCGAAAATAATACAGTTGCTGTCGATCAAGGTCCGCTGCAGAAGTACCCTTTTTAAAACTTATATTGAGTTTTTTTAGTGAATTGAGAACGATCTCGGCATCCTGTTCTTCGATTACCAGTGCTTCGATTACAAACTGTTCGACCGGATTTAACTGTTTCCATGCCTTTGCCAGCAGCAGGTTTTCTTCAACTGTTTCTATAGGTTCATCATAACTAGCAGTTTCGCTATCCACCGTCGATTGCGCACTATCATCTTCGTTATCTTGCGTTAACGATATATTTTGAGGAGGGTTAAGCAGGTGTAACCTGTTTTTCTGTGTCAGCAGTTTTATGATCTCGCGGCTCAATTCTACTATTTCATTGCTGGATCGTGATGTCTGCTGACTGATCTGCTCAACCGATTGTTGTGAGCGAAGTCCATAGAAAACAGTTTTTGCCGTTTTACCCAATGCTTGTATATAGGTTGGAATATGAACGTTTCTGCCGAAACGCCAGTTTTTCCAGCGTTCATAAAATGGCAGTGAATTTGCGATAACAAAACAATAATCGAATAAAGTGGCATTATTATTCGCCTGGTATTTATTCAAACGATTGCTGCTGCTCAGGTCACTTAACATCCAGGCATAACTGCCATTTCCCCACTCACACAGGCTGGCATCAGCGGGTGGTGAACCGACCGGAGATTTTAGTGTGCATTTAAACTGGTAGCGATTCTCTTTGCAGAACCGTTTACAGAAACGGTTGGTCTGATACTGGATAATCGGCTCGATCAGGTTATTGACCTTTTTTCTTGCAGGTGCATCATTTCTAGCCGCATCCCGTGCGAGCTCGATATTTTCCCTGTTGCGCTCGGCCAGTTTGATAGGCTGGCTGGCTGATTGATTGGCCAAAACATTACCTGTATACGGTAGTCATGTATTAACACTGATTGTAGTGAAGATCTGCAGAGATACACTAATGAGCTTCATATAAGAACCAGCCTCTGACCTTGTCATTGCTTATGCGTATAGCCAGGCCGTAATCGTCGTAAGCCAGGTATTCGCCAGAAGTCATGCTCAATCGCCGGTCAGGAATGCCGAGAGTCTTGAACGGGCGGTCTGCCGGGTCACCCAGACTCAATTTGTTGTTTATCTGTGCGGTTTTTGTATCGCTGTCAGACTGCCATGCACTGATGAGAATACCTTCATCGTTAGTGATATATCGTGAACTTTTATCCAGGACGACTAGAAAATGTTCACCATCGACCCAAAGATCTGATCTGTTGTAATTTGCGCCAGGTGAAATAGCCATCGTATCACCCAGTCGCCTGCCATCTATCGCAGGTGCCTGTTGTAATCTACTGGTTGTCAGGGCGTGCTTTTTTGAATCGATATGATTTATCGCGAGCCTGAATAATAAGGCATCCCCCTCTTTCTGAGATATTTTAGCCAGTTCCATCCAGACATTATCAGCTTCATGGGATTTATCGATAGAAGTATATAGTGCAGCAAGGTTATAAAACACACTGTAACGTAAGATGTTTTCTGGAATAGGAGAAACACTCTTGCTCTGTTTTGATAATTTTGTAAGCGACTGCAAATCTTTTATCGACTGTTCAGAATTCCCTTCTATTGCCATGGTTAGTGCAAGTAGCATTTCGACAGCAGGGTCAGTGCCAAATTTTTGAATATACTGACCTTGAAGTACACCACGAACACGATAGGAGTTATTGGCCAGTAAGTGTACTGAAGCTAGTAGCAGGTATGTTCGCTGATATTCTGGTGCAAGTCTTATCGCTTTTTCAAACTGGCTGATACTCTGGTTGATCAAAGTTACTTTCTGTTTGTGTAAGCTGGCGATTAGACTTTTTGTATTCGCGCGTTTGTTTACTGAAGACAGGTCTGTAGCAGTATCATTCACCCTGGCATCAAGAATCATCGGGTAATAAAAATCAGCCTGCGGTTTCGAACCATCGTTTCCACTGATACCTGCTTCGAGCTCGATTAGCTGTTTTTGAATGTTCTGAGCCTGGGCGAAATACGTTAAACCGATCGCAGATATGATAGCCCTGCCCGGATAATCACGGCCATAAATGGTGAAATATTCTCTTGCCTGCTGATAATTTCCAGCTACAAATTCCTGCACACCCAGGTTATATAACATGGATTGCGTGGCAACCGTTTCAAGCTGTGCCTGCGTTCTTAAAGCGCGAGCTTGCGCCTGCTTACAGGCATCATAATTACTGTTGTGAGACCTATTATCTGCACAGTTTTGATCCCAGATGTTCTCAACCCATAAGGTAAAGAAATCCTTATCGTTAACTATCTGATAAGCATCAAAGCCAACGCTGGACATCAACACCAGGCCATCATGATCAGCCTGCGCTTCTTTTTGCTCGAGCTGAGTGATCAGTTCCATATCTAAATCAAGACCAGCCATCATTTTTTTCTGTGATTCTTCGGATTGCGTGCCGATCATACGAAAGAATCGCTGATGCCATAAATCATCAGCGCGTTGATGTGCCAGTTCATGAGCCAGGACAAAGGCTAAAAGATGCTCACCGCGCTGTTCACCAAAAGAGAAACATGTTTCGATCGCCTGTTTGCTCAATAAGATATTGCCATCAGCGAGAGATGCTGCCCAGGCGCCGACTTCTGATTCGACCACATACAGACCGGGTTCTATACGAGACTGGTCCCATGCCCTCAACAACACAGAAAATATTTGTTGAGATTGTTGAACAAGTTCACTGCTGTCATCGAGAGTGTATTTTTTCCAGTATGTTATCGATTGTTTAGGATCATTCGGTGGAATTAACGATGTAGATGTGGTCTCAGCGTAAACAGCGTTATTAATCGACATGACAATACATAACAGCACTACCCATACTAGCGATGCGCAGGTACTAGTGGAGCATGTAACTATCTGTTTTATAATGCTGCTCATGTGTATATAAAGTCTTCCATAATAGTCTTATATCTAAAGAGACACTGACATTCAATGGATTTGAATAAATAAATTTATTTCTGAGTAAAAGAGATGTTTGAGAAATTTTTTCAAATATTCACCCGATAGCTGTCTCTTCTATATCGAACATAACGAACACTGGCCTAAAGCCTGTTCTGTAAAGACAAGCATAAGTCAGAATATTGGAGATACAACATGAAGCTCAACAATACAAAGTTTAACACTCAAATGATACCAAACTTCAAATCCAGCATCGCTGTTACAACATTATTGTTAAGCAGTCTGATAGTCGCCTGTGACGGCGAGCAAAGTGGTGATACTGCTCAGCTTTCACAGAATCCAAGTATGGATCTAGGGATTCCAGCCAGCCTGACAGGCGGCAGTGCTTCTACCATACCTACGCTTGCACTAGCAACGGAAACAATGGTCAGCGCTAGCAGCTCAATAAAACTGGCAAAAGCCGGTACCGGACAACCCTGTTCTTACCTTGGCAATGAAGACGAAGATGATCCCTTCCTTAATGGCTACGAGACTAGTAAGTTTATGATTTCGATCATGGCAAGCTGGACATGCATCGCTGACCTGCTCATCGATGTCTCAAGTTATGTGCCACACGATGGTTCGATCATCGAAACGGAAAATGATAATAATGCGGATGATTTCGAAGCGGATGAGCCGACACATTACAGCGTGGTCGATGATTCAGAAACACAGGTTACGGTTCGCCTGTATTATAACTATAGCCGTTCGCAACCACCTGTCACCGCTGAAGAGGCACAGTTCTACGTTTCATGGAACCAGGCAGATAATGGTGATGTCGAAGGCCGGATGATCATCGATGGCATCGGTGTTGGCTGGGAGAACCATGACAGTGAAGACCCATCGATGATGCGCATGGATTTTAACTATACCGATACACAGCAAACAGCTGATATGTTTCTCCAGTTTGATGAAGATAACCTGTGGGCTGAAGGCTTCAGGATCCAGATCATAAAAGATCTTGACACGAATCCTCTACTCAAAGTATTCGAGGCACGAGGCCTGATCGATATGAAAGCGCAGTTTGCACCAGTCGCTAATGTCCCTGAAATTCCTGATGTACACCTTTACACTGTTTCAGATGCTTTAGGAAATGGTGCATCGATCGCTGAATTCCAGGATATGTCTCTACCACTTGAACTGAATGCCAATCTGGGCAATCACCTGGGTAACTATATTTTTACCAAAAAAGATGTGTATTTCTTCGAGCATGATATGGACTGGGAGTATATTCACAAGACAGTGCTTTCTTCAGAATACCGTGGTGCTCGTACGACACCTGCCACAGGTGGCACATGGCTTCCGTTTGACCCATCACTGGATCTGATAATAACGGCTTTCAGTCTCGATAGTGATTACTTTACTGGTGCAAAATGTGCTGTCATCGGTGATGACTGTAACGATCTGTTAAATGCCGTATTTGACTTTACTGGTGGCTTTGCCGAACAGGAAGAAAACCAGGGTGCTGACCCACAGGACTGGCGTTCTACAGCGATCAGTTCAGCTGATTACCTGACAAGCGTCTATCCAAACGGTGTTGACTGGAGCGGTGCATTCGAGCACAGTTTCACACCAACAGTGAATCCGTAAGTTTTATTAGCTGAAGAAGATACCTCATTCCTTCGAGTGACTGATGATGTCACCTGAAACGGAGTGAGATATCTTGAACTTAGTAAAAAAACCCTGTCTTCTCTGAAGACAGGGTTTTTCTTGTCTGTAAAACAATCCTTTTTGTTTTTCGGTAAAACGATTTATCATTACCGGGTGTCCATGGCGACTTTGGTGTTGGATAGGTCTTGCTGTATCGCCAGCGTTAATAACATGATGGCGTCCTGGGCTTCGCCCTGCAGGTGAAGCTGGTGTATTCAGCAGCTAATACTGTAAAAATGCAATTAAAGGGATCGGAGGTAATGCCGCTTACTTAAGCTGAAAAAACCATTATCACAGTAAGTTCGTCATTGCGAGGTACGAAGCAATCTCTAGCAGATAGGCAGTAGACACCAGGAGATTGCCGCGCTATCGCTCGCAATGACGGGAATTTTCGGCTTAAGTAAGCGGTATTAGGATCGGAGGTAATGCCGCTCAGACCAGGTGAAGTTTTGCTTCGTGGTGCTTTTTATCTGCGTACATTCTCCCGTCCGCAAACTTGATCAACACTTCAGGACTATTACCATCCTCAGGGAATCTGGCGATCCCGATGCTTACTCGCACGTGAAGAAACTTTCCGTCTATCGGAAATCCATCAGATAATTTTTCCTGAATCTGCTGCTTCACAGCATCCAGTGCTTCCTCTGTTTCCGCACTTTCAATCAGGAAAATAAATTCGTCGCCACTCATTCTGGCCACAGTGTCCTCCACACGAACTGCAGCGCGAAGACGCTCAGCAGCAAATTTGAGCAATTGGTCGCCAACTTCGTGTCCATAGGTATCATTGACCTGTTTGAATCCATCAATATCTAGAAACAAGACGGCCATGCGTTTTCCCTGGCGCGACATCCTTGCCAGCAGTTGCTCCAGCCGATCCATCAG
>RCNF010013715.1_pt1 | contig 10578 bp, 5 predicted proteins | sample 2041311 | NCBI WGS metagenome assembly RCNF01 (sample SAMN09708228, study PRJNA481090) | Marine sediment metagenome, whole genome shotgun sequencing project. | biome: marine sediment; feature: ocean; material: sediment; isolation source: Sewage treatment plant 2 marine sediment (STP2) ... | reverse complement strand
GGTGCGAAAGGGGGGACTCGAACCCCCATGTACGTAAGTACACTAGAACCTGAATCTAGCGCGTCTACCAATTCCGCCACTTTCGCACCCTAGCGGATCGAATGGCGATGGTAGGTCCGGGATGGTTGGGTGTCAAGTGCAAACCATCGGATTTCGGCGTCTTGGCTTGTGTTTTCTTCGGCAAGGCTGTGTTGTTCGGAAGCGGATCGGGAGGGAGCGAGCCGGGTGGCGGCCGAGTTCCGTTTTTGAATCGCGCCGGTGAAGCCATATAATGGTGCTACGTCCGGTCACATAACATCTTCACTTGGCCGGTTTGCCGGAGTTGACGATATGAGACTACGAATCAGTTTAGGTCTTCGGCGAATAGTCGCGGTAACGGCGTGTGTGTGTCTGGTGGGCTTGCTCGGGCCGGCCGCGGTGCCGGCGGACGAGTTGCTCACCGTCAAGCTGACCGATGCGCAGTTGAAAGCAATGACAAATGCGCCGATCGGGCACCCCAACGGTGGGAACACCCATCCCAAAGTCGCAAATGCGCTCATGGAGGTGTTTGAGTTCATGCGCATCCGGGGCGATTGGCGAGGAGAGGCTGAGGCCCGGGGGATTCTCGTTGATGGCGATACGGTGCTTGTCGAGATTCGATTGAATCCCGCCTCGCCACGATCCGCCTCGTGGTACGTGGAGAAGCTCGGCGCACGCATCCGCCACCACAACGTGCCGTCGCTGATGGAGGTGTGGCTGCCCGTCGATCAGATCGAAAAGAGCGCCGAGCATACTGATGTCCATCTGGTGCGGCCGGCCCGGTTGGTGCGCCCGACCGTCGGGAACACGACCAGCGAGGGGGTGGCTGTGCTCAACGTCAACACCACCTCGGTGGCATATGACTACCATGATCTCGGCGCCGATGGTTCCGGGGTCACCGTCGCCGACATCGACGCCGGCTTCAACAACTACGCCTCACTCCAGACGAGTGGGGACTGGCCTCAGCCGTCGAACCTGCGCCGGTTTCTCGTGTCGAGCAGTTCCATCACCGACTGCGATGTTTCCGCATGCGGGGCAGGCTACGAGGCGTCGAACCACGGTGCTGCGACCGTGGAGATCGTCTACGACCTCGCTCCGGGCGCCGAATACCTGACCTATGCGACCACCACGGTGGGCGATTGGTACGCCGCCCTGGTCGATGCCGCGAATCGCGGCGCCCATGTGATCACGGAGTCGCTTTCGGCGCCGCTGGACGGCATCGGCGACGGCACCGAGTGCCCCCCGATCTGGGGCTCGCCGTGCGGCTCCATAGCGGAGGCGGCGGCCTACGCGCGAGCGCAGGGCTCGCTGGTGGTGAACTCGGCGGCGAACTACGGCACCGAGCACTGGGGCGGGACCTATGTCGACACCGGCAGCGGGATGCTCGATTGGGGTGCGGGCGGCAACCTCAACGTCGGCACCTACTGCTATCCGAACGGGTACCCCATGAGTGTCGATCTCTTCTGGGACGACTGGACCGCGCCGGTAGATCACAACTACGACCTCCGACTCTACGAGTACCGCGGCAGCAGCTGGCTTCTGCAGGCGAGCTCGACCAACCTTCAGAACGGCGACGCCGGCCAGGCACCTCAGGAGGCGATCCGCTACACCGTCTCGGGTGCAATCGGCGGCCTCGGCTGCTCGCCCGGGTCGGGAGCCTTCGGCATCCTCGTCCTACGGACCAGTGCGGCGACCAACCGCCACCTCCAGGTCTTCGCCAACGATTGGGGCTCGCTGTCCCACATCATGGAGGATCGGTCGCTCGGTTTTCCCGCCGACTCGCCGCACGTCTATACGGTGGGTGCGGTGGATGTTGCCGCGCCCGGCACCCTCGAGAGTTACAGCTCCGAAGGCCCTGCGCTGGGCCCGGGCGGCAGCGCGGCCCCGCCGAGTCCGCCCAACCCGAAACCGGACGGGGTCAGCGCCGCCCAGGTGAGCACCGAGGCCTACGGGCCCTCCGGGTTTGCCGGGACCTCTGCGTCGGCACCACACGTTGCCGGGGTCGCTGCCGTGTTGACCCAACTGCGCAACGAGAAGTACGCCACGCCACCGGCAATGGGAAATCCCGACGGCATCCAAGATCTGCTCTCGACCTTCGCCCTCGAGGATCCGACCTTCTCGGCCGTCCACACCAGCGACCGCGGGAACGGGCTGGTGGCGCTGCGGTTCTGCAACCAATCGGTGGCGGTGAACAACGCCGAGTGGGCCATGGTCGGGCTGCCGTGCAATCGGCGGAGTTCCTCTTCCGTATCGGAAGTTCTCGGCGATGACCTCGATCTGACCAACGTCTACTGGGAGGTCTGGGACTGGAACGCAACCACCGGGAGCTACCGCCAGCTCTTCGAAGCCGATCAGATGGTCCCCGGCGTGGGCTACTGGCTGCTCTATGAGGGCAACGCAACGGTGGGCATTCAGGGTTTGGTCCAGGACCGGAGCGAGCCCTACTTCATCAACCTCGTGGGTGAGGTATCGGCGCTCGGCCGACCCAATTTTGTCGGCCACGGTTTCTCCTTCGATGTTCCCTGGCCCGATGTGAATGTGTTCTATGGCGGCGCCGAACACAACCTGCAGGAGGCCTTTGACGACGGTGTGCTGCGCAACTTTCTGTGGAAGCCGTACACCCCCACCGGATACGCCCAGTTCGACGGCCTGCTCGGTGAGGGGACCCTGTCGAGCTTTGACGGATTCTGGATCAAGGCCTGGCAGGACGCCGAGCTGAGGATCCCGACGTCGCTGGCGGCCGAGTCCGCCGAACGCGAGTCGACCGTGGGTGGGAACGTGGGATGGTCGGTTCGGCTGGAGGCGAGCTCGAACCAAACGACGGCCAGTGCACGCATCGGCCAACTGGCCGATTCGCACGAAGGCTGGGATGTCCACGACGCCGAACTGATGCCGTCGTTCGAGACGCACCAGTTCTATGTCGTCCTGCCTCACCCGGAATGGGGCGAATACGCCGGCGACTATGTTCGCGACTACCACGGCCACGTTCGCACGGACGAGTGGCGGTTCGAGGTCACGAGCAATGAAGAGGCATCGGTTGAACTGCGATGTGATGGGCCCAGGGCGGTTCTGGAACAGTCGTTCGTGATCGATATCGAAACCGGAGAGGCGATCCCGGCGAGTGCTTTGGGCAAGGGATATGAGTTCAAGATGCAGCCTGGTGCCCGTGCATTTCTGTGGAGGGTACGTTGACGAAGCGGAACGGTGTTGGATCGGCCGTCGCCGGAGTCGTGGCGGCGTCTCAGCCGGCCATCGAGAAGCGGCGTCGACCGTATTCAACGCCGACGATCCGGGTGTTCGGCCGAAGGCTGCCCGCTCTTGCGCCCCCGAGTCCGCCGCCGGGCGACGGTCTCCCACCCTGGATACCCCGAACCGGTTAACTGAAGTTCCCGGTCGATCCGTATTTTGCTTGGCTCGAGTGTGACGCCGTGCTTCAATCGTTGCCACGATGACTTCATCAAACCAAAACCGACCTCGATCCCCAGTCCATCCTCGCCTCCATCCGTCGCCGCGGCCGGCGCGGGATGAGTCTTTCCATGCTCGTTGCTGAGGCGGTGGACGAGTTCGGACTCGGCCGCTCCGAAGCCCGACGCCTCCTCCGCGGCGTGCTCAAGGAATTCGAGATTCAGGGTGAGATCATCCTCGGGCGCGGGAAGAGGTACTTTCCGGCGGCCGACTCCGATCTCCACCCCGGCCGCTATCGGCCGATGACAGGCGGTGGTTTCGTCGTCGACGTGGACGGTGATGATGACGGACCGGTGTGGATCGCGCCGAGCGGCCGACGCGGCGCTCTTCCCGGCGACAGGGTTCTGATTCGTTTCGAGGCCCCGAATAAACGCGCCCGGGTCCTCGAGCTTCGTGAGGGCGTGGTCATCCGGATCGTCGAGCGCCGAATGAAAGAGGTGGTCGGAGTGTGGACCGCCGACGGCGGTCGGCCGCACGTGCGTCCCCTCGGGCGTGGTCAGAAGTTCTCGGTCGAGACCACCTCGTCGAAGGTGAAGGGCGAACCGAAAGAGGGTGAGCTCGTCGCCGTCAGCATCGATCACGTGGATCCGCGTGGGCGACTGGCCCGCGGCGTGCTGCTCGAGCGACTCGGCCTGCCGGAAGATCCGGGTGCGGTGGATCGCGCCGTGCTGCGGCTCTTCGGCATCGCCGAGGAGTTCCCGTCCGAGGTGGAGGCCGAGGCCGATGGTCTGTCGGAGGAGATCACCTCGGGCGATCTCACCGGTCGGTGGGACCTCCGCGACAGCCCGGCGATCACCATCGACCCGGTGACCGCGCGAGACTTCGACGACGCAGTGAGCGCGCGGGCGGCGGCCAACGACGGCATCGAGGTCGAGGTCCACATCGCCGATGTCGGCCGCTATGTTCGGCCGGGGAGCATTATCGACACCGAGGCGCGCCGTCGGTCCACCAGCGTCTACCTGCCGGGCCTCTGCGTGCCCATGCTTCCGGAGCGGCTGTCGAACGAGCTGTGCTCGCTGCGGGAAGGCGTCGACCGCCTGTGTTTCAGCGTACGTTTCAAGGTCGATCGCGATGGGCGCCTGAGCGGGATCGAAGCCAACCGATCGGTGATCCACTCGCGCCGCAGATGCACCTACGAAGAGGCATTCGAGTGGTTGGAGAAGCCGAGGAGCGAGTGGCCCGATGTGACCGCCCCCTTTGCCGACTCGCTCGAGCTGCTCGCCGATGCCGCCGACCGCCTCGGCCGGGCTCGGCACCAGCGCGGCAGCCTCGATTTTGACATGGCCGAACCGCAGATTCTGCTCGATCCCGAGGGTCGGGTGGCGTCCATCGAACCCAGCGCGCGCAACCGTGCCCACCGCCTCGTCGAAGAGCTCATGGTGGCGGCGAACATGGCGGTGGCCAGGCTGCTGCTCGATGCCGACCAACCGTGCCTGCACCGGGTCCACGACGAGCCGGACCCGACCAAGATCGAGACTCTGGGCGAGGTGGTCGGCGAGCTCGGCTACCGTCTTGAAGGAGACGCCGGCGACCTGCAGCCGTCAGCCCTGCAAGGGCTTCTCGAGCGAATCGCGGGCCGGCCCGAGGAACATCTGATTTCCATGCTGGTGTTGCGCTCGATGGCGCGGGCGGTCTACACCTCGGACCCGCGCGGTCACTACGCCCTGGCCACAAACGCCTATCTCCACTTCACCTCGCCCATTCGGCGCTACCCGGATCTGGTGGCCCACCGCATGCTGCTGGCGTTGCTCATCAGTGGGCGAGCGGTGGAAGGCGAGGAGCGCGATCGGTTGGAAACCGAGTTCCGGAGTCTCGGCCCGGAGTGCTCGGCGAAAGCGCAGGAGGCCGAGAAGGCTGAACGCACCGCGGTGCAGTGGAAGATGGCGCTCTTCCTTCGCGATCGGGTGGGAGAGGTCTTCACCGGCCGGGTTTCCGGGGTGGTCGCGTTCGGCGTCTTTGTCCAGCTCGACGAGGTCTTCGCTGACGTGCTCATCCACATCAAAGAGCTGCTCGACGATTACTACGAGTTCGATGAGCGCCGCCACCGGTTGGTCGGTGAGCGCACGGGACGGGTCTGGCGCCTCGGTGATCAGGTCAAGGTGCGGTTGATGCGGGTCGATCTCGACAGCTTCCAGATCGAGGCGGTCCCGGTGGATGTCAAACCGGATCGACGGGCGGTGCAGAACCGCGGACCACAGGGCCGGGCCCGACGCCCAGGGCCACCGAAAGGGCGTCGATCGAAGAAGTCCAAAAGTCGCTGATGAAGGTTCCGGCCACCGCGGTCGTTCTCTCGATCGGCGGGTTGAGGCCGTTGTTGATCTTTGATTGGCCCATTCCATCGCAGGTTGAAACACAAAGGACACAAAGCTCATCCATCGCAAAGGACACAAAGCCATCGCATTTGAGAAGGAGCCATACGGGGCTTCAGGGCTGTCCGACTTCGTGGTGAGGCCAAAGGCGCCGGATGGGCCCTCAAGGGCAGGCAGGATGCCTGCCCCACAATGGAATATGCGGTCTTGTGGAGCAGGCTTCCAGCCTGCTCCGAGGGACTCCCGGTTTCAAATACTGAAGGGCAGGCAGGAGGCCGGCGTCATGCAAAGTATTGGGTCATTGAGTTCTGCATGCGATGACTGGCGCGGCCTGAAGCCAAGCCACCGCAATTCGTTCGACGAATTGCCGACGACTGGCCTTGACAAAACCGATCGAAGTCCCCATATTGAATGAAACAAAACGAGCGTTCGGTTTTTTGTTGAAAGGATGACTCGAGCGTGCCCAAGGGTGTACAGGCCGCCAAGTCAGAGGTCGCCACGGCAAAGGTGCTGGAAACGGCGCTCGCAGGGCTACGGCGCCACATCCATGCGTGCGATCTCGGAGGCCAGCGGGCTCTCGGTCGGCAATCTCTACCACCACTTCGGCTCAAAAGAGGCCATCTTTCAGCGGCTCATCGACGAGTACTGGGAGCACCTGCTCGACCCCGAAAACGATCTCCAGCAGGTCTTCAACGCGGCGGGTTTCCCCGATGATCTCGAGGATCTCTCTGCGGCCATCGAGAAGTCCGTCGATGACTATCGGCCGTACATCATGCTCATCTTCATCGATGTCATCGAGTTTCAAGGCATACACATCCGCGCGTTCTACGAGTCCATGGCCGAGCGGTTCCAGGAAACCTACAACGAGTCCTTCCAAAAACGCAAACAGAACGGTCTCCTCGGCGAGGTCGACCCTATGGTGGCGGTGATGGTCGCCACCCGTTGGTTGTTTTATTTTTTCACCGTCGAGAAGTGTTTCGGGGTGCCCATGCACTTCGGGATGGACACTTCGCAGGCGGTTGACGAGTTCATCAGGATCGTCCGCTACGGCGTGCTGCCCCGGGGGGGGCCGGCGCCGTATCCAGAATCACCAAGTGATTGAAGGGGGAGAAAAAATGTCCGATCAATGGAGAAAACAGATTCTGCTGGTGGCGGTGGTTGCCGCGGCGCTGGCCTTCGCGGCGCCGGCGACGGCGCAGGAAGACCCCGCCGGGACGCTGCCGGTTGACGACATTGTCGCCGAGGATGTATTGGATGACGAGGCGGAGGACACGAAACTCTTCGCGGGTGAAATCATCGTCACCTCGCGTCGGCGGGAGGAGAAACTCCAGGAGATTCCGGTTGCAGTTTCGGTCGTGACCTCCGATCAGCTCGAGGACATCGCCGCCACGGACATTTCCGCGCTCCAGGGCTATGTCCCCAACCTGTCGATCTATCAGGGTCGCAACCAATCGACGACGCTGACGGCGTTCATCCGCGGCGTCGGCCAGGCGGATCCCCTGTGGGGTGTTGACCCCGGCGTCGGGCTCTACATCGACGATGTCTACATCGCCCGCGCTCAGGGCGCGCTGCTCGATGTCTACGACATCGAGCGGATCGAGGTCCTGCGTGGACCCCAGGGAACCCTCTACGGCAAGAACACCATCGGTGGGGCGGTCAAGTATGTGACCAAGCAGCTTTCGGACACACCTGAGGGGAAGGTCACCCTCAATGCGGGTAGCTTTACCACCCAGGAGCTCCGCGCGACCATCGCGGGACCGCTGATCAAGGGCAAGCTGCGAGGTAAGGCATCGGTGGCCCTGCTCGGCCGCGACGGCTACGGCACCAACTACACCACCAAGAGGGACGTCTCGAACAAGAACACCAAGGCCTGGCGGCTCGGTCTCGAGTGGCTGCCGGCGGAGAACCTCCGTCTTCAGGTGAACTACGATCACACCGAAGACAACGCCGAGCCGCTCGGTCTGGCCCGGTTGGAGGCGAACCCGCTGTGCCCGATCTTCCTCGGGAGGCCGTGTGAGCCCTTCGACAACAACTTCGACACCGAGAGCGGGCTCGCACCCGTCAACAGCACCGAAGCGACCGGTTACTCGTTGAACGTAATCTGGGATATCAACCCGGGTCTCCAATTCAAGTCCGTCACCGCCTACCGGACGACCGACACCGAGAACAACATCGACTTCGATACAACGCCGGCGCCCATCGTGGACTCCTCGCCGATCTACTACGACGACCAGACCACCCAGGAGTTCCAGCTCGTCTTCACCGGCAGCGACAAATGGGACGGCGTCGTCGGGCTCTATTACTTCGACGGGACGGCCGGAGGCGAGGTCAAGGCGACCTTCGTCGGCAGCACCTTCACGACGACCGAAGGCGACGTCGGCACAGAGTCGTACGCCATCTACGCCGACGCCAACATCCACCTCAGCAAGAAGCTGACCCTGAACCTGGGGATTCGGCCGACCCGCGAGACCAAGCACGGCCGGGCTTTCAACGTCCTCAACACCGACGCCAGCTACGAGGACATCCTCCTGGTGTTGGCCGATTTCGACGACGAGGTGACCTTCACCTCGTGGGCGCCCAAGCTCGGTCTCGAGTACCAGTTCAACCCGGATGTCATGGGCTACGTCAAGGTCAACCGCGGCTTCAAGAGCGGCGGCTACAACGTCCGCGCCCAATCCGCCTTCTACCCCGACTCGGCCCTGCCCTTCGACGACGAGGTCATGACAGTCGGCGAACTCGGTATTAAGACCGTGTTGGCCAATCGCAGCCTGATTCTCAACACCGCGGTGTTCTACGGCAAGTATGAAGACATCCAGGTCAGCACTTTCCAGTCGTACGACTCCGACGGTGACGGCGAGGACGATGCCTTCTTCGGGAACTTCCTCAATGCGGGCAACGCGACGATCAAGGGTGTGGAGATCGAGTACAACTGGGCTTCCCGGGGATTCTTCGGACTGTCGGGCTTCGTCGCCTATCTCGACGCAACGCCGGACGAGTTCCTCGATGAGAACGAGGACGGCTTTGTCGATACGCAGGTCATTAGCAATGCTCCGGAATTCACCGGCGCTATCCGCGGCAACTTCGACTTCCAGGTGGGCGGAGGCCTGATCACCGCCAGCGTCGGCTACGCCTACCGTGACGAATCGATGCTGACCAACGAGGGTGGTGCGGACCCGAGGGACCCGACCGGCCAGACGCCGCTCGAGCCGCTGTTTCAGCCTTCCTTCGGTCTTCTGGATGCGTGGATCGCATGGCTGTCGCCCGAGGCCCACTGGCGGATCGGCATCTCGGCCAAGAACCTCACCGACGAGGAATACCTCCTCACCGGCTACAATCTGCCGGTCTTCGGGGTCGTGACGGGATCGTACGGCGCACCGCGGACCATCATCGGAACCGTCGAGTTCCGCTTCTTCTGAGGGTTTGCCCGGGGTGCGCCGACGGCGGCGCACCCCGGTTTTTCAACATTACCACTCGCCCCGCCGGTTTGTCGCCGCGGCGATGACCCGGCCGGGATCGCGGAGGGGGAGTCATGATCGAAACAGGATTGAACGGGAAAGTTGTCATCGTCACCGGTGCGGCCGCCGGGATCGGACGGGGCACGGCGGAGCGCTTTGCCGAAGAAGGCTGCCGGGTCGCCGCGTGGGACGTCTCCGATGACGGCGCCGATGAACTTGTCGCAAAGCTCGGATCACTGGGCGGTGAGGGGTTCTTCCAAAAGGTGAACGTCACCGATGTCACAGAAGTCGAAGCTGCGGTCGCAGCGGTGGTCGAAAAATGGGGTGGTGTCTACGCTCTGGTCAACAACGCCGGGATCGTCCGCGACGCCCAGCTCGTCAAGTACAAGAACGGTGAGGTCCAGTCGACCATGACCGACGCGGCCTGGGATGCCGTCATCGGGGTCAACCTCAAGGGAGTCTTCAACTGCACCCGTGCGGTCACGCCCCACCTCATCGCGGGTGGCGGTGGCGCGGTGCTCAACGCATCTTCGGTGGCGTGCCTCAACGGAAACTTCGGCCAGACCAACTATGTCGCCACCAAAGCCGGTGTCATCGGGATGACCAAGACCTGGGCCCGCGAGCTCGGGAAGTTCGGCATTCGGGTCAACGCCGTGGCGCCGGGATTCGTCGCCACCGAGATCATCAAGGCAATGCCCGAGAGGGTCCTCGAAGGGATGGTCGCGCACACTCCCATGGGCCGGATCGGAGATGTCCGTGACATCGCCAACGCCTATGTCTGGCTCGCCTCCGACGCGGCGAATTGGGTTACGGGGACGACGATTTCCGTTGATGGTGGACTTGTTATTGGGACGTAGCTAATTATGAATTATGAATTATGAATTTTGAATTGCATCACACATCACCGCCCAGGGGGCATGAGCGTATCGGCTCGATGAACGTGCGGGATCGCGTTCCACGGCGGTGCCTGGCTCCAACTTTGTTTGCCGCGAACAAAGTTGCGTGCCTGGCATCCGCTCGGGAACGGCGCTGAAAGAAGGTCGCCTCGATGGAAGGGGCGCGTAGCCGGAGCGCTGACGCGGGAGGAGTTCAATGACGAGATTTGCAAGTATTGTTTCCACCGGAAGATACGTCCCGGAAATTGAAGTTTCGAACGACGATCTTCGCGAGAGATTCGCGCACATTCCCGATTTCGTCGACAAGATGGAGGAGTCATCGGCCATCGCAACGCGCTGGTGGGCGCCGGAAGACTGGTGCACATCGGATCTCGCGCTGCCGGCGGCGCGGCAGGCCCTCGAGCGCGCCGGTCGCCATCCGAAAGAGGTCGACCT
>RCNF010003491.1_pt1 | contig 10579 bp, 7 predicted proteins | sample 2041311 | NCBI WGS metagenome assembly RCNF01 (sample SAMN09708228, study PRJNA481090) | Marine sediment metagenome, whole genome shotgun sequencing project. | biome: marine sediment; feature: ocean; material: sediment; isolation source: Sewage treatment plant 2 marine sediment (STP2) ... | reverse complement strand
GCCCTCACCCATGCCGTGGAATCCTATGTGGGGGTGGATACATCTCCTCACTCCGAAGCCCTGGCGGTCGCAGCCATCAGGCATATTTTTAAATATCTTGTGCGGGCCACGCAAAAAGGAGATGACTTAGAGGCCCGGGGGGGTATGCTCATTGCCGCCAATATGGCCGGCAGCTCTTTTTCGCACTCCATGGTGGGCTGCGTTCACGCCATGGCCCATGCCGTGGGCGGCCTGACCCGCGTGCCCCACGGAGTGGCCAATGCCATCCTGCTGCCCCATGGTATGGAATACAATTTTGAAGTCTGTAAAGAAAAATTTGCCGAGTTGGCGCCTGTTATGGGGGTGGATGTAACCGGGAAGTCGATTGACGAAGCTGCCCGTGGGGCCATAGCGGCAGTTAGGCGCCTCGGCCGGCAGTTGAATGCCTTGAATGCCATGGCTGTGCGGCTCAAGGATGCCGGGGTTCCTGAAGAGAGCTTGCCCGCCATTGCTGAAGCCGCAACCGAAGATGGGGCGATCGTCTACAATCCTCGGGAAGTAGTCGCTGAAGAAATATTGGTTCATCTGAAAAACGCATATTAAAGCTTGCAACGTCATTAATTAAAACGAGAGGGAACCAAGCATGAGTGTTTTTGAGAGTCATGAGAAATTTAAGGAAGTTATCGTCGGGTTTTTTAACCTCCTTGGTGATACGCCCCTGGTTGCGGATAAATTGATGGCATCCAAATTGGTCATCCGTTTTATCTATTCGGACCCGGATCTGGCGGTGGTTGTGGATTGCTCCGGTGATGCCGTGGATGTACGTCCGGATGACACAGATACCAAAGCCCTTGTTGAATTAAGCATGAAGGCCGACATTGCCCATAAATTCTGGTTCGGGAAGGTCAATCTCACCATGGCATTGACACGTCGGCAGATGGTTGCCAAAGGTCCGGTTCCCAAGATTTTAAAGCTATTGCCGGCCATCAAGCCGAGCTATGCCATGTATCCAAAATATTTGGATGAAAACGGATATTCCCAGTACAATATTCACTAAGCTAAGATCTTTATCAAATAAAGGAAACAGACAAAATGGGTGGCTATGCCGGCAATCTTCTCTATGTCGATCTGACAAACGGTCAGGTCCAGGTAAAACCGCTTGATATGGCATTCGCCAGGGAAAATATCGGCGGCCTTGGATTTGGAACCCGTATCTTTCTGGATTTGATCAAGGATAAGCCCCAATTTGAAGCGCTTTCCGCCGACAATCCCTTTATCCTGATGACCGGTCCTTTAACCGGGTGCGGGATGGATGCTACGGCGAGATGGTCGGTCTGTTCAAAATCACCCCTCACCGGTTATTGGGGGGATGCCAATGTGGGGGGGCATTTTGGATCCAGATTAAAGCTTGCCGGCTACGATGGGATCGTTATTACCGGAGCTGCGGAAAAGCCGGTCTGTCTTTTTATCAACGATCAAGAGGTTGAACTGCGCGATGCATCCGAATATTGGGGCAAGGATGTTTATGCCACCACCGACGCGTTGACCAAAGACTTTAGAGATCAATCGCCCAAACCGGGACAGGTGCTCACCATCGGGCCGGCAGGTGAGAAACAGGTTCGGTTTGCCAATCTGATCAACAAGAAGGGACATGCGGCCGGTCGTACCGGCCTCGGGGCCGTATGGGGGGCAAAAAAATTGAAGGCCATCTATGTGGCCGGTAGCGGCAAAATCGATATCGCCCAGCCCGAGAAATTAAAGGCGTTGCGCAAGGAATTAAAAGAGGTTTATGCTGATAGCATCTATATCAGCTCCCTCCAGTCGGCCGGAACTCCCGCCCACCTGGATGTCGGCATTATTGCCGGCGATATTCCCATTAAAAACTGGCAGATGAGCGATTGGGATGAGATTGATGAGCTGGGTTCCATCGAAGAGAAGATTCATGCCGGTGGACGCACCTGTTACGCCTGCACGGTGGCGTGTAAGAAAAACGCCGAGGTAAAAGAGGGGCCGTTTAAAACCAAAAAAGGACCGGGCCCTGAATACGAAACCGTTGCCGCCTTTGGTACTATGTGTTTGAACTCCGATATCGAATCTGTGGCCAAAGCCAATGAGATCTGCAATCGCTATGGTCTGGATACCATATCCTGCGGGGCAACCATTGCATTTGCCATTGACTGCTTTGAAAATGGTTTTCACCACCCAAGAGACCGATGGGCTCGAATTGCGCTGGGGAAACTCGGCTGCCATCGTTGCCATGGCTGAAAAGATCGGCAAAAACGAGGGTTTCGGTGCTATACTTGCAAAGGGCAGCGTCAAGGCCGCGGAACACATCGGCAAAGGCGCCGACCAATATCTGACTACGGTCAAAGGCCTTGAAGCCCCCATGCATGATCCCCGAAATGCGCATGGCTTAGGGCTGGCCTTTGGTGTTTCCCCCCGGGGTGCTTGCCACGAGGCGAGCCTGGTCTTTGAAGTCGAAGGCGGTGCCATGTATATTCCGGAACTGCCCGAGTTGGCCGAGGATCTGCCCGATGGCAGTCAAGGCCGTGCCGAATTGAATGTGGCCTGCCAGGATTACGGCATGTTTTTTTCCCATTGCGCCATCTTTTGTAATCTGGGCGCTGCCCCCCTCAATGCAACCCAGGCCGTGGCCATGCTGAACCATGTGACCGGATTCGACTATACCTTGGAAGAGGTGATGAAAATCGGTCGCAGAATCTGGTACCTAAAGCGCGGGTTGACCAATCTTTTCGGTGCCAGGGGCAAAGACGATCAGCTGCCCGCAAGGTTGATGACCCCTTTGAATGAAGGTCCCACCCAAGGCAGTGTCCCCGACATGGAGTTGATGTTAAAAGCGTTTTATAAACTGCGCGGTCTCAATGAAGACGGCCTGCCCCAAGAAGCAGTGTTACGGGAACTGGGTTTGGCGGATTTGGCAGATCTTCTTTATCCCGAAGCGGAACAAACAACCCTGTCAACAAAAGAAGTATAACGCCCTTTCACCCTATAGTGCGCTTATCGCCAGAACGTAAAGGCGTTACCTCTTTAATAGGATTGAAGACTCCCCGCGGCAAGCCGCGGGGAATGTGCTCGCTGTCGCGGTTCAACCTGCTGAAAGCAGGTATCCGTGCGCTGGGTACCGGATATTTGCAAAAAGGAATTCAAGGCCCACCGTTACAACAGGAAGGGGTGTTGGTAGTTGGCCCTGGTAATATCGTACACTATCTATACCGAAGTCAGAAAGCCGTAGACCATCCACCCATAAAAGAAGTTCTGCAAGCTTGCGAGGTGAAACACCCATTAACGGAGTTTAGCACCCGGTGAGCTATCTTTCTTTCTTTGAGATAAAATGAAGGGCCATTTCAAAGGCAGCGCGGGTGAACGTTAAAAGCTTTTCAAACGCTTCATCGGAAAGCTTTCTGACCATATCATGGTTTCGATAGATATTAACGAATTCACGTTCCCGTTCGATATAAAGAGGCAAGCGTCCTATTCCCCAATCATCAAGCAGTTTCCAAATTGCAGGGCTGTAAGTCCGGGTATATTTTATGATGAAAGGAATGGGATCATGGCGGGAATATAAAGCCGCTAGCCTCAGAATCAATTCAAAGGAAAGCGTGGCCGTGCCGTCTTCTATAGCCTTCAACAGCGAAGTGTCCTTTAATTTCAAGGCGTCGCTGACTTCATTTTGGGTCATCCCGGCCAGATTCCGTAAATCTTTAAGCGCGAGTCCGGCTTCCCGGAAAATCTTACGTTTCTCGGGCTTTAGCAGCAGCGCCTTTCCCATTTTCAACGAAGCCCCTCCGGCTTTGGCCGCCACGCGCAATGCACTGCCTGCAAACTCTTGCTTCAAATCGTTCAATACCTCGGATAGTGAAGGAGCACTCGAATTCTCGGCCTCAGAACGCTTATCGGGACCATCCGTGCTTAGCTTACCGGGTTGGGCACTTTGTTTTAGATTGGTGCCGGGTTTACTACTGGGTTTTCTTGATTTTTGGTTGTCATCCATAATAGCCTATCTGTAACCGGGTCTTTCTAAAAAGTTAGCTTTCCAATCGAGTATTTCTAATATTAGAAAAAAGAGAGGAGGAATACAAGTTTTTTGGTACTTATTATTGCCCACGTTGAGCGATTGTCGAGCTTGCCGCAGAACCAAGGAAGCTGGCATCCCGCTATAGTGAACTATGCGGGATGTCGGCTGACGCCGGTTATGCGGTGAGATCGGCAATCCCAACGGGTTTCAATTTTTTAAGATCGGTAAACCGCAAAAGCAAAGCATACAAACCAGTTATGGTATCTGTAAAAAATTGAAACGCTCAGTTTGGGTATTGTTATCCACGGCTGCTGGTGAACCACTATTATCTTTTCCCCGTTGTTGGCCGTTGAAAGATTGAGTTAAATGTTGTTGATATCTGATTCCGATTTTGACCGAAATTGATCATTTAACAATCCTTTGTACACTTGTACACTCAATTTTATCCAAAATCCGGTGATCGATTGGGAGGTTACTTTATGCGGGAAAATCAACCGGCTATTTATCAGAGTGCGGAAAAATGTGTTGATGATGTGATAAAAAGGGTGGGCAAGAATATTGTTTTGGGCATGCCGCTCGGATTGGGAAAGGCAAACCACGTGGCCAACGCGCTTTACAGACGTGCCGCCAAAGACCCGAACATGAACCTTACCATCATTACCGCCTTATCCCTGGAAAGACCCTCACCGTCCAGCGAATTGGAGCGAAGGTTTTTAGAGCCCTTTATTGAAAGAATCTTTGGCGGGTATGTTGATTTGGAATATGTCAAGGCACTTAGAAAAGGAGAGCTTCCGTCCAACATCGAAATCAAGGAATTTTACACCAAGGCCGGCGCATTTCTCAAAACCCGACATATTCAGCAAAATTACATCAGCTCCAATTATACCCATGCCTACAGGGACATATTGATCAACGAGGTCAATGTGGTTGCCCAAATCGTCTGCAAGGACACCATTGACGGCCAGACCTATTTCAGTACGAGTTGTAACCCGGAAGTCACCCTTGATGTGGTCGATGGCATGCGAGCTCTGGAAAAGGCGGGGAAGAAGATTGCCATCATTGCTCAGATAAATCAGAACCTGCCCTTTATGTATGGAGATGCGGTGGTGGAACCGGAACTGTTCACCGATATTCTGGACCATCCCGATTGTAGCTTCAGGTTGTTCAGCGCTCCGAAAATGTCGGTGAGCGCCACGGATTATGCCATCGGTCTCCATGCGAGCACATTAATAAAAGACGGGGGCACCCTCCAGATCGGCATCGGTTCCTTAGGAGACGCATTGTGTTATGGGCTGCAGTTGCGGCAGCAGCAAAACGATCAATACCAGGCCGTGCTGAAAAAATCCAAAATTGCGGACAAATTCAGCGATATCATAACCACTGTGGGCGGCGTTGAGGCGTTCAAACAGGGGCTGGTGGGGTCGACGGAGATGCTGGTGGACGGGTACCTGCATCTGATGAAATGCGGTGTTGTGAAACGCAAAACGTATAACAATGTGCATATCCAAAGACTTTCAAACGAGGGCAAGATTAAAGAAAAGATAACGCCCAAGACCCTGACCGTTTTGCTTGAAGAAAAGGCCATAAGACCCAAGCTGACCCGCAAAAACTTTCAGTTTCTTCAGGAGTTCGGCATTTTCAGGGAAGAGTTAGGCTTTGAGAAGGGCCATATTATTCACGGAGAGACTCTTATTCCGGCTGATTTAAACGATCAAGAAAACCTGAATAAGGTGGTCAAAAATTGTCTGGGCACAAAACTGAAAAAAGGGATCCTGATTCACGCTGGCTTTTTCCTCGGACCCAACAGTTTTTACGATGAACTCAACAATATGACCGAGGAGCAGCGCCGGCAGATTCACATGACCAGCGTTCTTAACGTCAATCAGCTTTACGGAAACCGGTACGGAGATGAAGAACTAAAACTGCTGCAAAGAAGGCATGGCCGGTTTGTCAATGCCTGCCTCATGGCCACGCTCACTGGTGCAGTCTGCTCGGATGGACTGGAAAGCGGTCAGGTGGTCAGCGGCGTCGGGGGGCAGTATAATTTTGTATCCCAAGCCCATGCCCTGCCCGATGGCCGCTCGATTCTGATGCTCAAGAGTACCCGCATAAAAGGTAAAGAGGTGAGTTCCAATATTGTCTGGAACTATGGCCATATCACCATTCCCAAACATTTAAGGGACATCGTAATCACGGAATACGGTATTGCCGATCTGAGGGCAAAGAGCGACAAGGATGTGATCGCCGCCCTGTTGAATGTCACCGATTCCAGATTCCAGGATGAATTACTTCAAAAAGCAAAACGTGCTCAAAAAATTCCCGATGATTATCAAATTCCTGCGCCGTTCAGTAACAATTTTCCGGAACGGATCAAGAAAACCCTGGCCCCTTTCGAGAAAAAAGGGATTTTCCCGCCATTTCCATTCGGCACGGATTTTACCAAAGAAGAGCTTGTTCTCGGAAAATCACTCAGGTGGTTAAAAGAGAGAATGGCTGAAGGTTTGGGCAGCAAGGCATCAAGTATTGGCAAAGCCATGACGGTAAGGTCCGTACCGGAAAAAGTAAAACCATATCTTCAAAGAATGCAGTTGGACAGTCCCGCCACGGCAAAAGAGCGTATGATGCAAAAACTGGTTATTTACGCACTCACAGCCAGTGGTACCGCACTTTGATTCTGGTTATTCGTCCTTGGTCATTGATGACAATTGGCCGATGCGCTTCATAAAAGGAGATTTCATGTTAATTAATAAAAAAGATGGCATTCCGGATTTTGTCACCCTTGGGCGTAAGTACCTAAAAATTGTCCACCGAAATCTTCCCACGCCCCTTTTGTATGAACATATCATCAAGAATCGAGAAGGCCAGATCTCCCATATGGGGCCGGTGGTTGTGCGGACAGGAGATTTTGCGGAAAGGCCGCTGACGGATAAATTCATCGTAAAAGACCCTGTCAGTGAAGAAAAAGTGCCCTGGGGGAATGAGAACAGGCCCATATCAGAAGAGCAGTTTGAAAATCTGCAGCACAGGCTTCTTTCCTACATGCAAAACAAGGAAGTATACGTACAGTATAGTTATGCCGGCCGTGATTCGGATTACCGCACCTCTTTTCGTTTCATAACAGAAACAGCCTGGCACAATCTTTTTGTGCGAAATATGTTCCTCCCGATCGCTGATGTTGAAAATTTTGAAATCTATGATCCCGATTTTACGGTGGTCCATATCCCCGGATTCCGCGCCATTCCGGAGGTGGATGGCACCGGTTCATCCGCTTTTGTCATCGTCAGCCTGGCACAGAAAACGGCATTTATCTGCGGTAGCCACTATGGTGGTGAGATCAGACAGGTCGTCTTTACCATTCTCAATTATCTTTTGCCCTTAAAGTCTGTTTTTCCCATGCGCTGCTCGGCGAATATCGGTCCGGATGGGGATGTAGCCATCTTTCTGGGCCGGGGCGGAACCGGTAAAACAACCCTTGCGGTGGATCCGGAAAGAAGACTGATTGGGGATCATGCCCACGGCTGGAGTGACAAGGGCGTTTTTAATTTTGAGCGCGGCTCCTATGCCAGAGTGTTGAAAATCTCTGGAGAAGAAGAACCGGAAATCTTTAACTGCACCCAAAAATTCGGCAGCATCCTGGAAAATGTCTCCATTGATTTGGGAACCCGGCGGGTGGATCTGACCGATGACGCCCTCACCGACAACACAAGAGCGGTTTATCCGGACAGCCACATTCCCAATGCATTTGTTGAAGGTGCCGGTGATCATCCTCGGAACATCTTTCTGCTGACCTGTGACGCCCTGGGGGTTTTGCCGCCCATTGCCCGCCTCTCACCGGAACTGGCAGTCTACGCCTTTTTATCCGGCTATACCTCTCGGTTCAATGAAACCGAGACCGGTCCGGTAGAAACCGATATCCGCTTTGACAGCTGCTTTGGCGAAACCGCATTGACGTTGCCGGCAGATGTATACGGAAATCTGCTCATGGAAAAGATTAAAAAGTTTAATGTCACCTGCTGGCTTATCAATACCGGCTGGTTGGGGGAACCCCGGGGAGTCGGAGAGCGGATCAACATCGCCCAAACCCGAAAATTGATCCATGCCGCTGTTTCCGGGCAATTGGACCGTGCCGGCTATAAAACCGATCCCATCTTTTCATTTGAAATACCAAATGAATGTCCGGGGGTACCGGCGTCAATCCTCAATCCTCGCAAAGTGGCCGGCAACCGGGGAGAATACGAATTGCGGGCGGTTCAACTGGCAAAAAAGTTTAAGGAAGACTTTTCCAGGTATGAAAGTAAAATGCCCGATAATATGCGCACCATGCTTTTGGATGTTCTCTCACTTGACGATTCGTTTGATATGCTTGAGGAGTTTAACTTTTCCATTTAGGCCCTGTTAAAAGTCCTGAAAGAAAGGAGAGATGTTAAATGCTGTTAAACCCTAAAAAGAATAAATATGAACACCTTGATGAACGATCAAGAGAAGTAATGCTCAAAACAATCGCGTTTTTTGAAAACAAAGGTAAGGAGAGCCTAAAAAAAGATTACCATGATCGTGTCTGGTATTCGGATTTCCTCGATTTTGTAAAAGAAAACAGAATCTTTGCCACACTGCTCACGCCGTCTCAATACAGTGACGATCCCGATACAAGGTGGGATACGGCCCGGATATGCGATTTTAATGAAATCCTTGGTTTTTACGGACTTGCGTACTGGTACACATGGCAGGTTACCATCCTCGGACTTGGCCCCATATGGATGGGGAACAATGAAGCGGTAAAAAAGAAAACGGCCAAACTCCTTGAAGAAGGAGGTATTTTTGCTTTTGGCCTTTCTGAAAAGACTCACGGAGCGGATCTCTACTCGTCAGAGATGGCCCTCACGCCGCTTGCAGAGGGAAAATATGTAGCCGACGGGGGGAAATATTATATCGGTAATGCCAATGAAGCCGCCCTGGTTTCCACGTTTGGGAAAAACTCGGAAACCGATGAATATGTCTTTTTTGTGGCCGATCCCAAACACGAAAACTACGAACTGGTTAAAAATGTTGTCGATTGGCAGAGTTATGTAGCAGAGTATGCCTTGAGCGGATATCCTATTACCGATGCCGAGATTCTCTCAACCGGACGGGATGCTTGGGACGCTTCCCTGAATACCATTAATGTAGGAAAATTTAACCTTGGATGGGCATCCATAGGTATCTGTTCGCATGCCTTTTACGAAGCCATTACACATGCGGCCCACAGAAATCTTTACGGCAAATATGTGACCGATTTTCCCCATATTCAGCAACTATTCACAGATGCTTATACCCGCCTGGCGGCAATGAAACTCTTTGCATCGCGGTCGGTTGACTACATGCGTTCAGCTTCGGCGGAAGATCGGCGCTATCTCCTCTTTAATCCCATGGTCAAAATGAAGGTGACCACCCAGGGCGAGGAGGTCATTAACCTGCTCTGGGATGTCATCGCCGCAAGGGGATTTGAAAAGGATGTCTATTTTGAAAATGCGGCCAAGGATATCCGCGCGCTTCCCAAACTTGAGGGAACCGTTCACGTAAATATGGCGCTCATCATCAAGTTCATGGCAAATTATTTCTTCAATCCCGATGAATTTCCTGAAATTTCAAAACGTGATGATCCAAAAAATGATGACTTTCTCTTTAACCAGGGCGCTACCAAAGGCCTTGGGAAAATAAGGTTCCATGACTTTAATAGGGCATACAACAGCGTTGATCTGCCCAATATAAATGTTTTCAAGGAACAGATTGAGATTTTTAAAGAATTTCTCATGACAGCCACACCCAGTAAAGAGCAAGCCAAGAATATCGATCTCCTCCTGAGCCTGGGAGAGTTGTTTACCCTGGTGGCCTATGGCCAGCTGATTATTGAAAAAGCCAAAATTGAAAATATTGAGAATGATCTCCTTGAGCAGATATTTGACTTTATGATCAGGGACTTTTCCAAACATGCACTCCAGATATATTCCAAGACGGGCAGCACCGAAACCCAGATGGCATTATGTATGAAGATGATTAAAAAGCCTGTTTTGAATGAAGAAAGATTCCAGAAGATATGGCAGAATTGTGTCTATACATTGAAAGATACCTATGAGATGAATCCTTAACAACTATAGAGGGGGGGGGCATGCATATATTCGAAAAGCCAGACAATTTGGTTGAATTGATCGAAGACAGTGTTGAGAAGTATCCTGACAATAAGATGTTCGGTACCAAGAATAAGGACGGGGAATATGAATGGATTACCTACCGCGAAATCGGAAAACGAATTGACAACCTTCGCGGCGGTCTGAGCCAGGCAGGTATAGAAAAGGGTGATGCCGTCGGTATCATTGTAAGCAACCGAAAGGAGTGGGCAATCACCGCCTTTGCCACCTTCGGCCTCGGTGGACGCTACATCCCCATGTACGAAAAAGAACTTGTTAAAATCTGGAAACATATCATCAATGACGGCGGTATCAAATTGCTGCTGGTTGCCACCCGGGAAATATACGACCAGATAGAAGCCATGCGTGACGAGCTGCCGGGCCTCGAAAAGGTTTATCT
>RCNF010002129.1_pt1 | contig 10586 bp, 5 predicted proteins | sample 2041311 | NCBI WGS metagenome assembly RCNF01 (sample SAMN09708228, study PRJNA481090) | Marine sediment metagenome, whole genome shotgun sequencing project. | biome: marine sediment; feature: ocean; material: sediment; isolation source: Sewage treatment plant 2 marine sediment (STP2) ... | reverse complement strand
GAACCAGACCGGACTGGTGCTGGTGGTGGGTTCAACCGGCTCGGGTAAATCGACCACGCTCGCCTCGATGCTGGATTACCGTAACGCTACGGTCGGTGGACACATACTGACGATCGAGGACCCGATAGAATTCGTGTTTCGACACAAGAAGTCTGTTGTTTCGCAACGCGAGGTTGGTATCGATACCCTGAGTTATGAAAATGCGCTGCGCGAAGCCTTGCGTGAAGCGCCAGAAGTCATCATGATCGGTGAGGCGCGGGACAGGGAGACGATGAAATCGGCGATCGACTTTGCCGATACCGGTCACCTCTCCCTGACAACCCTGCACGCGGTTAACTCCAACCAGGCGATGGACCGAATAATGAACATGTTCCCGAGCGATTCGCGTGAACAGCTGTTGATGGACTTGTCGCTTAACCTCAGGTGCGTCATTTCGCAACGCCTGGTGCCAGGGATGCAGGGTAAACTGGCCTGTGCCGTCGAAATTATGATGAATACGCCCTATATTTCGGAATTGCTGCGCGAGGGTAACTTCAACGAGATCAAGGAAATCATGGAAAAAGGCGATACCACTGGAATGCAGACTTTCGACCAATCGCTTTACAACCTCTACAAGTCTGTCAACACAGGATGTAGAGCAATTTATCACCTACCCGATTGAATTGGAAATGTCTAATCTTCCAGGTGTTACAGAGATAAGATCAATATCCAAATTCGGACTATCTGTGGTAACGATTGTGTTTGATGATAATATGGGAACCTACCTTCCACGACAACTAATTGCTGAAAAAATAAAAACAGCATCGGCTAATATCCCGGAAGGCTTCGGTACTCCTGAAATGGGGCCTATAAGTACCGGGCTGGGTGAAATATATCAATATATACTGGACACAAAGCCCGGATATGAAGATAAGTATTCAATTATGGAGCTCCGTACAATTCAGGACTGGATGGTAAAGCGACAGTTATCTGGAATACCAGGGGTGGTAGAAGTTAATACCTGGGGGGGATTTCTTAAACAATATGAAGTTGCCGTAAACCCTGAAGTCATAAAGGGTATGGGAATTTCCCTTATTGACATATTTAATGCCTTAAGTAATAATAACAGTGTAGCGGGAGGAGCATATATTGAAAAAAATGAGCAAAGTTATTTTATTCGGGGCGACGGACTGGTGGGCTCACTTGAGGACCTCGAAAATATTGTAATCTCCAATGCCTCTGGGATTCCTGTTCTAATACGGGATGTTGCCAAAGTACATTTTGGAAGCGCAAACAGGTTTGGGGCAATTACTGCGAATGGTGAGGGAGAAAAGGTCATGGGTCAGATCATGATGTTGAAAGACGCTAACTCAAATAAAGTAATCGACGCCGTTAAAGACCGAGTAAGTGAAGTTCAGCTTACTCTTCCTGAAGGAGTTTTTATAAATCCTGTTCTGGAACGCAGCGAGTTAATTCAAAAAACTACATCAACAGTTCTTGAAAATATACTTTTCGGATGTCTAATTGTTTTTCTGATCGTGGTTTTGCTACTGGGAAATCTACGGTCTGCGCTGGTTATAGCATCCCTTATTCCTCTTTCATTGCTATTCACTATTTCAATGATGTATGTTTTTGGTATCGACGCTAACCTGATGAGTCTTGGAGCCCTGGACTTTGGTATTATCATAGACGGTGCAGTAATTATTGTTGAGTTTATTGTAATTCAACTAACCATTAACAAGAAGAAAATTGAATCGTCTGAAAATTCGGAGCGCCAATCAATAATGGACAGCGTTACGTTTAGTGGTGCGTCTAAAATGATGAATTCAGCCATCTTCGGACAGGTAATTATCCTTATCGTCTTTATCCCTGTATTATCGCTTACAGGTGTTGAGGGAAAAATGTTCAGGCCAATGGCGCTTTCTTTCAGTTTTGCTCTTGTTGGTGCAATGTTTTATGGACTGGTATGGCTTCCTGTAGCAGCGTCACTATTTCTAAAACCAGAGTCAAAAAAACAATTTATCCTTACCCGGTGGATTATGAATATGCTCTACCGCTCATACGACCCCGTTATTAAGTGGTCCTATGATCATAAAGGAATACTCCTTGGAATGGCTCTTGCTTCCTTAATTGGTACCGGAATATTATTCTCAAATATGGGAGGTGAATTTGTACCAACACTGGATGAAGGGGATTTTGTTATTCAACCTGTTCTTAAAACAGGAACATCTCTGTCTGAAACCATAGTATTAACAGGCATCATGGAGAATATTCTTATAAAAAAGTTTCCAGAAGTTGATCAGATTGTTTGCAGAATAGGGGCAGCAGAAGTACCAACAGACCCTATGTCTATGGAGGAAATAGATATGATTATTAAACTAAGGCCAAAAAAAGAATGGGTTTCTGCCCGGAGCAAGGAAGAACTGGCGGATCAGTTTAAGGAAGCTCTGCTGGTAATTCCAGGTATCGATTATGAATTTACTCAGCCCATCGAAATGAGATTTAATGAATTAATAACCGGTGTAAGGGCTGATCTGGCTATCAAAATTTTTGGAGAAGACCTGAACATCCTTGCCGAAAAGGCTGAGGAGGTAAAACAATTGATCTCCAACGTAGATGGAGCTGCCGATATAATACTTGAAAAAACAGAAGGCCTTCCACAGATGAGTGTAAAATACGATCGTAGCAGAATTGCATATTACGGCCTTTCTATTAAAAAACTGAATCAGCTCTTAACCACAGCATTTGGAGGTGGAATTGCAGGAAGCGTATTTGAAGGAGAAAAAAGATTTGACCTGGTTGTAAGACTGGATGCTAAACACAGAATTGATATCGAAGATATTAAAAATCTACCTGTTAGCACCCATACTGGTGCACAGGTACCTTTTTCAGATATTGCCGAAATAAACTACGCCAGCGGACCGGCTAAAATTTCCCGTGACAATACACATAGAAGGGTGGTAGTAAGCGTTAATGTGAGAAACAGAGACCTGGAATCTGTAGTGTCAGATATAGAAACCATACTGGACAGAGACTTAAACCTGCCACCGGGCTATTCCATAAATTACGGGGGACAATTCGAAAATCTTAGAAATGCTTCACAACGTTTGAAAATAGCCGTCCCAATAGCTCTATTATTAATTTTTATTTTCCTCCACTTTGCATTTAATTCTTTTAAAGAGGCTGCCCTTATATTCTCAGCCATTCCTCTTTCAACAGTAGGAGGTGTGTTTCTTCTCTGGGTAAGAGGAATGCCATTCAGTATATCAGCAGGGATAGGTTTTATTGCTCTTTTTGGTGTTGCCGTTTTAAATGGAATTGTATTGATAGAACACCTGAAAGAACTTAAAAAAATTGGTGTAACAGATATGAGAGAACGTATAATGAGAGGAACCCGCGAGCGATTGCGGCCGGTAATGTTAACTGCCTCAGCCGCTGCTTTCGGATTTTTACCAATGGCCATTTCCACATCAGCCGGAGCTGAAGTACAGCGGCCCCTTGCCACTGTTGTTATGGGGGGCCTGGTAACATCAACACTTCTTACAATGCTTGCCCTCCCAATATTATATGCAATATTTGATAAGATAACAGGCATTCAGTTATGGCCACTAAAGTTTAAGAGAGGTATTACACCTCTACTTATTTTACTTCTGTCAATTCCTGCTATAAGTATGGCCCAGCCAGGTGTTGAACAGGAGACTGTTTCTGATACTCTTTCGCTTGAACAGATTCTGGAAATAGCTTACGAAAACAATCTTGAGTTAGCGGCATTTAATTCAAAGACCCTGGAGAAGGAAGCTCTGATCAAAACGGCATTTTCAATCGATAAAACATCAGTTTACTACAATTATGATGAAAATAATATAGCAGACAATAACTTTCCGATAGGAGTGTTTGGAGGGGAACAACGATTTGACTTTCCATCTCTATATATTGCTCAGAAAAAAGCATATAAAATTTCGGCCTTAATGGCATGGGAAGAACAGGAGCAGCTTAAAAGGATATTAACAAAAGATGTTTCAAAAGCGTACTATTTAATAGTCCACTTCCAAAACATCAGACACCAGTATCTGCTGGCAGATAGTGTTTATGCCAGATTTAACGACATTGCTGAAATAAGTTATCAGGAGGGTCAGATAGCATACCTTGAACTGCTTAATGCCCAGGCCAAACACAATCGCTTCAAGGTATTAATTGAGCAAAATCAGTTTGATATGGAAATTGCCACGTCAAACCTTTGTGCTCTAATGTTTTACAACGAACCCTTCTGCGTCTTACCAGAACCTCCGTCTCTATTGCCTGTCATCCAGAGCAATCTTGAATCAGAACCCGGCTTTAAACTACGAAAGTATTCATCATCAAGAAGCGATGCCTATCTTAAAGTTGAAAAAAACAGACTGCTTCCAGACATAACGCTTGGATATTTTAACGGGACAAATTCTTATACCGGATCGCAAAATTATCAAGGTTTTGAAATTGGTCTTGGTATTCCACTCTTTTTTGGCGAACAAAAAGCAAAAATTAAAGCTGGAAAACTTGCCAGCGAGGCTGCAGGATATCTCCAGGGAAATTATACCCGTGAATATAAGAGCACCGTTTCAGAAATGAAGAATAACCTTGAGAAATTTAACATTTCTATGAATTATTATGCAAATACCGGAAGGCTTATATCTGCAGAACTTATCAGATCAGCAAATATAAGTTTTAGTACAGGAGAGATAGATTTCTTCAGACTGGTACAGAGTATTGAATCAGCAATGGAAATTGAAATAAATTACCTTAACGATCTAAAAAATTATAATTCTATTGTACTTGATATTAATTATTTAACATTCTAGGTGTTTTTATCATATATCAAAACGCACATCATCTTATACAACAAAAAAGACTCAAATGAAACATAATACTAACAAATTCCTCCATATTATTCTAATTGCAGCAATGTCTTTGTTTAGTGCCTGTCACAACTCTAAATCGCCGGAAGAAAACAAGGAAAATCTCTTGCTGGAAGAGGCTGACCAGGCCGGTAGCCAAGAGGAGTATATTATTACAAAAGAACAGTTTACAACAGCTGGAATGAAGATTGGCGGTACCAGTGTTTTCCAATTTCAGGAAAGCATAGCTGCAAATGGATATATAATGCCTTCCCCTAACGGTCACGCTAAAGTAAGCTCTCTAATACCCGGGAAAGTACGAAAGGTATTTGTTTCGCCAGGCGAAGAAATAAAAAAAGGAGCTCTTCTCTTTTCTCTTGAAGGAAATGAAATTATTATATTACAACAGGAGTATGCAGAGGCATATAGTAAAATGCTAATGCTAAAAAGTAATTTTGAACGACAAAAAGTTCTTTCAAAAGAACAGATCTCAGCAGAGAAAGAGTTAATTCTTGCGGAAAGTGAATACAATGGAATGCTTGCAAGAACAAGGGGTTTTGAAGAGCGACTTAAAATGATCTCTTTAGACCCCGAGCAGGTAAAGAATGGTGTGATCTCTGGCTTCATAAAGATATATGCACCCATGAAGGGTTTTATAACAAAACTTGACCTGGTTGTTGGTGAGTCTATTGATCAGACGCATATGGTACTTGAAATTATAGATCCGGAAAATTTTCTACTTAACATTAGCATTTTCAGTAAAGATATAGGCTCCTTGCTTACCGGTCAGCAGGTTTACTTTTATGAACCCAATAAAAAAGAGACAATATATGAGGCCTCGCTAACATATGTGGGTAAAACAATTAACCACGATACCAAAACTGTAAATTGTATTGCCCGACTTAATCCCTCCGACAGAAATAAATTCGTTAACAATTCTTTTGTTGAAACAAAAATTGTTACCTGCCAGAGGGAAACGGTTGCCCTGCCAGCAGGAGCTGTAATAGAAGATAACGATCAATATTATGTTCTTATAAAGATTGACGAAAATGAGACCCGGTATATCTTCCGAAAAACACTGGTAAAGACAGGTGTCTTTCAAAACGACCTTGTTGAGATACTGAACGAAAATCTTGAAAATGTATTGATTGATGGAGTTTCCAACCTAACCATTAACTAGCACGTTTACCGGTATCCTGGATTAAGCTTCTCCTGGACAGGAGACTAACGTCTTCGTAGTATCTCAAAGGCTGTCATATACCCACTTAAAATTGCTCCTGAAAATCCACCACCAAGCTTACCCCAGGCTGAGGCGATAAATATATTCTCAGGAAGCATGTCCAGGTAATCAAGAGACTTATCCGGGTTCTGCGCAAATCCATAAACAGCTCCTGCTGGATTCAGGGTATATCTAAGAACTGTGGAAGATGTGCCTACCTCAACATAATCAACTGCATCAGCAAAACCTGGCATAAGCTTATCGAGTCTTGCTGTAAAGTGGCTGGCTGCCTGATTTTTCCTGTTTTTATATTCCTTTCTGCTCAGATTTTCCCAGTCTGAAAGATAATCTATACAACAGACCGCGCCCACGCTTTTGCCTACAGGTGCCAGACCAGAATCTACCTGACCGTAATCAACAAATGTAAAGCTTCTGGTATCGAAACCAGATTTATTATTTGGCAGTATATCCGACTGTGCTTTTACAGATTCGTCATAAATAAATGTTGAATAGTTTTTACATCCAATATCCTGAAGAGGATGCTTAAAGCCATAATAAACTGTTAACAGGGAAGCTCCGATTTTTAGGTTTTGCATCGCGCTCTGCAAAGAATCTCCCTTCCCTTCAGGTAAGAGATTTTGTGCCAGACCGGGAAGAGATGAATTTATTACAATAATCTCTGCTTCAACTACCTCTTTTACTTCTTTCTTAATCATGCACTGGTATTCTATTCCGGATGGCTTATCATTCTTATATTGAATCTTTGTAGCAAGAGCGTTTAATCTTACCGTTCCTCCGTTTTCCTGGATAATATCCACAAGGGCAAAGGATAGCTGTTGCGATCCCCCTTTTATAAAATTAGCCCGGCCGGCATAATAAGCTCCCTGCGCTGTAATATAGTAGTAATAAGAAAGGGTATATGGGTCGTCGTGATAATATCCCAGGTTACCAAGAAGGGCTAGCTTTAAGTCGTTATTATTAATTATACTATCGAGCCAATCACCTACATTTTTGAGAGGATCCTCTGACGCGGCACTTATAATTTTTCTTGCATTCAAGACATCTGTGAAATAGGCTTCGATACCAGATATCTCATCAGGAAAATGTTCTGCAAGAATCGTTTTCGCTTCTTCGGAATCGTGAGGAATTACGATATCTTGCCTGCCATTTACAAAGCGGTAGAATTCTGGAAGTTTCAAAAATTCAACTCTTTTAAATATACCCAGGTCTCTGAATACTTTTGTTTTTATATCCCTGGGATGGAGGCCGTCCATTTCGTGCAAGCCAACCTCCATTACATAATCTTTTCTATTAAAAGTTGTCGCACAACCGCCCGGCCTATCATGTTGTTCAACCAGGAATACCTTCTTGCCTGCCTTCGCCAGCTTTGCTCCTGCTGTTAGTCCTCCAAGGCCACCACCCACAATTATAACATCGTACATCGTAGTGAATATTTTCTATTATTCTTCCAATATTGGATATCTCTTAAACTCTTTGTTCCTGTCGAATAAATAACGATAATTTATATACTGTTTCTTAGGCTCACCGCCTATCTCGAACCACATTTTTCTCATAGGAGGATTAAAATCCCCAACCCAGGAAAATTCTATTTCAGTATAGTGAGGTTTTGTTTGCATAGCATTATATACATTCAAAGCCATTCCCGATTCCAGTCCATGTTTTTGGAACCTGGGAATAACCCCCATTAATACTCCACGTGCTCTGGTAATAGTATTTCTTCTCTTAAGGTACAGGAATTTAAGTAGGTAGGGCCATGTTAGCTTTCCATTAAGGTGTTTCAGTATCATATTAACATCGGGATACATCAGGTAAATAGCCACGGGTTCCTCATTGAAATAGGCCACCCATATAAAGTCCGGGTCGAGTATTGCTTTTACCTTTTTCAGAGTCTTCTTAATATAAGAAGTTTCCATAGGCTTAAAATTCTTCTGGAAAGACGCCCAGGCTTCATTATAGACTAAGGCAAAATCAGTAACCAGCTTATCAAGCTTATCCCATTCAAGATGCCTGAAGGAATACTCAGGTTTTTTGATTATCCATTCTGAAATTTTACGGAAACGCTCGGGAAGTGGTTGTTTTAAATCCAGATGAAAACCCTCCTGCTTATAGTAAGTCTTAAAGCCATAAGCTTCGAAAAGAGCCTGGTAATATGGGTGATTATAGGCAATCTCATAAGCTGGATGTGTAAAGCCATCTACCAGAAGCCCCCAGTACTTATCTCTCTCCCCAAAGTTTATTGGTCCATCCATCGCTTCCATTTCGTTGTCGCTCAGCCAAAGACGCGCCGCATCAAATAGCATAAATGCTGCATCTTTATCGTCGATACATTCAAAAAAACCAATACCTCCTGTTGGCTGCTCCTGTGCCTCGGAGGTATGGTAATCAATAAATGCCGCTATCCGTCCACATAACTCACCTTTGTCAGAGAGAAGCAGCCACCTTATTGATTTCCCATGATTATAGAATACGTTACTCCCGGGGTCGAATATTGAATTTATTTCTTTGTCAAGCGGACAAACCCAGGTACTGTCGTTAGCATAAATCTTTCGGGCTACATTAAGAAAATTCTTTTTATCCCTTTTTGTAATTACTTCTTTTAAGGTCATTAAACTCTATTTGAGGTAAATTTTATCTATTAATTCCTTATACCTGGCTTCAATATTTCGTCTTTTAAGCTTCAGACTGGCTGATAGCTCTCCTGTTGCTGGCGACCAGTTTTCGGGAACAAGTCTGAAACGCATTATTCTTTCGTGCTCAGCCATTGATGCATTCAGTCTTTTTACTTCTTCGCTAACAGCTTTCTTAATAGTTTCTGTTTCCAACAACGAAGCGATATCTTTAAGGTCTGTTATACCCATTTTATTACAAAAATCTTTTATATAGCTATGGTCAGGAGAGATTATTGCGCTAGGGAATTTCTGGTGCTCTCCCACAACCATTGCCTGATCGACAAAAAGAGATTCTTTTAGTTTGTTTTCCAGAAGTTGGGGTGCAATAAATTTACCACTTGACAATTTAAAAATTTCTTTTTTCCTGTCTGTAACCAGAAGGAATTTATCTTTTTCAAAATGACCAACATCGCCGGTCTTAAACCATCCGTCGTCAGTAAAAACAGATTTCGTAAGTGCCTCGTCTTTATAATAACCAAGCATCACATTATGTCCGCGGCAAAGTATTTCACCATCTTCCGCAATCTTTGCCTCAACGCCATCGATTAGGGCACCAACCGAACCCAGCATGCAAAGATCTTTATACTGTCTGTTAATAGTAATAATTGGTGAGGTTTCGGTAAGGCCGTACATATTAAGTATTTTAAGACCGGAGGCCCAGAAAACTCTCTCAAGTCTTGGCTGCAGACTTGCTCCTCCACAACCAACGAGTTTCGCACATCCTCCAAGGGCTTCTCTCCACTTACTGAAAATCAGCTTGTCGGCAATCTTCAACTTTAGATAATAAAACCAGCTTTTATGTCCGTGAGGCAGGTATTTTAAGCCCAGGGTAACAGCCCAAAAGAACATTGTTTTCTTAAATCCACTGAGCGCCCTGCCTTTTGATAGTACATTATCAAAAATCTTTTCCAGGATCCTGGGAACAGCATCAAAGCCGGTAGCCTTAATTTCCCTTAGATTGATGGCGAGTGTCCCCATATTCTCGGCATAATAAATAGTTGCCCCGGAGTATTGCGTCTGGTAATTTCCCAGTCGCCCACCAACATGACAAAGAGGTAGTATGCTTAAGAACCTGTCTTCGGTGTTTAGATCAAAAACCTCTGCCGCAGCAAGACAATTCTTTATAAGATTATTGTGGCTCAGCATAACTCCCTTGGGCCGACCTGTGGTTCCGGAAGTATAAATTATGGAAGCCAGATCATCTGCTTGTATCGATTTTTTTATTTCCTCTGTCTGTTTAATTAACTCATCATCTGCCTTCTCCCCTTTTTCGCTAATCTCAGTCCAGTGAGGTGCGTTATCAAGTTTATCAAAAGAGTACACACCTTCTACTTTATCTAATCCATTGCAAACAGCATCAAGACGTTCATAGAATTTGCCATCCGAAACTATAACCAGTTTTGCATCTGAATGATCAATGATATAGGCATATTCTTCGTCAGTAAGCGATGTGTAAACAGGTACGTGTACTATCCCGGCCATTGACATTCCCATATCCAGAAAGTTCCATTCGGGTCTGTTATTGGTGATCGTTACTATTTTATCACCCTTCTTCAGTCCCATCAAAAGCAAGCCATAGCATATATGTTGTGAGATTCTATAATACTCGAGTCCGCTATACTCTACCCAACGGGAGTTCACCTTTGAAGACAGTGCACATTTTTCCGGAAATACATTCCTGATCCTTTCTACCAGATCGAAAGTCCTTGTAGGTATCATAATTAATCAGATTGGTTACACGCAAGATAATAAATATATGATTTAAGTGTTTGTTAAAACTAGCTAAGTTTGTTAGCTTGCTTTACTATTAAACCAATATTAAAT
>RCNF010002128.1_pt1 | contig 10586 bp, 8 predicted proteins | sample 2041311 | NCBI WGS metagenome assembly RCNF01 (sample SAMN09708228, study PRJNA481090) | Marine sediment metagenome, whole genome shotgun sequencing project. | biome: marine sediment; feature: ocean; material: sediment; isolation source: Sewage treatment plant 2 marine sediment (STP2) ... | reverse complement strand
ACGTTTGACAGCGCACCTCGTCCGGCGATGGCGCCCGTGGCAATGAATCCTGAATTGCGTGCTGCACTGGAGGTTGGCGCGGAGCATGTCGCACCGGGGCGCTGGCGGCGGATGCCCTCGGGCGCGCTGCATGACGCAACGAACGTGTCTCAAATTCTGCCCGTAGCGATGCTGTTTGTCCCGTCGATTAACGGCGTCAGCCATGCGTTTGAAGAGGACACAGCCGAACAAGATCTGGTGGCGGGATTGCGGGCTTTGGATCGCGCCGTTGTTGCCGCCTATAGAGGAAAGCGTTCAGGTTAGGAAAGCGATAAACTCTCCTCCGCGCACGATACGGAGTAACAGTGCATGAATTATCTGGTTACAATTCCCAGTCTTGACTGGAACAGTCCTGAAATTACTTGGAATTTTCCCTGGAAATGTCGAAGGTAACGCGATGGACCATAAGACGCACGACATGAACACTTGGGGAAATTTTTGATGCCGGATCAACTCACCAAACTATTCGCGCTGCTCTTAACAATGGTCCTTGCATATCCTTTGTCTGCGCAGTCGCAAGAAGAAGTCAGTAGTAGTTCCTGCGCACCACCCAATTATCGCACGGATGTGCGCCCGGAGTCCTCAGGACCACCTACAGAGGTGACCCTGGGCATGCGCCTTATGGATCTAACCGAGATCAATGACGTGAACCAAACGATCAGCGTCGATGTTGCCGTCAAAATGCAGTGGACAGATTCCAGACTGGCAGCTTTGGACGGATGCAATCTACCAAAGGACGCGGTTTGGTTCCCAGAAATGACCATGAAAAACTCGGGGCGTATTTTTGAACGCTGGCCTCAAACCGTGAGCATCGAAAAGGGCGGCAAGGCCACATACCTGCAACGCATCTCAGGAACATTTTCCAGCTATCACAACCTTGCAGACTTCCCTTTTGACGATCAATCCACCAGTTTGCGGTTTCTTCCCTTGCACTGGAGTGACAAGAAACTGACCCTCCGTAACGACGATGTGTTTACCGGTATGATGCTTCCCTTGAACATCTCGGACTGGTCAATCGACAAAGTCGAAGCCGCTGTGAGGACAGAGAGATTTGAAGCGGTGCAACAGGACCGCGCGGTTTATTTACTGACAATTTCAGCAAAACGCGACATTGGCTACTATGTCTGGAAGATTCTTCTTCCAATAGCACTCATTGTGGCAATGTCATGGTGTGTTTTCTGGATTGATCCCAAGCAGTTTGGCACTCAAATCGGATTGTCGGCAACGTCTTTCCTTACGATGGTAGCGTTTATCTTTGCGACCTCGAACATGTTGCCGAAATTGGGGTACGTCACGACGCTGGACATCTACATTGCCGGGGCCACAGGATTTGTTTTTGTAGCCATGGTACAATCATTGAGTACGGGTTTTCTTTCAGCTCAAGGTCACCCAGGCGTTGCCAAAAAGTTGGACCAATTCAGCAGAATTGCCTTTCCGGTTCTCTTCGTTCTCTTTTGTGCAATGATCTACCTGAAGTAAGTTTGACACAGCATCTGCCGTGCCGCGGAATCAATTGTGTAGGACATCACTGTGGCGACACATCAAATGCCATTGATTGAGCCGGCTGTTATGTTCGAGGCGGCATTCAGAGTTCTGCGCCGGCTTTCATTTCTTGCCATTTGAGCAGCGCTTTTGCGCCCAGTTCTGCAAGCGGGCGCGGTGGTAGTTTGGCTGGAGGTTCAGCAGCCAGCGCACGATTGAGCCGATCTGATGTGGTGCCGGTCGCCAGCTCAACGGCCAGCATCCCTGACAATGTCCCGCGGGTGGTGCCCAATCCGTTTTGACAGCAGGCTGAAAAAAGGTTGGTCTCAACCTCCGAAATAACACTTACATTGTTGCGGCTAAGACAAAGCTGCCCGCCCCACCGGTAGTCCATTTCGACGCCACCCAGCATCGGGAAACGCGCCGCAAAAGAACGGTCATGATCTCGGGCGACTTGCGAAATCCTGCGCGCATCTACTGTCATCTCAGGATCGAAGGTAAAGCGGTTACGCACGACAATCCGATCACCCCCGGTGCCGTTGATCCGTCGCACAGTTGTGCCCATTGGGTCGGCCGGGGTCAGCCCCCAGATGGAAGCCCCACCCAAGCGTGCCACCTCATCCGCTGTCAACGCGCGGGTCATGGAGGCATATGTAAAGACATGCATCAGCCGGCCTCGGGCAAAACCAAAGCTGTTGAGATGCCCGTTTACGGCCATAATGACCTTTGGCGCGCAGACCTGCCCTTTGGGCGTTGTGGCGATCCAGTCCCGATCTCGCTTGAGAGCTGAAACCGGGCTGTTCTCAAATATCTGAAGGTGGTTTGAGGCCAGGCCCTTGGCAGCGTTTCGCACGAACATCGCGGGCTGGATGACGGCGGTGCCGCCCGTAAACAAGCCGCTGCGATAGTAACCTGTGCCGGTCAGCTCACGCATCCGAGCCGCATCAAACAGCTCGCAAGGTTCTCCCATATTGGCAAGATGAGCCGCATAGTCTTGGTTGTGCATGTGGCCTTTTTCAGTAGCAGCCCCGTTTATCTTGCCACTGCGCACAAAAGCTTCGTCACTCATTTCAAAATCGCGGGCCATGTCGGCAGCAAAGTCAATTGCATGTCGATTGTCTGACGTCAGCGCGATGTCTTTGTCCAAAGCTCCGCCATAATCTGACGATGACAGATCATGCGGAAGATCGATCATGAACCCAGAGTTTCGACCCGCAGGCCCTTCGGCTACGCGCCGGGCCTCGAGCAGCACAATACGATCCGTTGGGCAAAGCTGCGTCAGACGTCTGGCCGCCGCCAACCCAGCGAAACCTGCGCCGATCACCAGCCAGTCAGCGGTTATTTTTTCGTTCAGGGCGATCGCAGGCTCGCGGTCTGAAAGAAGGCAATCCCAAGCTGCTGGTCCCGGATCGACCGGCAGCTTACTGACGCTGATCAGCGCCGACATTTCAGAGAAACTGATTCAAAGCGTCGGCTGCCGGGATTTCGCGTTCGCGCCTGTCGATATAGTCGCGCAATGCTTCGTCTGTGCCCGGGTCCAGCTTTGGCTCTTCGTATTCGTTCAATAGATCGCGTACACGTGTCAATGCACGCTCGGTGATCTCAGTCGAACCGTCGGCCTGCCATTGCTCGATGGAGTTGTTGTCGAATAATTCAGGCATGAAAAACGCCTTTTGAAAGTTCTCAAGCGTATGGGGATGCCCAAGATAATGCCCGCCGGGGCCGACGTCACCGACAGCCTTTAACGCTTCGTCAAAGTCGTCCCACCGAATGCCCTCGGCCATGCGGTATCCCATCGCACATTGTTCGGCGTCGACGACGAATTTGGCCATAGAGCAATGCATGCCAGCCTCGTTCCAGCCTGCAGAATGCCAGATGTAATTTGCCCCTGACATAAGCACTGCCATCAATGTGGTCGCACTTTCATATCCGGCCTGTGCGTCAAAGGTCTTGGCCCCGCCCAGCGTATTTGAGGTGCGCCACGGGACTTCATAATACCGTGCCATCTGACCGATCATCATATTCATCAGGCTGATCTCGGGTGTGCCTGCCATTGGCGCGCCGGACCTCATGCTGACTGTTGAAAGGTAGTGACCATAGATCGCAGGCGTGCCCTTTTGTACGATTTGCGTATAGGCCAGCCCGCTTAAGGCTTCGGCATTCAGTTGCGCGACGCTGGGCGCAACGCCGGCGGGGGTATTGGCCCCGCCTAAAACGAACGGCGAACAGAGTACCGGCTGGTTGTATCTGGCAAAGGCGCGCATTGCACCCAGCATGGTCTCGTCCCAGACAAGTGGTGAGTTGCCGTTGCAATTTCCGGTCACAACCGGGTGGGTCATCATGAACTCTTTGCCAAAGAGGATGGCGCACATTTCCATCACGTCTTCGGCGTTTTTGGGGCTTGTGGTCATGCCCATGAAGGTCTTGTCGGAATACTTCATCGAGGAATAGGTGATCCGCAGATGGCGCTGACTGATCGGGTGATCATACGGCTCAACAATATGGTGCGCCGAGGAGTGAATGGCGGGCAGCATGTGGCTGAGCTTGTGGAAATTGGCCAGGTCTTCAAGCAAAGGGTTTCGACGCACATCATCCAGATCGCGCAGGTAAGGTGCCCCTGTCATCGGCACAAAGATGGAGTGGTCGTTCCCGAACGGCAGATTGTTGGCAGGATTGCGCGCGTGATAAGTAAAAGATGTTGGAATTGAGCTGATCAGATCGCGGATCAGGCCGCGGTCAAGATGCACCCGTTCGCCCCGCACGTCCGCTCCGGCACGCTTCCAGTCCTCAAGTGCAATCGGATCGCGAAACACCACCCCTATATCTTCGAGGATAGCCATCGAGGCGGCATCGATGCGCATTACCTGCTCTTGTGACATCGGTTCCGTAAGGGGTATGCCGCGCTTGAGAGCCGGAAGCATCGTGACGTCGCGCGTTTGCCGAATGGCCTTGCGGGCGCCTCGGCCGCGACGGACAGTGCCAACGGCATCGACACTCATCCGACGTTATCCCCTTCGGATGGATCGCTGAGGTCAATCCAGATCGTTTTGAGTTCTGTAAACTGATCATGGGCATGAATGCCGTTGTCGCGGCCGCCAAAGCCCGATTGTTTGTAACCGCCAAACGGAGTCGAGATATCACCTTCGCCGTAGCAATTGACTGTTACAGTGCCAGCCCGAATGTCGCGCGCAGCGCGAATGGCCCGGCGTGCATTGGCAGAAAATACACTCGCGGCAAGGCCATATTCCGTGTCGTTTGCCACGGCGACAGCTTCGTCATTGCTGGCCACCTCGATGACGCAAAGAACAGGGCCAAAAATTTCGTCACGCGCTTTGGCGTCATCTTTTTTGACCTCATAGATCAGCGGAGAAACGTAGGGTCCTTTGCCCTTGTCTGCCTTGTCCAGAAATCCCCGAACCTTGCTGCAATGTTCGGCATCGATCAGCGCACCGATATGGTTGGCCGGATCCAGCGGATCGCCGGTCTTCCAATCGCGAAGACGCGCGGTTATCCGCTCCAACAGTGGTGCTTTGACTGCACTGTGAACGATCAGTCGTGATGCGGCAGAGCAATTCTGCCCCGCATTCCAAAACGCGGCGTTGACGACATGCTCAGCGACATGTTCAAGATTTTCGGCGTCGTCCAACACGACAGCCGGATTTTTGCCGCCACATTCCAGAACCACTTTCTTGAGGTTGCTGTCAGCCGCATAGTGCAGGAACCGCCGTCCTGTTTCGGTCGAGCCGGTAAAGCTGACCATATCAACATCCATGTGCCGTCCCAGTGGTTCGCCGACCGTAGGTCCATCCCCCGGCAGGACCTGAAAAACTCCAGATGGAATGCCTGCCTCATAAGCCAGTTCGGCGACGCGTAGCGCGGTCAGTGACGTTTGTTCGGCAGGTTTGACAATCACCGAACATCCGGCTGCCAAAGCCGGGCCGATTTTCCACGCCAGCATCATCAACGGGAAATTCCACGGCAGCACCGCACCCACGACGCCAATGGGCTCGCGCACGATCATCGATATTGCGCCGTCTTTGGCCGGGCTGATCTGATCATAAATCTTGTCGATCGCTTCGGCGTGCCATTTGATCGTGTCGATGGTCTCAGGCACATCAATCAATTCGCAGTCGCGGATGGGTTTGCCACTGTCCACGCTTTCCATGACTGCCAGTTCGCGGCGATTTCTGGTCATCAGTTTGCACAGTTTAATCAGCACATCTTTGCGCTCGGATGGATCCAGCTTGGACCAGCGCCCCTGATCAAAAGCTTCGCGTGCTTTTCGCACCGCAAAATCGACATCGCTTGCGTCGCAGCCGGAAATTTCGCAAATAGTTGCGCCAGTGGCGGGATTGCTTGTCACCAGTTTGGCACCATGGCCCGCGCGAAATTTGCCATCGATAAAAGCCGCACGCGGCGGATCAAGCGCTTCGGCAAGTGCACGATATTCGGCGTGTGTCAAAAGGTCGGTCATATCACCGCTCCTGTAATGCTGGAAATCGCTGTGTTCATGGTTCGGATCACTTCGGACAACTCACGTTTGTCATCTTTGTTCAGGGGTTGCAGCGGCTTGCGCGGCGGGCCTGCATTAATGCCGCGCAGGGTCAGGCCGTATTTTATGCACTGAACAAATTTCCCGCCCTGCTCAAGCACCCGCATGAGCGGCAGCATCGCTGACATGATCGCGCGGCCTTTGGTGAAATCGCCCTCGACGGCGCAGGCTTGATAAAGGGCAATATGTGCCTCTGGAGCGAAGTTTGAACCAGCGCACACCCAAGACCGCGCGCCCCAGGCAAAGAACTCCAGTGCCTGATCGTCCATCCCGCATGACAGCGCGATATGCGGGTAGTCACGGGCCAGCATATGCACCCTGTTGATGTCACCCGAACTTTCCTTGATGGCGCAGAAATTGGGCGAACGCCCCAGTCGATCAAGGGTCTCTTCGTCCATGTTTACCGACATGCGTCCGGGATAATTGTACAGCATGACAGGTAGGTTCGCCGCCCGGTCGATCGCCAAGGCATGCAGCGCAATCTCGCGCCCGGTGGGATAGGCATAAGGTGGAGTTGCAATCAAAAGCGCATCGGCCCCGACATCTTTGGCAGCCAAGCCATACGCGACGCTGTCCTCAGTACGAATTGCGCCGGTGCCCACGATCATTGGCACTCTGCCGCTGATCAAGTCTGCGCAGCGCTGCATCATCCACAGTCGCTCTTCAAAGGTCTGGGCATAATATTCACCGGTCGACCCTGCGACGATGATGCCATGCACGCCGGCGGTGATCAGATGCTCAACGGTCTTTGCGAGCGCCTCTTCATTCACGCTGAAATCGTCGTAGTAGGGGGTGACGATTGGGGTATATATGCCTTCAAACTGCATTACGTCGGTCTTTCATCGAAATCACATCAATCGGGAGCGGGTCTGGGCGCACGTATTTCTCCATCTGGTCGCGGGAAAGGTCCCAATGCTGAAGCGTTAAGTCTATTGCCAATGAAGATTCCTGCGCCTCGATTGCCGAGATCATCGCATCATGCTGTTCAATGGCTTTGCGAATGCGGTGCTGATCCGAAGCGGTGGATGGACTGAAAAAAGTCTGGCTCAGGCGCGTATGGTCAATCAGCATCCGGTTAAGGCTGGCGCGCAAATAGGGGTTCTGGGCCATCTCGCCGATCTGTTCGTGAAAGCGGTGATTGAGCAACGATGAGGTTTGCGTATCAGTTGCGCGTGCCGCGATGGCAAACTCCACTTGGGTGTCCTTGAGCGCGGCGATCTGCTGGCTGGTCCTGTTTTCGGCAGCAAGTCGGGCTATGGTGGAATAGACCAGCGGAGCGGTCTGAAAGAAAACCCGCATTACCCCGATGTCCATCGAAGCAACCTTTGCGCCGCGATTTTCTTCCAGCCGGACGTAACCATCGCCGGCCAAGCGATGCAACACCTCACGCAGGGGGGTTCGTGAAATGCCGTATTCGGTGCACAATGCCACCTCGTCCAAGTCCGAACCCGGCGGAATGTCCAGAGACAGAATGCGCGCCTTGAGATTGTCTGCGCACTCAAATTTCTTGTTTCTTGGCATGGATCGCGCCTCCCATACAAAATGTATACATAAATAATAACGGAAATTGCAATCCCCAATCAACCGCTGAAACGGAAAAGGGGTTTGCGAATAAGGGATCGAGACGACGCTGGCGAAAGGCCGCGATTCTTGGGCCCTCGGGTGGGCGATACACAAATCTGTACAGGTGCAGGCAGATTGACTGCGAACGATGTGATCTAGGATTATTGGCGGGCGTGGTCCGGCGTCACTTTCGGGGTCGTTTGGACCATAAGAAAGGCGACACGCGGGGGGTTGTTCCAGTTTCCGGGCGTGATCGGGTTCGCAGCACGGGTTGTTCAGATCCTGTGGCGCGGCTTTCGCGCAGAACGATATAGAGACCGCTTGCGATGATCACAGCTGAACCGATTATTGTTGCGCGATCCGGGCTCTCGTCAAAAAACAGCAACCCATAAGCCGTCGCCCATAAGATCTGAGAATACTGCATTGGTGCGACGATCACTGCCTCGCCGGTATTGTAGGCGGCAATCAGGAACCGACCTGCCACCCAAGCAAAAAGTGCGACGATCCCTAGCCGACCCAGATCCTCGAGCGGCAAAGGCTCATAGACGAATGGCAACAACGCTGCCATCACAAGGAAATTCGCCATCATCGGGTACAGCATGATAACCACTGTCCGCTCTTCACGTCCGATCTTGCGCACGATGATCGAGGCAAATGATCCACAGATAGCAGACACAAGTGCCGCGAGGTGCCCGAGTTCAAGGTCTGCCTGCCCCGGCCGCAAAACCACAAGCACGCCGGTCAAACCGACAATGACAGCCAACCCGCGCCGCAATTTTACCTTTTCACCCAGTATCGGAATGGCCAGTACCGTGATCAGCAGTGGCGACGCAAAAAGAATTGCGTAGACCTGCGCCAGTGGCAGAACGGAAAAGGCATAAAAGGCGCAAAACCCGGTGATGACTGCGGCGACGGTTCGTCCGGCCATCCACCATGGGTGCACCGGAATCAACGTTCCGGGGGTTGCATCGCGCAGAAGGTAGAGCATCGCCAGTGGAAAGCTGAAGAGAACGCTGAAAAATACAATCTGGATCGGTGAATAGACCCCGCCAAGCACTTTTATGACCACGTCATGTGAGGCAAATATGCCAAATGCGGTTAGCGCAAAGAGCGCCGCCTTTAGATTGGGGTTCATTGGTTCTCGGGCCATTTCTCACCTTTGCCAGTGTCGTGCGCGATGTCCTGCTTTGGTCGTCACGTAACCTGTAAGAAAGCACAATCGCCCCATGATGCCTGAACCTAGCTGCCGGGTCCTAAATCACAACGGCGGAAAGGGTGAACTTCAAAGACTCGCGTCAAGCGCCAAAAGGATCGCATCACCCATCTCGGTAGTGCTGATCGGGGTGCCGCCCTCGGCTGCCATCAGGTCGGCAGTGCGCGCACCATCAGCCAGGACTTTCTCAATTGCCGCCTCAAGCCGTGCAGCTTCAGTCCCTTCATCAAAGGAGTAACGCAACGCCATGGCAAAGCTGAGGATGCAGGCAATCGGATTGGCCAAACCCTGGCCGGCGATATCCGGTGCCGAGCCGTGGACAGGTTCGTAAAGAGCTTTCGGCCGCCCAGTGGCGTCAGGCGCACCCAGCGATGCAGAAGGCAGCATACCAAGCGAGCCGGTGAGCATCGCAGCTGTGTCGGACAGGATGTCGCCAAAGAGATTGTCGGTCACGATCACATCGAATTGCTTAGGCCAGCGGCAAAGCTGCATAGCGCCGGCGTCCGCATACATGTGAGTCAGTTCAACATCGGAATAGTCTGCGGCGTGGACCTCAGTGACAACTTCGCGCCACAGGATGCCGCTTTCCATCACGTTGGCTTTTTCCATCGAACAGACCTTGTTCGAGCGCCGTCGTGCCAGTTCAAAAGCCGAGCGCGCCACACGGGCAATCTCGGATTCGGTGTAACGCTGAGTATTAATCCCAACACGTTCATTGCCTTCTCTAATAATCCCGCGTGGTTCGCCAAAATAGATGCCAGAAGTAAGCTCGCGGACGATCATGATATCGAGTCCGGCAACCACATCTTTTTTCAACGACGAGAAATCGGCCAGCGCGTCAAAACACTGGGCCGGGCGCAGGTTCGAAAACAGGTCCATTTCCTTGCGCAGTCGCAGCAACCCGCGTTCGGGTTTGACCGAAAAATCAAGGTCATCATATTTGGGCCCACCCACGGCACCCAAGAGAACCGCATCCACTTCCTGCGCTTTTGCCATGGTATCGTCATGCAGCGGAGTGCCGTGTTTGTCATAGGCTGCGCCGCCGACCAAATCCTCGCTGACGTCAAATGCCAGCCCGCGCTTGTCACCATACCAATCGATGATGCGTTTCACTTGACCCATGACTTCGGGGCCGATGCCGTCACCGGCGAGGATGAGAAGGGAAGGGTTAGTCATCAAGGGCGTCCTTTTTGAGCGTTTTCGATGGCCTATCCCTGTCGGGCGGAAGGGTCAAGAATTGTGGTCAAAAAGAACAGCACTGATGCCATTTGCCAGCGCTATGGGACTGCCAAGTCAGCTGTGACTGCAGATCATCTGCCAGCCCGCCCCAAGAGCTTGGCGAATGTGTGGGACACGGAATGAAGCGTCACGAACCAGACCGGCGTGGTGTCAATAGCCGGATCAATTCGTTCGGCTTGCCGGAATTGATCGGTGGGGCGCTGACCGCCCGTGGGACGACAAGAGCGCCGGGTCGCTATTGCAGCTCAAGGTCGATCCAGACAAGACGATGGCGGCTGGCTGTCTGGGCGTCTATGGCGGCTAGGTCTTCACCTGCAGGCCAATGCACTCCTGCGGCTGCAACCTTCCAATCGCTCGAGGGGAGAACATAGTCGACACGCAGGTTGCCGGGTACAGGATCGCTCCAATCCACCGTATCGAGCATGGGGTTACCTTTTTGACTGGCGTTCGCAGCATCGCGCCCGCCTGTCCCTTTGGGCGCTGGATCTTGCAATCGCG
>RCNF010002125.1_pt1 | contig 10600 bp, 9 predicted proteins | sample 2041311 | NCBI WGS metagenome assembly RCNF01 (sample SAMN09708228, study PRJNA481090) | Marine sediment metagenome, whole genome shotgun sequencing project. | biome: marine sediment; feature: ocean; material: sediment; isolation source: Sewage treatment plant 2 marine sediment (STP2) ... | reverse complement strand
GATGTCAGTGGCACATTCCACGCGATACAGATGAAGTAGATTCCCGTTCCGACAACCAGGAACTTGGCCACCATGTCGAGCAGCGGCACAGTCTTCGGCTGGATCCAACGAAAGCGGTCGACGTTTCGACTCAGTGCTTCGAGCACCACTTTGCTCGACCGCAGCAGGGCGACACTCCACATCAGGATGATCAGGGTCAACATCACACCCTTGACGACCTGGCCGAGCCTGTCGTGCAGATCGAGCGGTATCTCCGCCAACCACAGCCCACCAAAGACAAACGACCAGAAAATCGGGCCCTTGAGGATGTCAGCGATCCTGTCGTCGACATCGGTGTCGGTGCTCTTCGCCAGTCGGTGGACCAGATGACGAAAAGCGAACCGCACGACGAAGGCCACCACGATAGCGGTGAGCAGGATCACGCCGGCGCGCTGGGCCGGTGACTCCGGGAGGTACGGGATCTGGGCGAGGTAGTGGTTCATGTCCATGATGGAGTCCTTCACTGGGTGCGGATCGTTCAATCTTCGGGCTCAGTATAGGATGCAGTTCGTGGAAAGCCGGTCCAAAGCCCTATGGTACGCGCTCGCTTCCGCCTTCGCGTTCGCCGTTATGAGCGGTTTTGTCAAGCTGGCCGCAGACGTCTCGGTCCTGGACAAGGTCGTCTTTCGCAACCTCGTGTCGTTGGTCGTCGCCCTCGTCATCGTTCTTCGCAACGGCCGACCGATCCTCGGGAGCCGCAGCAACCAACTCGCGTTGATGGGCCGATCGCTGCTCGGTATCGGCGGGGTGATGTGTTACTTCTGGGCCATCGATCGCCTGCTCCTGGCCGACGCCGCCATGCTGGCCAAGTTGTCGCCCTTCTTCGTCACTGTCTTTGCGGCCGTATTTCTCGGCGAGCGTCTCAGCGTTCGGATCGCAGTGGCGTTGATGCTCGGATTTGCAGGCGGACTCCTCGTGATCAAACCCCAGTTCGACCTTGAAGTCGTGCCGGCGCTCATCGGTTCGACATCGGCGGTCTTCGCCGGTGGCGCCTATGTGCTCCTGCGATACCTCCGCGATCGTGAGCCCCCCGAGACCATCGTCCTCCACTTCTCCCTCGTGAGCGTTGTCGGGCTCCTGCCCTTCATGCTCGCCAGCTTCGACCGGCCGACCTTCACCGAGTGGTTCCTGCTCCTCGGAATCGGTCTGAGCGCAGCTGCGGGCCAGCTGACGCTGACCGCCTCATATCGCTATGGTCCGGCCGGACAGGTTTCGCTCCTCAGCTACGCGACCATCGTGTTCTCGGCTCTCTTCGGTTGGTTTTGGTGGGCTGAGGTCCCTGACACGCTCAGTATCGCCGGCGGATTGCTGATCCTCGCCGGTGGGCTGGCGGCCTTCTCGCCGACAAGGACACCGTCCTCGGTGATCGAGGACCGTCGCTGACCGACGTGTCATGATGAATTCATGAGGTCTCCTCCGAGTGTCCGTGAACTCATACGCAAGCTGATTCGATGGTCGGCGGTCGGCATGGGCGTTCTGGCGATCATGGCCGTGTTGGGCGCCTTCTCCTTCCATACCTACGGCGCCCACCGACTCAAGACGGCTCGCTCGGAATTCGACGCCCGTTGGGGCCATCTCCCTCGGTACACGCCCCCGCCACCAGTTCCCGATGAGGAGAACGGCGCTCGCTGGCTCATGGCGGGCGGACAGGCCATCATCTGTTCCCTGGAAGACCAGAAGACCATCGGCACTCTCTCGGGCGAATCGGCCCGAGGGTGGACCGGCACCGAGCAGGCCAGAGCCAGGTGGATCCTCCACGACCAACAGAATGCGCTGGGGATCCTTCTTCGTTCGGGATCATTCGAGGCCTTCCACCTGGGCGCCGAAGGCGCACGCGTCACCTACGATGAGATCGATTTTCTCAGCATTGTCATGGGCCTCAGATTGCTCACCGTGGAGGCACGCCTCGCTTGGAGTGAAGACCGCGTCTCGGACAGTCTGGCTGCTCTCGACGCCATTTCCAAGGCAGCGGATGGCCTGCTGCTCACACCCATCGTCATGACTTCGACCATCGGATCGGCCACCACCCGATGGTCGGCGTCAGCGGCGACTGATCTCCTCAGCGATCCATGCGTCTCGACTACGATCCTCGATGAATTCAGGGATCTCTTGCCGTCGGAGGATCCGATCCAGAGCTGCAATATCACGCTGACGACCTCCATCGCCGAGATCGCGGACGAAGGCCTGGACTATGTCGAGGATTTTCACGATCCGTCCATGAGTTGGAGTCTCCCTTCCTGGGTTTCCAACCGCTATCTACTCGAAGACCTCGTTGTCGCCGAGACTCTCGAGCGTTGGGGCCGATTCCTCGAGATCGGTCAGCAGCCGGCGGCCGACTGGCCGACCGATGCCGCACATTCCAGTTGGGGAGATGCTCCATGGCCGCCGTGGATTGCGCTGACCGGAGCCTACACCCCAAACCTCCTCAGCGTCAGAGTTGGCGCCCAGGCCGCTTCCACGGACCTCCAACAGCTCAGGGCGGCACTCGACCTGCGACTGGCATCGCCCGACGGGCTCGACGGTGACGCATGTTCCCTCATGGTGGATACCCGGCCGACCGTGCTGACCGGGAAGCCCATCAGCTGTCGCTACGACGAGGGCCGAGGGGTGATCGTCATCGAAGTCCCGGGAGCCGAGCGAGCCCTGAGCGACCACGTCTCGGCAGGCAACCATGCATCACGGTTCCCGCCCATCGAGTTGCCGGTAGGCTCCGCCGTTGGCTGCGCCCCAAAATAACCGGTACGCGACCGAGGCCGCGACAGGGGCCGTATCCGGCTGGATCGCGGGGCCTGAAGCCCTGTCTACCGAACCAACACCAACGACAACCAGGGCCAGTAGGTGATGACCAAGACGCAGGCGAAGAGGATGAGCAGCCACGGCAGGGTGGCCCGATACAGAGTCACGATGGGCTTGTCGAAGCGATACGAGGCGATAAAGAGATTCATCCCCACCGGTGGTGTGCAGTAGCCGATCTGCATGTTGGCGAGGAAGATCATGCCGAGGTGGATCGGCTCGATCCCATACCCGGCAGCGAGCGGAAGCAGCAACGGGACGACGATGATGAGCGCCGAAAAGACATCGAGCATGGTCCCCAACACGAGCAGGAAGATATTGAGAAGAATGAGGAACGTCAGCTTCGACGACACATGGGCGGTCACGAAGTCAAAGAGCTTCATGGGTATCTGGGCGTCGATCATGGCGTTGGTGGACGCCAGCGAGGCGCCGAGGATCACGAGGATCCCACCGACGAGCACCATGGACTCCCGCATCACTCCCGGCAGCGCTTTGAGCGGGATCTCGCGGTAGACGAGCACTTCGACGACCAGAACATAGATCACGGTCACCGCCGCCGCCTCGGAAACCGCGAAGAACCCGCTGTAGACCCCGCCGAGGACGATGATGGGCAGCGGAATCTCCCAGATGGAAGCGCGAATCGCGGCCGCCGCCTCCCGGGCCGAAAAAGCGGGCCGGGCAGCCGCGCTCCTGGCAAGGAATCGACCTTCGCGGAAACTCCAGAGACCGAGAGCGAGGACCATGAGGGACCCCGGTAGAATCCCGGCGATGAAGAGCCGGTCAACGCTGACCTCGGCGACGATGCCATAGAGAATCAACGGCAACGACGGTGCGAAGAGCAGGCCGAGGCTGCCCGAGGTCGTGACCAGACCGAGGCTGAAATTTTCTCGGTAGCCCGCATCCCGCAAGGCCGGATAGAGCAAGGCGCCCATGGCGACGATGGTCACCCCCGAGGCCCCGGTGAAGGCGGTGAAGAGCGCACAGGTCACCAACGCAATGACCGCGAGACCGCCCGGCATCCAGCCGAGCAGCGCATCAGACAGCCTCACGAGTCGATTGGGCGCTCGGCTCTCACCGAGGATGAACCCGGCAAACGTGAAAAGCGGGATGGCAAGCAGCACCGGTGTGTCGGCGATGCGGTAGATCTCCATGGCCACCGCGATCTGATCGATGTCGGCGCGACCGAAGGCAAAGACCGCGCCGGCCGCGATGACCGCGAAAAGTGGTGCTCCCAGCAGGGCCAGAGCCAGCAGCAGGAGACCGGTGAGAATCACTCGTCGGTCTTTCCGCCAAAGCTCTGGCGCAGGTGGAACCCGGTCAGCAGCAGGTACCGAACGGACAACAGGGTGAAGGCTACGGGCAGGACCGATGCGGTCAACCACAGCGGAATCGATGAGAACGCGATCTCTCCGTATTCCCGAGCGTCCTGGACAAAGCGGTAGGCCTGCCAGGCCAGAAAACCGGAGACCAGAGCGGTGAAGAAATCGGTGACGACCCGTATCCTCGATCGCCACGGTTCATCGAGAAACCGTGACATCACATCGACATTGATCTGACGATCGTCTCGGGCCGCGGCCACGGCGCCGAAAAAACCGACCCAGAGCACCAGGGTACGCAGCAGCGGGTCCGCCCAGATGATCGCCGTTTCCAGAACGTTGCGGGCGACGATCTGCCAGGAGGCCAAACCGATCATGACCGCGAGCAGGAAGACCAGGATCGCGTCCTCGACCGACCCCAGCAGGCGAAGGGACCGACCGAGCGGTCCGTCGCCCTCCCACGCCCGAGCCGCCGCGCGGGACGAATTCACCGGTTGTCCGATGCCCCGGCGGAACCGTCTTTATCCATGGCGGCGATCTCTGCCTCGATCTCGGCGACGAGCTCACGATCCAAACCCAGTTGGTCGACCAACCTCGCCGCTGAACGCTCGGCAAGCTCCTCCCATTGGTGTTCGGTGACCGCTGACGGGGTCAGGGTGACGACACCCTGTTTTTCGAGAGCCGATCGCGCGCCCTCGTTGTCCTGCCTCGCCCGTTGATCGAGGGTCCTGGTCATCTGACTCAGCGCCTCGTCGACCACGACCTTGTCATCGGCACTCAAGGAGGACCAGGCGCGATCGGAGATCACCATACAGCCGTAGGTGTAGACCACGGGGAACTCGATGGCGTATTTGACCTTGGTGAACCACTGGAGAGCCACGGCCGCGACCGGTGGACCGGTGACGACATCCACCAGTCCTGTCTGCAGACCCGTGAGCACATCGGCAAGCCCCAGGGGCACCGGCGACAACGAGGCCTCCTCGATGAGCACCTTGCCGATTGGGTCGTTCTCCGGGAGCCAGGCCTTCTGACCCTTGAGCTCCGAAAAACTCGAGCCCTTCTTTGTGGAGTAGATATAGGCGAATCCACCCTCGATGAATCCAAAGGTGTGGAAACCCTTGCCATTGAGGGCGGCCATGAGCTTGGGATCAGTCTTGGACCTGACCGCGTCGACCTCATCGTAGGTCTTGAACAGCAACGGCAGACTGTAGATCTGAAGATCCGGCACCGCGTGGGCGAAGCTCCCGGCGATGAAAACTCCGCCGTGGAGCTGGCCGATCCTCATCTTGCGCTGCACCGCGCTGTCGTCTCCCATGGTCCCGCCCGGATAGAAGCGGAAGGTGACCCGGCCATAGGTTCGTTCGGAGATCTCGGCCGCGGCCTTCTTGGCCTCGGTCATCCAGAACGAGCCATCGGGAGCCACGGTGGCGATCTTGAATTGAGCCGCCTCGGCCGCGGGAGACATGGAGCACAGGAGTGAGGCGAGGACGGTGACGAGTATCGAACGGCGCATGAATTACTCCTCGAAGTAGGCGTCGGATTCGGCCAGAAGGACCTGCGCCTGCGCTTGGGCGATGGAATTGAGAAGAACGAGACCGGGGATATTCGGATCGGCTTCGAGGACTTCACGCAGGAGGCGATCGTGGAGTTCGCGATCGAAGACCATTCGAGCGTACTCCTGGGCAAGGAGAACTTTGGTCATGAGGTCCTTGCCCTGGGCGAGTTCGATGGCACGTTCAAAGTTCTTTCGGCCCTGCTCGGGTTTGCCGCCGAGGGCCGCCGGGATGATGCTGTTGAGGACACCGAGGTAGGTGTAGGCCGCACCGTCGCGATAGTCCTCATCGAGGGCGGTCACCCGCAGCATGATCGCTTCCACCCGGGCTTTGTCCGCCACCGCCAGCCAGTCGGCACGATTGACCTGAACCCAGGTTGCCCACGAGACTCCGGCGGCAAAGAGGGCGGGCACGTGCCTGGCCTGCACTCCATCGATGATGCGCTGAAACTCGTCAAAAGGCAGCTGCCAGGAATCGCAGGTCTTGGGTTCGACTTCACACAGGCCGCGCCAACCATAGCTTCTGCCTCGCTCTGCGAGCCGCGAGGCCCGTTCCCGATCGCTGACGAAACCCGAGGTATAACTCGAGTACAGCTGGGCGCCGGCGATGAGCAGACCGGTATTGTCGGGATCACCGGCGATCATGGCATCGACCATCAGCAGATAGGCGGGGGCCCCCTGACGAACCGTTTCGGGATCGTTGTGGTCGAGCACCGCCGATGTCAGGCCCCCGGTCACCCGAGAGGTCACGGGTGCGATCACCGTTGAGCAACTGCTGAACAGGAAGACACACGCGACCGCGACCGGAACAGCCGTGCGCGGACACTTCGAGCTGAATCGTGGCATTGGAAACCTCCTCAGACCGACCCGATGGACTCTCGGCCATGTGCAGGATGGGCGAATTGTACCCCAGGACGCTTAAGGGCGCGGCAGTCTAGCCGGCTCCCGGTTCACCTTTTACCATAGAGAGACCGGCATCAAACCGCCGGCGAGGACCGAAAATCAGCTGCCCGAATCCCCGAATCCGCCCTTGAGGGGCCCTGACCCGGCGCCTGATCGATTTAGGCTGAGGCCGCTGGCGGCTTTCGCGGTCGGCTGATTCGTGATCATGGTCCGACCGGTGGAGGGATCCGTCATCATCCGAACCCGAACGGTCCGGTAGCTGCCCGAAAGACGGTAGGGTTGTCCGGTGTAGATGGTGAGAATCCGCGAAACGTAGTTGCGGGTTTCTTTGTAGGGCGGAATTCCGCGGTAGCGAGAAACCGCTCCCTCGCCGGCATTATAGGCGGCGAGCGCGAACTGGAGGTTGCCGCGATAGTGATCAACCAGACGGGAGAACTCTCGTACGCCGCCGCGCACGTTTTGCTCCGGATCGAATGGATCAACGACTCCGAGTCGACTTGCCGTTGCGGGCATCAACTGCATCAGACCCATGGCGCCCTTATGACTGAGAGCATTCGGGTCATAACCCGACTCGACCCTGACGAGGGCATCCATGAGCTTGGGATCGAGACCGTGCTCGACGCTGACTTGGCGGACCAGCTCGCGCACGCCTGACGTCGATGACACGACGGTTCCGGCGACCGGGGCTGTCGGCCCCCCGGCCCAGACCGTGCCCGCCATGAGAAACACGACGACACAGCTACACAGCAAACGCACAAACGCCACGTTACTATTATTGCAGAACCTGCAACCGGGAGGCCATCGGCTTTGTCCCACACGTCACAAACACCACTGGATTCATTGTTTTCCGAAAAAATGGAGGCTGCCGGTCTGCCCGGTGCCGCCATCGCCGCATTCCGCCACCACCTCGAACGGTTCCTCAACGGCGACACCGGCACCCTCGGCCGGGAGCAGATCGAGCCGGTGAGCGCCCTGGCCGAGATCAAGAGTTCCGGACCAACCGCGGTCGACCGGGAGCTTCTCACCCGGACGGTGGTCATCAAGCTCAATGGCGGTCTCGGGACAAGTATGGGGCTTGAGGCCGCCAAGTCGCTCATCGAAGTCCGCCCCGGGACGTCATTCCTCGATCTCATCGCCAGGCAGATCCTCGCTCTGAGACAGCGCACCGGAAGTCCCATACCGCTGATCCTGATGAACAGCTTTCGCACTGCAAATGACACCACCGACGCCCTTGCGGTCTATTCCGATCTCGCCACGGACGGTCTTCCCCTCGGATTCCTCCAGCACCGGGTGCCGAAGATCCGCATCGAAGATCGACTGCCGGTGGCGTGGGCCGCCGATCCCGAACTCGAGTGGTGCCCGCCGGGACACGGCGATCTCTACACCGCGCTGGCCACGTCGGGAACCCTTGGCCTTCTCCTCGACAGCGGCTTCGAGTACGCCTTTATTTCGAACTCCGACAATCTCGGCGCCGTTCTCGATCCGGATCTGCTCCGGCACATGGTCGATTCGGGCGCCGAGTTCATGATGGAGGTGGCCGATCGGACCCCGGCCGACCGAAAGGGCGGCCATCTATGCCGACTCCGCGACGGACGTCTGGCGTTACGCGAATCCGCGCAGTGCCCCCCCGACGAGCTTGGCGACTTCCAGGACATCAGCTCGCACCACTACTTCAACACCAACAATATCTGGCTGTCGTTGCCGGCCCTGGCGGCCCTCCTCGACCGCCACCGTGGTTTCCTGCCCCTGGACACCATCGTCAACCGAAAGACCGTCGATCCCCGTGATCCCGCGAGTACCGCCGTGGTTCAGCTCGAAACCGCCATGGGCGCCGCGATTTCGCTCTTCGACCGCGCTATCGCGGTTCGCGTGCCGCGGCGTCGGTTTTCGCCGGTCAAGAACACCGACGACCTCCTCGGGGTTCGATCCGACGCCTTCGAACTGACCGACGATGGACGGATCGCGCTCGCAACAAACCGAATCGCCCCCCCCACCATCCGACTCGATTCGGATTTCTTCAAACTGCTCGACGAGTTCGACCGGCGGTTTTCCGCCGGACCGCCATCCCTGGTCGGTTGCGACAGCCTTCGCGTCGATGGCGATGTCAGCTTCGGCCGGGGCGTGGTGATCGAGGGCGAAGTCGCGATTCGCGGTGGCGCCGATCCGAGCCGGATTCCGGACGGGGCTGTGTTCAGGAGCAATCATCGAGCGTGACGAGGAACAGAGAGCGGGCGCGTCTTCGGTCGGGACGGTATTGACAGCCCGACCCCTACGTGCGAATCTCCGCCACATCAACCGCCACCTGGAGGACTGGATGAAAAGACTGAAGCTGGTGTCGTTCGTTCTAACCGCACTGATTTGCTCGATCGCGGCCGGGACCATGGCCGCTGAGATCACCCTCTACGCCCCACAGTTCCCCACCGGAAACTCGGTCTCACTCGACATGCTTGCCAGCCCCCAGGCGCCAAAAGCTCGTGTCGAAGCCAAGGTCAACTTCAACAAAGAGGGACAGGCCGAGATCGAAGTCGCCTTCAAGGAGATGAAACCGGCGGTGCTTTTCGGCGGTGACATCACGGCCTATGTGGTGTGGGCGGTCTCAAAAGACGGGCGCGCCGTCAACCTCGGTGAGCTGCCGACGCGGGACGCGAAAGGCTCGGTGCGATATCGGACCGGGTTGAAGAGCTTCGCGCTGCTCATCACCGCCGAGCCCTACTACCTCGTTCAAAAGCCGTCTGAAATGGTGATGTTCTACAACGCGAATCCCGCCAGCAAACGAATCCCATCGGACGATTTCTCGTTCTCGTCCTTTGTGCCCGCAGCGGATCACCAACTCGACAGCATCGTCAACATTTCCTGGGACAGCGACGAACCCCTGGAGTTGATCCAAGCCGAGAAGGCCTATGAGCTCGCCCAACGGATCGAAGCCGATAACTACGCCCCGGATCTCTTCTTCCAGGCCACGACCGCCCTCGAACAGGCGAAGGCGCTGGCCGGCGCCGGCCGGAAACGCAAGACTTCGGCGGACTACGCCCTGCGTTCGGTGGCGCTGAGCAACGACGCCATCGGCATCAGTGAGCGCAAAATCGAGGCCGCCGAACTCGAGGCCGAGATCGCCGCTCGCCGAGCGGAGATGGAGGCGCTGGAGGGACGCGCTCTCGAGGCCGAGACGATGCTCAGCGAGGCCGAAGGGATGCTTTCCGAAGCGAGCGACAAGACCGCGGCGCTGAGCGCCGAGCGGACGCTGCTCGAGGCGGGGATGATCGCCCTGCGCACCGAGCAGGCCGCCCTCGAGGATGCGGTAGTGGGTCTGAGGGCGGACCGCGAAGAACTCGCGAGCCGACTCGACCAGGCCCTGTCCCTGGTCGCCGACACGCGCAGCACCGCTCGAGGCACCATCGTCAACCTGCCGGATATCCTCTTCGACGTCAGTCAGTCGACCCTCAAACCCGAGGCCAAGCTGGTGATCGCCAAGCTCGCCGGAATCCTGCTCATCATGGGTGACCTCAACACCAGGATCGAGGGCCACACGGATTCCACGGGGGGATACGACTACAACATGAGCCTGTCCGAGGCACGGGCCGCGTCCGTCCGCGATTTCCTCTTTGGGGAAGGCATCGAGGCACGGCGGATGACCGTCGAGGGCTACGGTCCCGACCACCCCATCTCCGACAACACCAGCAAAGAGGGCCGAGCCAAGAACCGCCGGGTCGAGATCGTCATCGCCGAGGGGACCATCGCCGAAGGAGATGGAACGAACTAAGGTTCGCGTCTACAGAAAGGCAATGGGAGGGGTGCCAGACACCTTTTCGCGGCGAAAAGAGAGCCAGGCACCCACCCGGTGTTTTCACGAGCATGTGGCGAGCCTCGCCGCATGTACAATGATCCAACTTTGCCCGATGAGGAGACCGCATGACTGAACCCGCGACCACGGAAGCGCCACCGAACCCGCTCAGGCAGATCGTCCAGCCCTTCATCGATCTGATCCACGCGCCGCGGG